>Ga0209541_10006450_pt1 | contig 19992 bp, 30 predicted proteins | sample RifCSPlowO2_01_FD_184027 | JGI IMG/M metagenome (GOLD analysis project Ga0209541, IMG submission 184027) | Groundwater microbial communities from Rifle, Colorado - Rifle CSP2_plank lowO2_0.1 (SPAdes) (version 2) | ecosystem: Environmental > Aquatic > Deep subsurface > Groundwater | place... | reverse complement strand
CGGCTGACGCAGCAGGAATTGATTTAAAGTTGGGCAGAAAGAAATTATTAAATCTCATAAAGTACAGGGCAAAGACAAAGATGACGATAAGATGACAATGTCATAGACAGGAAAGGTTTAAATAATAGTTCATACACTCCATATGTATATAGAGTGTATATGGAGGTATAAGAATGGTTTTTGCAAGACTGGAATTAAACGAATATACAAATAAAGTACTCAATGTTATTAAGGCTAAGCTTAGCCTTAGAGATAAATCTCAAGCTTTGAATAAATTTGTAGAAATGTATGGTGACGAAATGGTAGAAAAAGAAGCCAAGGATGAATACATCAAAAAATTAATACAGATTGAGGAGTCACATATTAAAAAATATGGCTTTAAAAGAATGAGTATTAAAGAATTAGATAAATTGTGCGAGGCAAATTAATGTTCGATTTTGATTTATCAGACGAACTTAAAATTAAAATAAGAAAGTTGATAAAGAGAGATAAGAAAAAAGTAGAAATTATTAATAAAAAAATTAAAGAGATAACATCTAACGATAAAGATTCTATAGAGCGATATAAAAATTTGCGATACGACTTAAAAGATTTGAAGAGGGCGCATATAGACAAACACTTTGTTTTAACATTTAAAGTTTATAAAGAAAAAAATTTTATCTTGTTTGAAGACTTTGACCACCACGACAGCATTTACAAATAATTTCTTCACTCGCCCGCCATAATGCCAGCGGGCTGACACTAAAGAAAGAACTTTTTCTGTACTGCGACGTTCCAATAAATCCCGCCGACAACAATGGTCGGTGGACTAGATTTTATCAAAACATTAAGCGTAAGCATTAACTAATTCCAGCAGTGTTGATTTTCCTTTGCAATGCAGTTAGAAAATCAACTGCAAATAATTATTATTAAATTATTATTAAAATTTTAAATAAAATAATGAAAATTAATGACGAGCCTTTGATAAAGGATGCTGTTTCATCAGCAGCAGCATCAGAAACAGACAAAAACTTCTACATTATGTCAGGAAATAAGATAGTCGGCTCATACAGCATAGGCAATGTCAACGTTGATTACCCTTACAATCTATGCTTTAACACAAGAACGAGCAAAACAGTAAAGATAGCATTGGAAGGGCTTGGCAAGAATGGAGTAAGAGTAATACTAGATTGTGAGCAAGTTGAATGCACGGTTGTGCCTGAAAAGCTGACCGACATTGAGAAGAACAAGCTTTTAGATGACATTTGCGGTGCAGATGCCGATTGCAAAGCAGCAGAAGAGCAAAACATCGAAAACGCAAAAGGCGATCTTGATATTAAGCTGAGAGTCAGCACCTGTTTTCCTGAAACAACAAAGGTTGAGTTTATCATAAAGCCAACAAGAGAGGATATAGCAGCAAAGGAAGTAAAGATTATAGAGACAATTCCAAAGGATTGCTTAGACAACAAGAACTTAGACGAATTTCTCAAGAAAGTAGAAGGCGGAAAAACAGATGTCATAGTAAGGTTTAATCCAATGATAGTCTGGACATTTCCCGCAATCAGCAAAGAAGAGAGAGTAGCTTATCAAATAAACAAATGTTTGGATGAAGCTTTAATCCGCTTAAAAAGCCCAAATAAGCCTGCGTGAACGAAAATAAGCCAATTTAGTCTATTTTCAAATAAAAAAGATTTAATAAGAAGAAAGTTTTTATAGTAAATTATATATAAATACTCATCTTGGAAGATAAATTGAGGTATGAAAATGAAAAAAATAATATTGTTTATGATTATGGGCATTTTTTTATTGAGCGCCTGCTCGCAACAGAAAGCAAATGAGTATGTGGGGCAAGGGACGCCAATAAAACAGCAAACCCCATCAGAAAACGCTGGAGGCAGCGAGGTTAAAGAGTTTACAATAACCGCAAAGCAGTTTGAGTTTGTGCCATCGATTATAGAAGTTAACAAAGGCGATAGGGTTAGGCTAATAGTGACAAGCGCAGATGTCGTGCATGGCCTTGCAATTAAGGAATACAACATCAATGAAAGAATTGAGCCAGGAAAAACAACAAAAATAGAGTTTGTAGCTGACAAGCAAGGAACATTCACAATCTACTGCTCTGTGCCATGCGGCTCAGGCCACAGCCAAATGAAAGGGACGCTAATTGTAAAGTAAATGAGGATTAAACTTATTATTTTGTTGATAGCCATTGCACTATTGTTTTATAGCTGTAAAAATAATGACAGCGATAGTTTAGGCAAATTAGAGCTGAAAACTAGCTCTGCTGCCCAACCCCTTAATCAAGTGAGCACAATCGGCTCGGAAATCGGCAATGCTCCTATAGATTTTACAGTTGTTACAACAGATGGAAAGGCCGTGAGATTGAATGATTTTACAGAAAATAAAATGCCCGTGCTTGTTTATTTTATGGCTACTTGGTGCCCATGGTGCGCGCAGGATTATGCAGCATTGTCAAAAGTCTATAGGGGCTATGAATCCAATGTAAGCATACTATCAATAAGCCTAGACCTAAATGACAATATTAACGCATTGAAAGAGTATAAGAAAAAATACCCCGAATTGAAAAGCACGATGTTTGCCCCTGGCCAATCCAAAATATTGGTGGATTACAGGGTAACAAAAACAACTACAAAATACGCCATTGGCAGAAATGGCAAAATAATTTATGCAGGCTTCGGCGCATTTGATGAAGAGCAATGGAAGCGATTGCTTGATGAGATGTCAAAATGAAAATGAATAAAAAAAGTTTTTTGATGATTGTTTTAGCTGTTTTATTAGTCAGCGCAGTTTTTGCGCAGCAATTGCCAATAGGAATACAAAGGTTAAAGCAGCAGCAGGAGCAGCTTGCATTGAGCATAACATTTCTTCTTGCATTTTTTGCAGGCCTTATTTCAATGACTTCGCCTTGCGGCTTTGCCTTGCTGCCCACTTTTTTTTCAGTGGCATTTAAGAGCAAAAAAAAGGCAATGCTGATGGCAAGCGCATTTTCATTAGGATTGCTGGCAGCTTTTACTATGCTAGGGCTTATAGCTGGCTACATTGGAGATTTTTTTAACTCTTACAAGCTTACTTTTGCAGTAGTTTCTGGATACATATTGATTTTTTTTGGTATATTGTTATTTTTTAATTTAGGATTTTCAATCTTCAATTTTAAGCTCGATTATAGAGGTAAAGGGAGTTTTTTTAGCGTTGCAATGCTTGGTTTTTTCTTTGGAGCAGGATGGACTCCTTGCGTAGGGCCAATCCTGCTCGGCATCCTTATATTAGCTGCAAATGCCTCAACAGCCCTAAATGGAACTTTAATGCTTGTCTTTTATAGCATTGGCGTTATTGTGCCTCTGCTGATTCTGGCATACTTTTCTGATAAGTATGCTTTGCCAGAGAAAAAATTTTTTAGAGGAAAAACTTTTTCTTTTAATTTATTCAACAAAAGAGTTATAACCCACACTTATAATTTAATCGGGGGAGTCTTATTGGCTGTCATTGGGATTTTGATGGTCATATATCAAGGGACTTTCTTTTTTCAAACAGAGTTGCCAAAATTCATTCCGTGGTCAATGTCGTTCTGGGGCTACTTGAATGAAATGGCCCTAGATTCAAAAATTTTTGCTTCTGCATTAGGCAACCTGCTGGGAATTTTCATTGTTTTATTATTAATATTTTTTGTTGCGAGGCATCTAAAAGCGCAAGGAGATGATAAAAATTAATCTTGTCAGTTTTAAGGGGTTAGTGTAAAAATGAATTGCAATAATCTATCCGTGATATTGGCCGTATCAGCAGTGGCTGTGGCTCTCTTATTAGTCAGCTGCAGCGGCAATGCCACTAATAATTCTGAGACTTCTCTCGCTGTCAAAAACCTGCAGAAATTCAAGTTTGCTACTATCGAGCATCCTAACACTTCTGCCCCTTTGTTTACATTGACTGATGACAAGAATAAGACTTTTACAAATAATGAGCTAAAGGGCAAAGTTTACATCATACAGGGATTTGCGCCAGGCTGCAGCTCATGCGCCCGCGAAATTGCAGCATTAAACAAAGTTTACAGCAAATACAAGGATAAAGGGCTTGAGATAATATCCTTAGATGTTGCAAGTGAAAGCATAAATGGCGCTATTGAAACAAAAGTGCAGTTTAATGGCGGTGACTGGAGATGGGCTCTTGATTCAGACAATGTTGCTGCAAAGTTTGAGATGCGCACTCTTGAATCAACATATATTATTGACAAGGATGGAATTATTAGATACATGGATGAAACCATAAGCGATTCAGGTATACTTTCGGAGGAAATTGATAAACTCATCTAAATTATCTAAAAATGGTAGAAATTGCACTTGCATCGCTAGCATTTTCAGCAGGGCTTGTCTCATTTGTAAACCCATGCGGATTTGCGCTGCTTCCAGTATATTTTACTTACTACTTTAAGAATGAAAACCTAGAAAAAAGCTCTTTTTTTAGAAGGCTTTTTTTTGGATTGCTGATGGGATTGACAGTCAGCTTAGGGTTTGCTGTTGTGTTTGCAATAGCGGGCATTGCTGTCAGTTATATCGGAAACGGCTTTTTAAGATATACTGGATGGTTTGACTTATTTGCAGGCATTGCTCTTATTATTATTGGAGTTGTTTATTTATTCAACCTAAATTCAAGGATTAATATTGGCGGTTATGTTAACAAGCTGACAAATTTAGGGGAAAAGCTAAAATCAGCCAAAACCAGCAGCAAATATTCCTCATTCTTTCTATATGGGATTGGATTTGCGATAGCATCATTAGGATGCACTTTGCCAGTTTTTTTGTTTATTGTCACAGCATCAATCAAGTCAAGCGGCATATTTAATGGAATTGCTGTTTTCTTGATATATGCAGCAGGAATGGGATTTTTAATGACGCTTTTCTCAGCAGCAGCATCAATTTCAAAGGCCATTATTGAAAAAACCATGAACAAGTTTATTTTTTACATTCACAAGGTAGGAGCAGTGATTGTGATTATTGCAGGCGCATACTTAGTTTATAATCAAATCATGTTTGGAGCATTGATTGTGTGAATTTTAAGCAAATGTTTGATGTGCTCAATTAAAAAAGGACAAATAATGGGAGGAGGCGAAACATTTTAAAAGTGTAAGGTATCTCTTAAATTAAAATGGAACAAATAGCCACAAGAGATGAGCAAGTATTAAAGGCATTAAGAGCATATGAAGGGAGTTATTTTTTTCTTATTTATAAAGGTCAAGAGAGATTTGGTGCAGATGGAGGAATTCTAAGTACAGTGTACAAAATTGAGTCAATTGATGCGAGTCGTTTAGAAGTAGTTGTAAGCGGTTCATCAAGAGATAGAAATGAGACAGTTACACTTCCTTTCCGAGATATAACAGAAGTATCTCAGATTGTTGTTCCTTAGGTTTTGCCCTTTTTCAACTCAAAAATTTAATAACTCGCAAAGCTCGTTTTAAATTTTCAATGAAAGTTTTGAAGAAAACTCTAGACTCTATTTAATAAAAACATCAATATTAGCAAAACATAAAAATATTGAACAAAATCACTAAAAAATCCGTTCTTTAAAAAATAAGGCTAATTAATACTTTATGAACGATAATAAACTGTTTTAGGCCTTTTTTCACCAAAACAAACCCGTTATATAATACTTTTTTTTAGTAAAATATATATAAAAAGGCTATTTCTAATGTTATTAATAAAAAAATGGCTCAAAAAACACGAGATGACATATTTTTAGAAAAAGTAATATTATTTTTGATTGTGCTGGTGGGGGTTGTGATTATCTTTAACCAATTTCAATTTTATAAGCTTTCTTCAAACACAGCGCTAAACATTGCTTCATTTGCGCTAATAATCGCGCTTATAGTGTTAGTTATTTGGGTATTCATAAGCAAAGAAAAGATAGGAGAGCATAGCAAGGAGCATGAGCATACAATAAAAACTGAAAAAAAGCCTTTTACGTTTTATGAAAAACTAAGTTTCTCGCTAACTGCTATTGTTGCTGTAATGGTAGTTTTTAACCAATTCCAGATTTCTCAAGCAAACTCTTTGATTAGTGGAACTGCTTCACCTGTAAGCAGTTTTGTAAGGTCCGTCACTTCTCCCCTAAAGCTTGGCTCTGGCAAAAGTGGAGTGGTTATAGGCCCTCAGCTTAATACTGATGGAAGGACAACAAAGCTTGTTGAGTGGCCAACTATAAGCGAAACTCCTGCTCCAAAGGCTACCGGCGATCCAACTCAGGATGCAATAGCTGCAGTCATACCAACTGGAACTCCATCTTATGTTTTGGAAGGGTCAGGCTCTGAAAAGATAAGCGGGGCAACTTTTGATGATCCAATAACAAGCCAGAAAGTATGGGCGTCTCTTCTTGGCTCAAGCAGGTTTGGGAAAGCAAACGAGCTAAAACTTACAGCCGAAGAAGATAAGAGATGGAAGAAGATTACTGGAATGTTTACATGCGATTATTGCTGCGGCGGCCCAAATAGCGTTACTATCATAACTCGTTGCGGCTGCGCTCACAGCTACGCATGGCAGGGAATGGCAAAATTTTTTGTTAAGTATTACCCCCAGTATACTGATGAGCAGATAATGGGGGAGATGACAAAGTGGAAAGCAATATGGTATCCTCAAGGCATGCTGCAAGATTATTTGGTTTATACTGGCCAGCAGCCTGCATCAATCCTTACTCATGGAGGCTCGGTTGGCATAAAGCAGCAGTTCATGCAGCAAGCTCCCAACTCGCAGCAGCAAACTCAGGCTTCAACTGCTCAACTGAATGATTTGCCTTCAATGGTCGGCGGATGTTAAAAAATAAAATTTAATTTTCAATATATTTATAAATGTTGAATAATTGCAAGGAGGTATAGAAAATGAACAGAAATGTTATTATTGTGATTGTGCTGGTTGTTTTGGTTCTGCTTACAGCAGTTCAAGCCATTCAACTAAGCAGCCTAAAGAGCAGCGTTAGCACAGGCAAGATAAGTGTAGGAAACACGCCAGCTCAAAACTCTGGTGGTGGAGCAAGTGTTCCTTCCAGCATACCGGATATTCCTTCAATGGTCGGTGGATGTTAAACAATACAAAAAAATTTTCATGAAAGAAAATTTTTTTATTTTGAAGAGGTTAAAAATGAACAAAAAAGCTATATTACTGGCAGTGTTAATAGTGGGTGTTTTTTTGGCAGGCTGCACATCAAGCCAAGATGGCTATGCAACCTACAACCAGCAGCAAGGCGGCCAGCAGCCTTATGTAGGCGGCGGATGCGGCGTTGCTCCAAATGCGGATTATAGCAACACGCCAATAACAACAAGTGAGCTAAACTCCGGATTTTGATTGTTGTCAAATAAAAAATGGAATTAACAAAGAGGGAAAAGCGAAAGCTTAAGCTAGATAAATTAAGGCAGCAGAGCAGTGAGGTTCAGCAAGAGCATGAAGCTAGAGTTGAGCGCCAAAAGCAATTGGAAGGGCAATCAAGCTCAAGCAAAACAAAATATTATATCATAGCATCGGTGATTGCGGTTATAGTGCTTTCAATTGCGGCTTATTCAATTTACTCAATGGGCAAGCCTGGACAGTATGATAATTTTGCAAAATGTCTTGCTGAAAAAGGCGCAATAATGTATGGCGCTTTAGACTGGTGTAAGTATACTCAGGCACAGCGCGCAATGTTTGATAACTCCTTTAAGTACCTAAACTATCATGAATTCACAGAATTGCCAGGAATCAAAAAAACACCAACGTGGGTTATTAATGGGCAATGGTACGAGAATGTGCAGTCATTTGATAAGCTATCAGCTTTAACAGGCTGCAAGGTGTGAGGCCTAAATGAGTCCAGAAAAAAAAGAAATAGAGCAAGAAAGAAAAGAAGAGGATAATTCTAAAGAGCAGCACACTGTTGAGCATCATAAGGCGCATCACGAGCATCATAAAGAAGAGCATAGCGAGCATCAAAAAAGCATTCCAATCAAATTTAGTCTTAATTCTCAAAACATATCTATTGTGCTGACTATACTATTAGGCATTTTTTTGATAGTTAATATTGTTCTAACATTCAGCATCAACAAAGAATTTAAAAAAAATATAGAAGCAAGTATAGAAACTGCTAAAGAAAGCGCAAGGCCTGCGAAAATAGAGCTTTTAATCATTAAAAATTCAAAGTGCAGCGATTGTTTTGACATTTTACCAGCAATAGCCGCTATAAAAAGCACAAATGTAAACATTACAAAGGAAAAATTACTTGAATTTGACTCCAAGGAAGGCAAGGAGCTTATAATCAAATATGGCATTCAAAAAGTGCCTGCTCTTGTCCTTACAGGAGAAACAAATAAGTTTAATGCTGAAGGTCTGGAAAAGAAGGATAATGCTCTTTTATGGCTCGCTCCCAAACCCCCTTATACAAATGCCGCAACTGGCAGCATAGAGGGAAGGGTTACACTATATTTGCTTAAGGATTCGCAATGCTCAGCATGCAATGACTTAAGTATTCTAACGAGCCAAATTAAAGCCAGCGGCATAAGGATTTTCGAGCAGAAAATTATTGAGGCTTCTAGCGATGAGGGAAAAAGTTTAATAGCTAAATACAATATTAATTTTGCGCCAACATTAATACTTTCAAAAGACGCAGCTTATTATGATATAATGCAGCAAGATTGGCTAAAGATAGGGAGCAAAGAAAATGATGGCTCATATGTTTTAAGAAGTGTTTACCCGCCTTTTATTAATCTCACAACAGGCAAGTTAAGGGGAATCGTAGATGCAGTATATTTAACTGACAAGAGTTGTGCAGAGTGTTATAATGTCAGCTTGCATAAAAACATAATTGCAAGCCCGCAAAGCTTTGCTATAAAGCTTAATAAGGAAGAGTATGTTGATGCAGGCGAGCAAAAAGGTAAGCAGTTGATTGCTAAACACAACATTACTCAGGTTCCTACAGTTATATTATCTAACGAAGTTAGCGCTTATCCTTCAAGCCAGCTATTGAAGCAATTCTTTTCAGTTGATAAAGATGGCTCATACATCTTTAACAAAGGAAACTTAATGGGGGCTTACAAGGACATCGCGACAGGCCAAATTGTTAAGCCGCAGCCTCAGCAGGAAGGGCAAGAGAATTAATTTTAATGCTTCAAGATGATAAAACTAAAGGAAAGAGTGCTAGGCTTATCCAGCAGCATTACAGGAAGCTTAGGTTTTCTTGGAGGCTATCAGGTATGCCACAATATCTGCATGTCATTAGCATCCCTTCTTGCGCTTATTGGATTCACAGTGTCGGGAATGCCATTATTCTTCTTGACTACAGTTGCAGTTCCATTTTGGAGCGCTGCAGTTTTTTTGCTATTAATCACAGCTCTACTAAAATATAAAAAGATGATATGCTTGTCCAACAAAGTCTTGCTCCTGAATTCAGGCCTTATTATCGCAGGCATTCCATTCCAATCATTGGAGGAATTTACCTACCTCTTTTGGATTACTGGGGGAACTTTAGTTATCTTTAGCGTTGGATGGCATATTTATGATAAAATCTATATTAAAAAAAATTCAATCGAAAATTAATTTTTTTTGATCAAAAATGAAAAAAAAGGACTTAGCGGTTTACGGAGTTATTTTGGCATTAGCCGTACTGTTATTGTGGCAATGGCTGTCAAAATCCAGCATTGAAGCTCAGGCCTATCAATTGCAGAATTACAACACTCAATTGCAGATACTTGCAGGAATAGGCCATTTGCATTCTGCGCATCTGCATGCGGACATCAAGGTTTACATAAACGGCAAAGCGATTGACTTTTCTCAGCCTAGATACCAGCTTCAGAGCAGTTTTGTGCATTTTGAGGATAGGCTTGGTGATGTATTCCATATTCACGCTAGCGGATTGACAGTTGGCCAAATGCTTAAGTCTGTTGGAATTGATTTCAACAGCAACTGTCTAGTTGTTGAATCTCAAAGCTACTGCAATGAAAAAGACAAAAAATTAAAGTTTTATGTCAATGGCCAGCCAAGCAGCGAATTTGGTGATAGGGTTATAGGGGATATAGATAAATATCTTGTCTCTTACGGCAATGAAAATGATGCGGAAATACAAAAGCAGTTAAGCTCTGTAACAAGCCTAGCGGTCAAGTACAGCACAAAAAGATAAAATTATTTTCAAAAATTTTTAAAGAAAAATTTTTGAAATTCAAAATCGAAATCTTTAAATACTACTTAGATAATGAAAAATATATTCTAAAAACATTACTTTTGGGGTATATTTATGAATGAAAACAAAGAAATATTCAACGTATTCTTCAGAGAGAAGCCAGCCATGATGCTGGTTGAGATTAAAAACGCAAAAGGGGAGATTTATGCATCTTCTATAGCCAAGCAAGTTGATTGCACTTATTCCCATGTTGTAAAAATATTGCAGCAGATGCAGAAAGCAGGCTTGATAAATTTTGAAAAGCAAGGAAGATTAAAGCTTCTTACGTTGACCAAGACAGGCCAGGAAGTGGCAGATAAGATAGATGGGATAAGGGCAATATTATAGGTTAAGTTACTATCTTAAAGTATTAAAAACAGAAATATTTTTATAGTTTTTGATAATCTAATCTAATTATGGTAGATAAGAATGTAAATAAGGTTAATAACATTTATCTTATATCAATATATAGTACTTTACCTTTTAAAAAAAATTCTGGAGCTGAGCCTATTCTTAGACTTCTTGCTCTGAACACAAGTAGTTCTCTAGCATATTTTCGACTTACTGATAATGAGTTAAACCTGTCAGATAGTAGGCTTATCCAATGTCTTAATACTATTGATAGAATTATTCAAGATAGCGATGAAATGCAATTGACTAAAGGCATTAGCAAAACTTTAGAAAGACCAATAGCTGGCATGGTTGATAGAGCATCTGGAGAACTGTCATATAGCACAACTATACTTTTATTAAAATATGAAACTGTTAAAAAGTTATCATTATCTTCTCTTTATGAGCAATTGTATGAAGTATTGGGGGGTTCTCAACATATACCTAAGATTCTAAAAGAGATACCTACGAATAAAACTATGAGTGGATGGAATCCTTTAGCTTGATGGCGCATATAAACAGTACATAGAAATGCGTATACTCTAGTTAAACCTTTCAATCAGTTTACTTTCTCTTCTAGGCAGTGTATGCTAAGAACCTCTTTTACAGCCTCTAAAAATGTCGCCTCTTTGTCCGTTGGTATAACCGCTCCTGCTGCGTTTTGGTGGCCGCCTGACTCTGAATTGCCTATACCTTCAATAGCTTTTTCTATGATTTTTTTTAAATCAAACTTGCCGTTAATATTATTTGTCGTTCTTAAAGAAACTTTTGTTTCATCCTCAAGAGTCCGCGCCATTGAAAGTATAAATGTATTGTTGCTCATCAAGTTTGATTTTGAGAGTATTGAAGCTAAAGTGCCTATCATAGTAGACATAACGCTGTTCTTAGCATTTATTATTACAAACTTGTTTCCCCAATAGACATCATCGCTGAACTTGTTTTCATTATACCAATTCAATGCGTTTACAATCTCTTTTTTATAATCGCCTAAGCTCCTTATTGCTTGCTGCTTAATCTTCTTGTCTCCTAAGCAGGCTCCAATTCCTAGAGAGGCCCTGCCAAGCCTGCCGCATGCATTAAGCAGGGTAGCAAATTCTTTAGCGTCTCTTGTGGGGCTTTCCTCTTCTTCATGCGGCAAAATATAAATATTGCCAAGCACATCGTCAGGATTGTCTTCGTTCATTCTTTTCATGATTACCCCCATAACGAGCTTTTTCATTTCTTCTTGATCTAGGTGAACTATCTTTTTCCATCCCGAGCCGTTTTTTGGGTCAATCCCTATCTCATAAAGAAATTGGATTGCCCCGCTTTCGCTTCCACTCACGCCCGGTATGTATGGGTCAGTGCAGTATTCCAGCGCTTTGTGCAACGGCTTCGTTTGTGCGCCAAAAATCCTTAGCCCCTTAACAACTTTTATCTTGTTTTTTTCAAGCGCGACCTTGAGTATCTCATCATTTAGCCTCATAAAACCGTTTTGCTCCTGCAAGTCACCGATAGCCCCTATTATTGCTATGTGTGCAATCTCTTCCATGCTTTTGTCAACAGCGCAAACAAATTTGAAGACAACTCCGGCTCCGCTTATCTCTTTGCCGCCGTCTATGCCGCATAAGTGAGGGTTTACAAGCACTATGCCATTAATCTCCTCATTCTGCTCAACGCTATGATGGTCAAGAATAAACACCCTTTTTCCATTAAGGGACTTTTTTATGTCATTAACCATTCCAGAGCCTATATCTGTAAAAATAAAGCAGTTGTATACCTCTGCAGCCAACTGGATTAATACACTCTTGTTTAACTGCTGAATTGTAGAAACAGAGTACCTTCTATTGTCATTATTCAAAAGCTTCAGCATTATAGCGCATGAGCTTATCCCATCAGCATCTAAGTGGCTTATTACCCTTATTACCTCTTTTTTATCAATCTGCTTGAATGCTTCAGCAGCCTCTTTTATTTGTTGCTCAAATTTCTCATAGCAATCCATCAAAACACCAAAAATTTAGGATTAGCGGTAATATTTATGTGTTTGGTTTTCACTTCCCAAACCTTCTTTCCCTGCTGCTGAAATCTTCCAAGCACTTGGCCAAATCCCTTTTAGTAAACTCTGGCCACAGCTTTTTGACAAAAATCCATTCGCTGTATACGCTTTGCCATGTCAGGAAGTTTGATGTCCTTACCTCTCCGCCTGGCCTTATCACTAGCTCAGGCTCGCTTTTTAAGTAAAGGTTTTTTGATATTAATTTTTCATTTATGTCCTTAATTTTTATTCTATTGTTTTTTAAATCAGTGGCAATTATTTTTATTGCATTAGTTATCTCTTGCCTTCCGCCATAGGCCATAGCAAAATTGACTATAAACCCATTATGCCTTTTTGTCTTTTTCATAATATCATTCATTGATTTTCTTATGATTTTTGGAAACATGTCAATTCTCCCTATAACATTAACCCTTACTTTGTTCTTGAAAATATCCTTTCTGTATCTCATGCTTTTAAACTCCTTTTTGAACATATTAAACAGAAAGTCCTTTTCTTTCCTTGACCTTTTGAAGTTCTCAGTAGAAAAGGAGTAGAGCGTCAGTTCTTTTATTCCAAAATCCCTGCACCATTCAAGCAATTGCTCAAGCTTCTTTATGCCAAATTCATGGCCTTTCCATGGCTGCATGCCTAACCTCTTCGCGTACCTTCTGTTGCCGTCAAGAATAATTGCTATATGCTTAGGAGTTTTAAAAGCCATAAAAAACAGGGGATTTTAAAAGTTTAAATAGTTTTGGAGTTTTTATTTACATCCTAAACAGAAAAATCATGCCTGCAATAAAGCTTACAACAGCGTATGATAAAGCAATTGCCTCGGCATAATCAAAAAGCCCCATCTTCGCTTCTGGACCCGTTGCTCTTATAGACACAACCTTCCCAGTAACCTGTGGATTGTCGGAGTACTTCCAATCTATAATGCCGCCTACTGCCAAAGAAATCAGGCTGCTTATTATTAATAGTAGGCCTATCAGTTTTACCATTCAAAATCCTTCTTTATGCTTTCTGGTTTATATAACTTTCCAAATATTCCAACAAAAACCTCTTGAGGCACTTTTATTCCTGCTTCTACAAATGCCCTTGCGAGCCTGTAGCCGTCAGCCTGCTTATCGCCATCAGGCTTGAAACCAAGCAAATTTTTTATGGTTTGGCCACACATAAACCCATCATTAATCAAAAACACGGCATTCTTCTGATTGTTTTGAATTTTCCCATTATTTAAGTCAATGAAAAATCTTGCTTTATCTATGCCAAATTTAAAAAATTCCCATTCTATTAGATCCATTATTATCTTATTTTTATCATTGTTGATTAAATATGGGTTTAAATCATTAATATTGAAAAATGAGCAAAATTCAATACTATTTTCTTCCTCAAACCTATAAGCCCTTCCAAGATAGCCTATAACCTTTTGCTTGCTTCCTTTTTTCCACTTATTTTCCACAGCATAGGCATACTCTTTGCCTTTTACCTCCTTAATGCGAAAGAATGCCATTTTAAAGAAAATTACTATATGCTGTAAGAAGTTAGGCACTATGGAATTTATAAGTTTTTTGGTATTTTAAATTATTTTCATATATAATTATCTCACTTCTTTAAGAAACTCCTTCTTGAATTTTGCATTGTTTTTTTGTATGCGCTGTGCAGCGTTTATCCAAGCATTTCTTGGACTCTCCTCACCGTCAGTTTCAATTATCATCTGCGGCAAGCTGATTTGAGGGTGCCTAATACTATACGTAGCAATTTTTACATGCTTGTCATTCCATAGCTCTGTTTTAATTGCGTTGCATAGAGTATGGTCAATACCCTTTACTTCTATTATCATCTTATTCTTTTTATCGTCGAGAATTTTTATTTCCATCTTGATATAAAAAAAAAGCTTCATATTTTATATGAAACTTTTTTATTTAATTTAACAGAAGAGTTGTCTTATTTAAAAACCTTTTCAAATCTTAGGCAGCTTACATTAATCCTATGTACTTGTCGGCGGTGAAACTCAAAACGTGCTTTTAAAGGGTATTCAAAGTCCCAAATATGGGTTATTTTGGCACTATTCTTAGCCGCAAAGCTCTTTAAGAATGGTTTAGTCTCACTTTTATGGAACGAGTAAACCACATTAGCAATTTTAATCGCTTTCTCTAGAAAAAAGATGTCATTATGCCTTACTTTAGTTCCAAAAGGCGGGTTTTGGAATACAACTTCAGATACCAACTTCACTTTGCCAACATCTTGGCATATTATTTCTTCTTTACCTAACTTATAACTCTCACTTTTTACCTTTAAAATGTTGTTTTTAGCTATTTCTAAAGCTGATTTATCATTATCAACAAAAAAAACTTTTTTTGCCCCTAGAATCAACAATCCGATGCCAAGAATACCTGTGCCGCACCCCAAATCAGCTATCACTTTTCCTTCTGCGTCTCCCAGTAAATATGCCTTCCATAATACAGATGCCCCTATCTCACTATCCATCAAGTATTGCTCATCCCTTACTTTAGGCGTCTCAAAACCCTTTAAATTGGATAAAAGGATGGCAAGCCCAGATTTTGACATTTTGTAACTCATTTTTAACTCTCACTTTTCACGAATAACATTTATCGATACTATTCTTCAATATTGAAAATAAGTATAATCTACCTTATATTTATTTGATATCTGCTTTAAATTTGTTTTTGTCTTAGTTTATATTTGTGCTGATTTTCCTGCCTTTTAGCCTCACTTTTAATATGCTTTGGTTGTTGGCTTCTTTTATTTAACTTTTCTAAAAAATACCCCACCATCCCGCTTAAAATTTTTATAGCACAAAAATTTCTTTTTAATACTTTTTTGTTTATGAAAAAACTAACCAAAAAATCTAGATACGACAAAGAGTTTTGCCTAGATTGGGTGACATTTACTTATGATTTATATTAGTCTTAAAATATTCCCAATACAGTCTTATCTTAATCCCAAAAATATAGATTTATAGACTACAAATAGTGTCAATTTAGTCCCAATATATTCCCATAACATTCCCAAAAATGAAAAGATTTAAATAATTGGGAATATTTTGGCTCATTATGTTTTGGAAAAAAGAGGATATGTCAGAAAAAAAGCTGAAGCAAATAAATGAAATTATAAAAAAGTCATTTGTCAATGTGAAGAAAGACACCGCTAATATTTTTCAGTGGCTGAACTATTTCTACAGAAAAAATATGGAGCAGGAAGAGGCAATCAAGCGGCTGCAATTAGAGCTTTCTTACATGCCAAAAACAAGAGAGGACATCCGACAAATTATTGATGAGTATTACTCGTTTGAAACAATCATGGCCAAGCTAAGGGAGTTTGATAATAGGATAGGCGAGTTATCAAGTGAGCGATCAAAGCTTACAGATGCGCCTTATACTATGCCTAAAGAGGTTTTGAGAGAGCCACAATTTGATTTATCCAGCATTGAAAAAAGGCTTGAGAAGTTGGAGCTAAAGAAAATGTCCATAAAAGAGAAGATAATAAAAAAGCTTACAAGAAATTCAAAGGAGTATGTCAAGAGCTTGATACTTTCTTACATCAAAAAATACGAAAAAATTTCAGCATTGCAGCTTAAGGAAATTGTTGTGGATGAGCAGAATTTCTGCTCCAAAAGCTCTTTCTACAGGCTGCTGGATGAGATAGAGCAGCTTGACGATATAGGAGTAATAAAGCAAGGCAAAGAAAAGGTATACCTTTCAAAGGCTTTGAAGAGAGTTTAGCAAAACAGAAAGCTATTTAAACCACCGCTTTCAACAGAAATGTCAGGGGTGATTAATATTTTTGGAAAAATCTTTCTTAGAGGTATCAGTCTGGAGCTTACCCGGCTGAACAAGATGTTTAGGTATGAATTTACAAAAATTAGGCATGAATTTGAGGAGCATTTACAGGCTATCAATGAGAATACTAATGAGATTTCTGCAAATTATGAGTATATTTGTGAGATTGAAAGCAAGATGGATAGGCTGAGCGAGAGGATTGACAACATACAACTGTTTCTTGAGGCCAATTCAGGCATGGCTGTGGCAAAAAGCACCCACTTTGATGTAAAGAGGCTTAACAGGAGGGAGCAGGAGGTGTTTTTAATTATTTATACTCTTGAGGAAGAAAAAGGAAGCGTTACATACATCGATATATCAGAAAAGCTCGGCATATCAGAGCAGCTGGCGGGAAATTATGTGACTTCGTTGATTGAGAAAGGAGTTCCAATAATGAAAAGGTATATTAACTCGAAGCCGCATTTAAGGCTTGATCCTGAGTTTAAAACTTTGCAGACAAAGGAAAATATTTTACAGTTGAGTCTGTATGAATTTGGTTTTTAAAACATTGTTATTTTTGATTAAAAGTTTTAAGCTGAAGTTTCAAGTAATAAACTAGGTTTTAGAAAAGGGTGACTACCATTAGCGTTTTAGGCATTATCTTATCAGCACTTTCATATCTCTTAGACATTTTTCTGCTTTGGCTTTCAATTTTTGCAGCCCCTTTTAAAGAGCCCGAGATGTTTTGGATAATCATTCCTATATGGATCAACTGGTTCTTTACCGAGTTTTTTGTTGAGAAGCATGGCACAAGTTTTGGAAATGCCATAAGCAATGGCGCAATTCCAATACTAGCAAGTCTTGACTGGACACGGCACCTTTACGATGTACTATCAGAGAGTGCAACTAAATTGACTATTGACATTTTTGTAAAATTTGTATTATCAGTTGCAGTTCTTGCTTATGGGATATTTGTTATTGTTGCAGGCATTATGATAAAGAGAATCATATTTTATATTGGAAGAATACGGTGGGTTACTTATGTATTGCTTATGATTACGCCAATAATCTACAATGTCATTGGGCTGGATATACACTCTTTTTTAGCAATGATTATATTTTTTCCATTGTACTGGTGGGTTATAGAGATTTTTGATAGGGTAACTCCTGAGCCAAGAGTTTATCAGGAAGACTCATAAGCTGTCAAGAGGGCTTTTTACCTTTTTAAGCTGCTGTGTTGATACTTTAGTGTAAACTTGGGTTGTTGAAAGGTTAGAATGGCCAAGCAGCTCTTGTATAACTCTTATATCCGTGCCAGCTTCTAGAAGATGCGTTGCAAAAGTGCTTCTTAAGGCGTGGCAAAATACCCTTTTCTTTATTCCTGCCTTTTTTGCAGTCCCACTTACTACTTTTTGGGCTTGCCTTGTTGTTATAGGCCTGCCTCTGACTGAGAAAATGTAAGGGCCGCTGTCACTTTTTTTGCTTATGTAATCATTAAGATGGCTTATTAAGTTGTCTGAAAGGATTATGTACCTCTCTTTGTTTCCTTTACCATGCTTTATCTTGCCAATTTTTTCATTTAGGTCAAGGTCGTCTATCTTTATGCTTACACACTCGCTTACCCGCAATCCTGAAGAATACATAAACTCAATAAGCAATTTGTGTTTTGGGTTTTCAGCAGAAGCGAGTAATTTTTTTACTTCCTCTTTTGTAAGAACTGTAGGAAGCTTCTTCTCAAGTTTTGGCGCTTTAAGGCCATTAAATGCCCTATTTTGCAAAATCTCATTGTAAAAGAACTTTAACGAGCTTAAGGCCAAATTAACGCTGCTTGGCCTGTATTTTAGCTCTGTCATTAAATAAGCAATATACTTTTTGGCATCATCCTCATCAACGGCCTGCAGCTCTTTTTTTGTGAACTCAAGGAACTTTTTGGCATTGTAAACATAAGCGTCTACAGTGCGTTTGCTGAAGCCTCTTATTTTAAGCTCTGTTTCAAGTTTGTCAAACATTTTTTACCTCTTAACGTAGTTTGTAGGATAAACTTTTTCAGTATTATATCCTCTTTGCCTAAGCTTTTCCTTAACTTCTTCATAATACTGGTATGTGTGAATCATTTTATGGCAGTTAGGGCACAAACCAATAAGATTTTTATCTTCGTTATTTTTTCTATTGCCATCTAAATGGTGTAATTCAACAAGCTTGTCAAAACCACAAGATGCGCATGTTTTTGTGATTTCTCTTAGTTTATCAAGAGAGATATTGTACATTTTTCTTGTGTTATAGCTTTTGGTCAAATCATAATGATGTAACCTTACATGACAACCTGCGCATAACCCAAATGCTTTATGTGCTCTGATTCTTCCACAGCTTTTGCACTTTATTTCTTTGCTTTTCCAAACTAATCTCTTATAGCATTTGTAGCAATATCCTTTTGCATGATATTCTTTTCTTTCTTTGCACCCTGGACAATCAATTAGAAATATTCCATTTGGGTTAGGATTAGGATATTTTTTTATATTTGTTACAACCATGACATTGTCGTAACAAAGGAATTATATAAATGTTCGTTTTTGGAAAATTTACTAACTTCTTACAATGTCTATTATACGAACTTTTCCTGCGACCTTAGATGAAAATTGGCTTATTTCTCTAATTGAAGCTGGGTAATTTGCATCAAATAATGTAAATTCAGCAGATTCCAACAACAACACAGGATTCAAACACGGGTTTTGTTGGTCAAAACCCTATTCGCAAAGGAAAAATCCACACTACGTATGGATTTTCCCTCTGCACTCAGTTTTCATCCACGTTGTTGGAATTAGAGAAATGAGGGAAACCTTAATTGTTTAGAATCGCTGCCTTCGTATAATTCTGGTGAACTAACGGCTTTGCCTAATTTTTGTTAAATGCAATTGGCGGGCGAGCTAAACGATAGTCAAATCAAAGATTTGAAGAATTAATAAAAAGAGGTTGGGGTCTAAATTTATTGGTTAAGTCGCTTTTGTAATTTTGGTTGCAACGTATCATAAGGCAACTTCAATTCTTGTCTTAAACTTTCAACCAAATCTGTAACTACGCTGAATCCCTGTCCATACTTAGAGTAAAGTGCCATCACCTCTGGTTGACAATCTGGTGTATTGGGTATTTTCAGATATGCTAATGCAATTTCCCTTGTTCTTTCACTTAATCCAGATACAAATCTATCAATTTTTACAGATTGTTCCAGAGTAACATTATTTGTCATTTGATTTACCTTATATGATGGTTCTAAGAGCAAGTATTTAAATCTTTTGTTTTTTCACTACTCTCAAGAAATGACGCCAACCCCCTAAAAACGCCCGCCAGTCAACTTGCTTCGCACCCCGTTGAACTCTAAAGGGAATTTAACAAAAGTACGGCAGCGATAACAATTAAGGTCGCAGGAAAAGTTTAAAACCTTTCAGGCATCTAATACTCGTTATGCGGTTCGCTCCTTATTTCATAATGTCGCTCAGCCTAAGTTTTTTCCAACTCTGAAAATTTTTTCAACTCTGATTTTTCATGGGTTGCCGAAAAATCGAGGAAAAAATTTTCGAGGGAAAAAACCTCGCATAACTTTGTGCATTAGATGAACTTTTTTGCCACCCCATTTATAACTTTGATTTTTTCACG
>Ga0209541_10006448_pt1 | contig 20005 bp, 24 predicted proteins | sample RifCSPlowO2_01_FD_184027 | JGI IMG/M metagenome (GOLD analysis project Ga0209541, IMG submission 184027) | Groundwater microbial communities from Rifle, Colorado - Rifle CSP2_plank lowO2_0.1 (SPAdes) (version 2) | ecosystem: Environmental > Aquatic > Deep subsurface > Groundwater | place... | reverse complement strand
CGATATACTTAAATCCTCTGCTTTTTTCTAAATATTATGACTAAATATATTTCATCTTTTACTATTAATGAAGCTTTATTTAGAAATTATCTTCAAGTAATCCCTTTAGAGCGAAGAAGAGGATTGGAGCTTTTGCTTATTGAAGGTAAGAGTGTTGATTTTCTTCTTAAAACTTGTTTTTCCCATAATGAATATGAAAAGGTATTCATATATGCTGGTCTTGATTCTGGTGCAAGTTATCGCCAAATTGGTTCTCAGATAAATAGAAGCGTAAGATATGTTCATGATTTAGCTCAGTTTTTTATTTCCGAAAAAATGATACAGCCACGTTAGTCTATAACTTGTATACAGTTTACTGGACAGGATTCTGTGGCTTCTTTATTCTTGTCCAGGTCTATTTTATGTATTTTCTTTTGATAAATACCTTTTTTGTCTATTGAATCTTTTAATTTTGATTTACCATCTTCTTTAGACATCTCCCAGAATTCTGGAGCTATCTCAATGCAAGAATTACAACCTATACACTTATCTCGAAAATGAATTATTGTTGACATGATTTCTCACAAATAACATAAACTTTATCATTTTTCCTAACTACTCTTTCAAGAGGGATTGTTATTTCAAGACCTTGTTTAGCTACATTAATTTTATTTTCTTCGTGTTGTATAACTGATACTTTTTCTTCGATGACTCCAGTTGTTGGTCCAATTATTAAGATATTTTTATTTAATTCAAGGTCTGCAGCTTCTAATTTGATATGGGCAATTTTTGTTTTAGCAAAATAATTTAGTACTGTACCAATATATTGCTTTTCTTGTTTTGCTATAGAACCAGAAGTAGCACTCCACATATCTATTTCTTTACCAAGATAATAGCCACCATGCCAAAAACCACGATTGTATACTTTTTCTACCTCTTCTATCCATAGTTTCACTTTTTCTTGACTATATGTTCCTTGTAAATATGCATCTACAGCTTCTCTATAACATTGAACGACTGTATGAACATATTCAGGTGCACGACCACGACCTTCAATTTTTAATACGGAAACTCCAGAGCCAAGTATTTGGTCTAAAAAGCCAATGGTACAAAGATCTTTCGGGGACATTACATATTTGTTATCCATTACAAATTCATGGTCATCTTCAACATCAATTACTTTGTATTCTCTTCTACAATTTTGAATGCATGCACCCCTATTAGCAGAAGCATTTTCTGTGACTAGGCTCATATGGCATTTTCCTGAGATAGCAACACATAATGCTCCGTGAGCGAAGATTTCTATTTCAATAAGGTTGCCAGAAGGGCCTCTTAAATTATTTTCTTTTATTCTTCTACAAATATCCTTTATTTGTTTTAATGTAAGTTCTCTAGCTAGAACAATTACATCAGCAAACTTAGAAAAATATTCGATACTTTCATAATTGCTCACATTTACCTGTGTTGAAATGTGAACAGGCATTTGTATCTTATTACAATAAGAGATTGCCGCATGGTCACTTGCAATGATTGCTGTAATCCCTGCAGATTTTGCTTTATCACAAATATTTTTCATTAAATTAATATCATGATCGTATAGAATTGTGTTTATTGTTAGATATGTTTTTATGTTATTTTTTTTGCAAATTTCTGAAATTCTTTCTAAATCCTTTATGAAAAAATTATTTGTGGAACGAGCCCGCATATTTAGTTGCTCGACACCAAAGTATACCGAGTTTGCTCCTGAGTTTATAGCAGCCATTAAAGATTCATAAGATCCTGCTGGAGCCATAATTTCAATTTTTTCCATAGCTGAAAAGCAAAAGAGCAGGTATTTAAATATTCGCAAATATATCTTTAAATATGGAGCTTGAGAAATTACGAAAAGAATTAGCTAAGGTAGATTCTAAAATAGTTTATCTTCTTGAACAGAGAAAAAATACAGTCCTTAAAATTGGTAAAATAAAAGAATTAAAAGGAATTCATATGGTCCAGAAAGAACGAGAACAGAAAACTCTGCAGAGATTAGTTAAGCAAACAAATGTAGATCCAAAAATAGTGAAAAAGATATATTTTATTTTGTTTTCTTATTCTCACAAGTTACAAAAAAAGAAAAGATACTATTAGATATACGTGAAACTTAAATACTAAAAGTTCTATTTCTGCTGTATGAAAAAGGATTGCTTTTCTTGTCATGGAAAATGGTATACACAGCCTTTAAACTGTGGACATAGTTTTTGTCCTATTTATACCAAGCTTCCTCAGTTGAAAACTGTGCGTTTAGATAAAGATAACTTCCAAGGAACTGCTCCGAGTGTTTTTGTTGGAAGGTATGGCTATCCTCACCTCAATGTTGGTATCCTTGCTCCACCTGAGAAGATTGAAATGGATGGAGAGTTGTATGATGCACCAAAAGAATGGAGCAAAAGAGGATTTCAGATACAAGATGTGCTTGATTTTCGTTCTGTACTCATTAATTCACGCACACAAGTTTCTGTACGAAACCCAGGAAAGTATGTAGAAATAAGTCAGGAAGTTGCTATGGCTTCGAAGCCTGTGGATGTTGAGTTCTTCTTACAAAAGAAACCTGTGTATCAAATAAAAACTTCTAATGTAGAGACTGTTTTAGGTGCACATGCAGAATTGAAAAAGGCTGTGCTCGTAAGCAATCCAAAAATTAATCAACATGTGGAGAAGGCTTTTTCTGATAGTGATTTGAAGGCTGCGGATGCTTTGCATATTTTATATAAGAAAGGTATTGATGAGACTGCTTTAACGAGAATTCTTTCTGTGGGTGGTTTAGGTGTAAAAATGCAGAGGAAGTTAGTACCAACACGATGGAGTATTACTACAACTGATGATACGCTTGGCAAAAATCTTATTGAAGAAATAAAAGATTACAAAGAGGTTGATTATCAGATGTATTTTGATGGATATTTAGGGAATTATTTTTTGATTCTTTTTTTTCCTCGTGTGTGGAGTTATGAACTTTTTGAGATGTATATGCCTTCTACGCTTTTGAATCCTGAACAAGAAATAAAGTTTACGACTGATCATGAATTTTATGATGGAAGAAAGAATTATGCTGAACATTGTGTAGGTGGCTATTATGCTTGTCGTATTGGGGTTTTAGAAAAATTACAAAGTATGAGGAAACAAGGAACAGTGTTGGTGTTACGATTTATTACAGATGAATATACAACGCCTCTCGGAGTTTGGATTGTACGTCAAAGCACACGAATGGCTTTAGGGCATAGAAGGGAATTTTCTTCTGAGGAAGAGATGATGAAATATATTCAAGAATTTGTTTCCACTCGTTTTCATTTTGATATAAGGACTATATTAAAGAAAAGTATGGTATTAGAGTATATTCATTCTCAAAAATCATTGTTTGATTTTGGTTCAAAGTAATCCCTAAAAATGAAATTCTCTTTTTCAAAAATATCGTAGAACTATTAAAGGTTTAGAGGGGGCAGCTTGTGGCTGCCACCAATAAACACAGGGAGGGATTGCCTTAATGAACTACTTTAGAGGAGTAATTAGTTATTTATAAAGGTTTTGTTTTGTAGTTACTTTAAAGTGGAAATATTTATAAATAAACCCTTTTATTGAGGAAATATGCCCAAGCGTTCTTTAAATTATAAAAAACAAGTTTATGGCCATTATCTTCATTTAAAAGACGATCCTTCTCTTTTAGAGTTTTCTCCACCTCATTTACAAAGAGAACTTCACTTGCTTCAGGATATTGTTAAGAATGATCTTTCTTTAGGTGGTTTAGAAAAAAAATATTTGTTATCAAGATCTGTTATTTCTCATTGGGTTACATATCTCCAATCACAGGATATTTCTTTTCAAATGCCTTTTGTGAGGAAATATTGTCTTTCTGCTGATTCTGAACAAGAAGCACTTACATATCTTCAAGATCCAACAATAAGTCATAAAGAAATTGCGGACACTCTTTCTTGTTCTAATGTGGCTATTCGTAGACTTTATCATGCTCATGCAGATATATTACCTGAAAGAAAAAAAAGAACTTCCACCTTTGAGATTAAAGCAGAAAAAATTTCTTTACGTGATGCATCTATTCTTGAAGAGGCAAAAACGTTTCGTTTTACTCTTGAGGAAATAGGACAGAAAGATGGGAGAAATTTGACTTCGCAAAGAATAACTCAGATTCTTCAAGGATTTGGTTTTGAGAATTATAAAAAAAGAAGATCTGAATATAACAAATCTTTGCATAAGGAACATAAGGAGCTTGTTGGTGTTCTTCAACAATATTATTTTGATAGGCACATTGAAGAGAAGGGTTTAGATCATGCCCTTGCATGGAGGTGCAAAGAAGTGTATGGCTGGGGTACAAGTTATTCTTTAGAGGCTTTGGAAAAGCTTATTGCTGCGCGACGAGCTGGTGAAGGCTATTACCGTTGTGTCAAACTTGCGGGCATAGGAGAGACTAGGAAAGAAATACGGAGCCGTACTCCTCACATGGCTGCGATTTTAAAAAAGGCACTTTGTGATGTTGTTTTAGATATTCATCATAAAAACTTTGCTGAGGGAAGAAGCCTTAGTTTTGAAGAGAAAGAAAAGCTTAAAGAAATGTGGAATAGAGGTGAATCTTCTCATGAAATAAAAGAAACTTTACACTTAGTAAGTCCTACTTCTTATTATGTTCGAAAGCTTGGCTTGAAAAAACGAGAAATTCCAATACTTCGGAAAATTTTTGTTGATTATTCTTCTTTAGATCATCTTATTTCTGGAGGAAAGACCTATTCAGAAATGGAGAGTCTAGGTTTTCCTGAGCATATTATTCGAAGAAGGAAGAAAGAGTTAGGTTTAGTAAGAAAATCTTCTCAAAATGCTATTAATTATTCCATTTTAGATGCATTACTTTTTGAGGAAAAAAGTAATAGAGAAATAGTAGAAGCTGGTTTTTCTAAGAAAAGCATTTTTCGAAGGAGAAAAGAATTAGGTGTTTCAAGAAGAAAATCTCTAGTAAATTATTCCATTTTAGATAGATTACTCTCTGAAGGAAAAACAAATAAAGAGATAATTACGTTGGGTTTTTCTCGTGTAACAATTACACGAAGAAAAGAAAAACTGGAACTTGAGAAAGAAAAATGAATCTTACTGATAAATATGTGGATAGAAATAGAAAAATTCTTGAAGATGCTCTTCATGGTGAAGCTTTTTCGCATATTGCTCGTATAAATAATTTAACTTCTGAAAGAATACGGCAGATTGTACAAGAATATAGCGGTTTTACTTCGAAAGATTTACGAGCTACAGAAAAGAAATATAAAAGAACTCTGAATATGGAGTATAAAAACCTTCTTGATGTTCTTCAACAGCATTATTTTGATCGATTGATTGAAGAGAGAGGTTTAGATCATGCTCTTGCTTGGAGATGTCATGATGTGTATGAGATTGGAAAGACCTATTCTTTAGAGGATTTGGAAAAGCTTATTGCTGCGCGACGAGCTGGTGAAGGCTATTACCGTTGTGTTAAATTTGCAGGCATTGCAACAGATAAAAGAGATGTGAATAGAAATCTTCCTCAAGCAAGCATTGTTTTGAAAAGAGCACTTTGTGATGTTGTTCTTTCTCATTTAGAGCAAGTATTTCATCATGGAAGAGAAAAACTTACTCCTTATGAAAAAATACAATTTGCGGGGCTTTGGAATAGAGGAGTATCTTCTGATAAGATTAAAGAAACTTTGCACTTAGTAAGCTCTCCTTCTTATTATGCCAGAAAGTTAGGCTTGAAAAGAAGGCCTTCTTGTATTACTTTTTCTGTTAATTATTCTCTGTTAGATACATTGATTTATGATGGAAAAAAATCTAAAGAAATGGTTAAGTTAGGTTTTTCTCGTGATACTGTTCGCAGAAGGAAAAAGGAAGTTATGTTTAAAGAGGAAAAATGAGTCTTGCACATACATATACTGATAGGAATGCAGAAATCCTTGAAGAAATTCTTCAGGGTCAAAAATTTGTTGATGTTGCTCATAAGAACAATCTTAGTATTGAAAGAATACGCCAAATTGTACAAAAATGTTCTGGTCTTTCTTCAAAAGATTTACGCTCTGCAGGAAAGGAATATACATGTGCTTTACATGCTGAAAATAAAAAGCTTCTTGATATTCTTCAACAATATTATTTTGATCGATTGATTAAAGAGAAGGGTTTGGATCATGCTCTTGCATGGAGATGCCAAAAAGTATATGGCTGGGGAAAAAATTATTCTGCTGATACTTTAGAAAGAATCATTGCTTTACGAAGGGCTGGAGAGGGATATAATAGGATTATTCGTTTATCTGGCTTAGCTGAAGGAAGAATGAAAATTAATCGTTCAAGTGCTCTTATTTCCCGTGTACTTACTGTTGCTCTTTATGGTGTTTCTTATAAAAAACCTACACTTGCTTGGGAAAATAAAAAATATCTCCTGACTCTAGAAGAGGAAGCTGCTTTTATTACTGATTGGAAAAATTATGTTTCTGATTCTACTCTTAAAGAAAAATATTTTGATAATAGTGAGAGTCTAAGGTATCATGTAAAACGGTTAGGATTGGAAAAAAGAGAAGGTGTAAAAAAGATGGGAGTTGGGAAGACTGCAGAAATACGGCAATTCCTTCTTCAAGGAAAAACTACAAAAGAAATTGTTGCTTTAGGTTATGATCTTGAAAATATTTGTAGACGAAGATATGATCTACGAAAAGAAAAATTATTACACTAGCCTTATTGTATCTAGATTTCTTGGTACAGATGTTTCTACATGCATAACTTTGTGCACAGTAGAAGCAAGGTCTAAGCATTTTGATGCTTCTCCATGCTGTGTAATTACTCGTTTTGGCTTTGGATCAAGATTTCTAAGAAATGCCATGAGTTGTGGGCGGGAGGAATGCCCTGAAAATCCTTTGATTACTACAATTTCACAACGAACTTTTACTACTTCTGATCTGCTTTCTCCAGATGCAAAAGCAATTTCTTTTTCTCCATTTTGTATACGACGGCCTAGGGATCCTTCTGCTTGATAGGATGTTAAAATGACAATATTTTTTGGATTTTCTGATAGAACCTTAAAATATTCTACAGAAGCTCCTCCTGTGAGCATTCCAGATGTTGCAATAATAATACTTGAACCTTCTGAGTGCATGACTTCCTGCATTTCTTTTTGTGAGCCTACACGCTTGAAAATTTCAGAGAGGAATGGATTGTGCTCTTCAAAGAAAATTTGTTTTCGTACTACTGGATTGAAAAATTCTGGGTATGCAGTATGAATTGCAGTTACGTCCCAGACAAGACCTTGGACATGAATAGGAATTTTTGGAAGTGTGCCTTCACGAACTGCACGCTCTACCATGAGCATAATCTCTTGGGAACGGCCTACACCTAAAACTGGAAGAAGAATCTTTCCACCACGCTCAATTGTTTTTTTGATCAAGTCCATGAAGAGATCTTCTGCTTCTTTTCTTGGAGGTAAGATATCATCTTTTGAACCATAGGTTGATTCAATGATGACTGTTTCTAATCGTGGAAATTTCGTGATTGCCCTTGCGAGTAAATTTGAATTGTCGTATAACATATCTCCAGTGTAGAGAAGGTTGTGTAAGCCATTTCCAATGTGGAGATGTGTCATTGCAGAACCAAGAATGTGGCCTGCATTGTAAAAGGTCATACGAATATCTGGAGTGATGTCGGTGACTTCTTCAAAGTTTACACAGATCGTTTGCTTGACCATTTGCTTCACATCTGCAACATCAAAAGGTGGTTTTCGTGCGTCTTTGTATCCAATAGAGATAAAATCTAAGGCCAATAAAGACATGACATCTCTTGTTGGTTCGGTACAATAAATAGGACCACTATAGCCATATTTTACAAGTAAAGGAACCATTGCAGAATGATCTAAGTGTGCGTGAGAAATAATCACTGCATCAATTTCATTAATGCGAAATTCAGGACTGTCAAAATGAGGGTAAGCATATTCTTCTGGTGCTGCTGGGTTAATTCCACAGTCGAGAACAATTCTTGACTCAGGGGTTTGTAAAAGGAAACAGGATCTTCCTACTTGCCTTCCAGCTCCGAGAACTGTAACACGAACCCATTCATCTTTTCTTCCACGAATCCAGCCATTGTAAATTCTTTTTCCTACTTCATTGAGGAATTTTTTTCTTGAATCGTTATTTTCATAGAGGACTGCGCGAATATTTTCTGTAATCTTTGAACGAATGGATGGCATTCGCCTAATTGTTGGCACCCAGAGTGTTTTTTCTTTAATAATTTTAAGGAATTCTCCTGATGGGCCTATAGCGACGCCTGGTTTTTCTGCTTCAATGATGACTGTGCTTCGCGGTGCATCAAAAATAATATTGTCTACATTTGCTTCTGCGGGAAGTGTTTCTCGAATAATTTTTTCTGCTTTCTCCATATCTATGCTAATAGATGGATCTGGGCGAAGTTCAATTCTTTTTTTAAAATCGGATACAAGTTTTTTAATTTCCCCTCTGTTATCTAAGAAAAATTCTTTGCTTTTTGTATAGACAATAATATTTGCAGCTTCAAAGCTCGTATTACTGATTTCTGCATCTTTTGGTAATTTTGCTACTATTTCATTTAATATATCTGCCATTTTTACTTAAATTAAATATAAGAAAAAATCTATTTTACAATAGACTTTACTTCTTTCTGTATTACGTATTCTACTCCACTTGGATTAATGACAATGACATCAATTCCATTTCCTGTAGCTGAGTCTCTGCTCATGGCAGCACTTAATGCTCGCACTGCGATTTCTTTTCCTTCATCTACGGAAAGATCTTTTTTATAGAGTGTTTCTAAAACTCCGATTGCTACGGAAGATCCAGATCCATCAGATGCGTAGTCATCAACTTCCATGATGCTTCCATCAAAGGAAATTTCATAGAGCTGGTAGCCTGTTTTATCATAGCCACCAAAGAGGAATCCTACAATCCCTGGAATCATACTTGGTCTTCGAATGTTGGAATATGCTAAATTTGCAAGAAGGTTTGCTGCTTCTTTGACTGAAGGTTCTTTTCCTTTTCGCATTTTTAAGAGCATAATTTGACTCTTAATAATTTTTGTAAATAATTGAATATCAGAAACAAGGCCAGCTGTGGTAATTGCCATGTGATCACTTATAGGAACAACCTTGGTTGTTTTCTTATGTGCGATTAAATATCCTGCAGTTGCTCGTCTATCTGCAGCCATAACTACGCCATCTTTACAGATCATTGCTATCGTTGTTGTCCCGTGTTTTGGGTTTGCTTCCATCATTTTTGATTAACACCTCATAAGAAGAATTTCTTTTTCTAGGAGTAGGAAGTTTGTATGGGTTTATAAGGTTTATGGTTGTTATTCCTTTCTTAACGTTTCTGTGTAGGTTCTATACTGTTCTGACTTTTCTTTGAAGTATCTTTCAATACTTGTTGGGAGTGTTGCAATCGCTTGTATAACTACTGGAGAAGCAATATGATCTATTTCAAGCATTTTAGAAAGTGCACTTTCAAGAGATTCCCCTTTTATTCTAGTTTTAGGAGTATCACCAGTAAAATATGCTAAGGTTCTATTTGTTCTATGCCAATATATGCCTCTTGCTCCATAGGAACCTAAATGAAATACCATACTTAGTAATCTTCTTCCCGTTGGTCCTTCTCTTGAAGGAAAATCCATAAATTGAAACTCTGTTACTTTTGTTCTTGGAAATCCTTCAGGATATTGATCTTGTCCAAACATCCCTCCAAGCATTGCTCCTATTCCTTTGAGACTTTTTGGTCCTCTGTAGCCAATGACTCTTGTACCTATACTTCCTTGATCATATTCTCCAGTTGATTCGTAGAGAAAATCCTCAGTATAGTTTAAAGTGCCTCTATGAATATTTGTGAGAATTTCTCTTACTCTTCTGAGCACTTCTGGTCTTTCTTGGTCATTTGTTTTTGTTCTTCTTGCTAAAGCTGTTATTCCTACATTGCGGTATAGCCATGGCTTTTGTGCTAGCATATGTTCCATATCCGCTCTTCCATATCTTTCTAGAAGAGTACCATATCCTTCTTCTCCAATTTGTTCCCTTCTGTCCTCTAGTTCTTTTTGAATCATTTGATGCTGGAGAGCTTCTAGAAATGCAACTCTATCTTCGGGATTAAGGTTTTCAAATAGTCTTTTGAACTCTTCTCCGTTTCCTACTAGAGTTAATCCTGTTTTTGTGGGATCTGCCATTGAGCAAGAAAGAGAAATGAGGGGGTATTTAAACCTTCCTTTTGTAATTATTATTAAGGGATAACTATATAAACCCAAATTAGGCTTGTTTTTCTATGGCTCAAGCAAACTGTACTAAGGTAGAATTAGAAGAACTCCTTCGTTCTATAGATATTACTGGAAAAACTTCTTTGAAAACAGGAAGTTGGGCTCATGTGGGAAGTGACTCGGTTGCTCTTCCCTTACGGGCTAGGGATATTCCTCATTTTGGTTTTTGGATTAATTTTAATCGTTTTGCCCCAGATCATGAAGGGCTTGATTTTTCTGTGTATAGAAATACTTTTGGAGAAACAATTATTGGTCTTCCTTTTTCAACTCCTGTTTATGCGATAGCAGATGGGGTTATTGCAAAAAACTTTCGTGTTAAGGTAATGGAAGATGTAGTTGATCCTTATGATCATGACAAGGATGCTCTTTATGTTGTCCATGGTGAAGATAGCGGTACAAGAAGGAGACTTGTTGCTGGATATGTTCATGTTACTCCATTAGTGAAGGAAGGAGAGTTTGTTCGTAAAGGGCAAAAAATTGGTTCTTTTTATTATTATCAATCAAGTAAAACTTTGAATTTTGGAAGATTAACTCATCTGCATTTAGGACTTTGGTCTTTGGGAGAAGAACTTTTTGCAGAAGATCCAGAACTAGTTTTTCCTGGGCTTATGAAATTAATTACTGTTCCTCAAAGGGATTATCCTTTTACTATTCTTGAAGAGAGTGAGCAACCACATTTACGCGTTGCAAACTTTACTCGACTGATGCATGCTAAGAAAGCATATGGTTTTGAAGGTATCCGAGAAGATTTTGAAGCACCTCTGCCGACTTATTCTCTTTTTCGAAGAATGAAAGAATTATGGGATTTAAGAAGTTAAATTTCTACTTTTTTAGCTCTACTTTTAATGGTATCTGTGCCTATGAGATCTGTAATTAAGTCTTTAGGCTTGGAGTATTTTCTAGAAAGCATGACATAAGATCTTCCTTTTTCCTCTTTTACTGGATATTGTTTCCAGCTTTCTTTGAAATGTTCTAGTCGTTCTTTTTGTTTTACAGGTGGTCCGTAGTGCTTTATTGTTGGTGAAAGCTTTTGTTCTTTGAAGATATAATACAGGATTGCATTTTCCCCTTCCTTCCAATGCCAGTTTGCTTCTTTGATAACAAAGTCATGTTCTTTGAGTTGTTCTTTGATATATTCAAAGCATTTCAAAAGTTTTGCTCCCACAACGTCTCTTTTACCCTCTAATGGTACAAGTTCTAGAATTATCTTTTCTCCTTTTTTCTTTTGTAGTTCTTCCAAAGAAAATTCTTTTTTTACAAACATTTCTTTTCTTGGATGTTTGAGATATTCTTTTGCTTTCTTTTTGAAAAGATCATATTTTTCTGGAGATACTACAGCTGTGACGTTTCGTGTTGCTTGTACAGGGTCTACAAGAATGATTGGAGAAAGCATTTTTGCTTCATTGAGCTGTACTTTTTTCTTGTGATGTTTTTCTGTATCAATAACTGTTGTTCTTTTCCATTGAGAAACATTTTTGAGAAGCTTTTTGAAACCTTTGTAATGAATAGTTAATACCTCCATGGAATAGCCAGAAAATCCTTTGATAAAAGATTCTGCACCATAGAAGCCATTTGCTTTAGCAAATGCTTTTGCGAGCATGATATCACCTTTGTATTTTTTATGTTTGTTTACCCATTTTGCATGGAAAGGAGAAATATCTGTAATGTTTTGTGCGTGCTCTACACTTTTAATTTCCATAATAGGAATAAGTTCTACTGTGTAGTTTCCTTTTTTTAGTTGTAGGTAATCTCTGCTTCCGTGGAGTACTGTTCCTTGTACATTATCTTTGAGAACTTCTGCGATATCTATCCCTTCATATTTTTTTGGATTAAATTTTATATAGATATCAATATCATGATTATTTTTTAACCAGGTTCCTTTTGCTGAAGAACCACCTAGGCTTACTTTTGTGTTTGCTATGCGAATACTTTTGATTATTTCTCGTATTATCTTTTTTACTTCTTGTTGTTCTTTTCTTGAAGGTTTTATTTCTTTGAGAAGGTTTTTCATTTTATAAATATTTTTTCTTTATCTTCTCCTCTAGTTCTTCCATCCTTTGGAGTATTGTTTTTGCTTCATTGGCAGTTATATCCTTTCCGTAATAATTTAAATCATTTCTTATTATTCTTATGCTATCAAATTGGTCTCCCCAACTAGATTCTTTTAGGATTTCTTTTAAAAAAGAGGTATAACACTCATTATTATAAATTTTATATCCTTTGATTACAGCTGTCGCTTCTAAAATTTCTCTTAAAGCATCATATATAATACAAATCTTTGTACTTGCAGTAGTATCATTTAATGGGATGAGCCTGTTTGTATCTTTCTTTTTTTGACTTGCCATGAGAAGAGCTTTTTTAAGATTGGGGTCTACTTGTATTTCTTTTGCTATTCTTTTTTGGATGCAATTTTTCCAGTCCATTACCAGTTTCCCCCTATTTTATACCCATTTAAAATATTATTTAATAGTTCTTTATTCTTTATATCTTCTTTTCTTTGGAAGGAGAATATTTGGATTTTCCTTCCTAGTTTCTTTTCACATGCGCCTAAGTCTAATTTTTTCTTTGTATCTGAAAAAATGGCAATATCAATATCTGAATTATCTGTGATTTCTGCTTTTGCAAAGGAACCAAAGAGGATAATAACAGGGTTTATAAGTTCTTGTTCTAGATGAGGGAGTAATCCTACCTTTTTGAATTGTTGACACCAATACATTTGGGATAATGAAATGAATAAAGGATTTTTTTTATTTGCTTTATAAAAAATATAGTTAAATTCTTCTTCTTTTTCCAGTAAAACTTCCTTATGAAATTCTTCTAAATACTTTGATGCAGAAGGTGGGCTTATTTTTTGTATTCTGGCATATTCCCTTACATTGATCCTTCTATAATTCTCTTTAAAAAAAGGTTCAAGACTGTTAAATATTTCTAACATGTGTAAATATTACTTAACAGTGTATTTAAATCTTTCTATGTTAATATATTTTAACATCTGTTTATAATTATTAACAGTTAAGTTTATAAATTCTTTTCCTCTTGTAGGGTTATGCTTAATGGATATGTACATCAGTTTAAACATCTTTTTGCCAGAAACTTATTTGAGATTTATTTTTTGCTTGCGTTTCGTGCTTTAGGCTTTTCTTTTATAGGTATCTTTATTCCTTTATATCTTTCTATTGAATTAGGCTTTCCTTTTTCGTCTGTAATTTATTATTTTATGGCAATGACCCTCGCTTTTGCTTTAGGTTCATATTTTTCTCTTCCTTTAATCACAAAATATGGTGCAAAACATGCAATGATATGGAGTTATCCTCTTTTGATTCTTGGTTTTCTTGTTGTGATATCCTTGGCCCATTTTCCTTCTTTGTATCTCCTTGCAGCAATCTTGAAGGGTTTTAGTATGGGCATTTTTTGGATGGGTTTTCATATTGATGTTGCGGTGTATTCACACAAGAAAACTATAGGCAAGGAATCTGGGACTATTCATTTCTCAAGTATTTTGGGAGCTATTGTAGGACCTTTGATTGGGGGACTTGTTCTGTATTATTATACTTTTACTGTTCTTTTTTCTCTTGCGATTCTTGCTTTTATCATTTCTCTTGTTCCTATGCTTTTCTCTAAAGAATTGTATGTAAAAACAGCGTTTGATTTTCGATCTTTGTTTGTGAGAGAACATATCAAATATTTTTTCGGATATTTTGCACAAGGCGTACGAGTTACTGTACTTACTGTTGCTTGGCCATTATTTATTTTTGCCATCTTTGGGAGTTATGTTGTGCTTGGAGGATATGCAGCATTTGCAACATTTTCTATTGGGATTTTAGGATATTTTGCAGGAGTGAGCATTGATACTGTCAAACAGAAGGGAATTCTTATGCGCATTGCTGCACCATTTGAAGCAACTCTTTGGGTTTTCCGTGCTTTTGTGACGACAACTACAGGTGTGTTTCTTGTTGCTTTGTTTGGAGGCATTACAAGCTTAGGAATTGATCTGCCGCTTTTAGCAAAAACGTATTCCAGAGCTAAAAAAGAGCAGATTGCTGCATTTGTTTTCTTTCGAGAAAGTTCTATTCGTGTAGGAGAGTTTGTTGCTTTGTTATTTCTGCTTTTGGTTGTTGATTTGAAAGCTTCTTTCTTCTTTGCAGCTGCAAGTTCTCTGTTGTATTTATTGTTTTAATCCTTTCTTAGTTTTGCTACAAAAAATCCTTCTGTGTCGTTATCCTGTGGCCAGATTCTCAAACATTTTTTAATTTCTGAAAAGAATATTTGCTTTTCAAATTCTTCAATAGGCTTTTCGTGTTTTATATCCAAAGAAATCCTTTCTAGTTTTGCATTGGGATATTTTTCTAGGAGAAAATGAATCACTGCTTCGTTTTCGTCTGGCTCTAACGTACATGTAGAATAGACCATTGTGCCATTTTCTTTTAAGGCTTCAAAAGCAGTGCTGATGAGCTGTCTTTGCACGCCTGCCATTTTTTTTATGGTGTGTGGATTCCACATACCAATGGTTTTATACGATTTTCTAATGGTGCCAATACCAGAGCATGGTGCATCACAGAGAATTTTATCAAACTTTTGTTTGAACCAACGGCCTTCCATTCTTGTAAGCACTGTGTTGTATACACCACAACGTTGAAGATTAATCGTTAGTGGTTTTAAGCGGTCTATTTTGTTGTCATTTGCGATGATTATCCCTTCATTGTGCATCATTGCTGCCATTTGTGATGTTTTGGAGCCTGGAGATGCGCACATGTCTAAAACAGTATCTCCAGCTTTTGGTTCTAAAACTACTGGTGGGATCATGGATGCTGCACCTTGAATGTATATGTAGCCTAAAAAATGCTCTTTCGTATTTCCTACTGCTTTCTTTTTTATAAAAAAACCTTCTTTGCACCAAGAAACTTGTTCAAGATCTTCAAATCTTTGTTTTATTTCTTTGACTGTTGTTTTAAGAGTGTTTACACGGATAGATTTTCGCATGGGCTTAAGAGATGCTTCTGTAAATTTATCAATATCTGTTAATTGAGCATATCGCTCTAAGAATTTTTCTTTCCAGTCTACCATTTTCTTGTGAAAGGAATGATTGTTAATAAATATAGTGGAAAGCTATTTTAATGAGGACTTTGTTTTTAGTTGTTATGCGCTAGTCGTATAGGGGCTAGTATCAAACCTTCCCAAGGTTTGGACCTGGGTTCAAATCCCAGCTAGCGCATTTTTAAGTTTTAAATAAAAGAAGATATAAAAAAGGTTTTCTTGTTTCTTATATGACTTTTTTTGGGAAAGGTATATAAAGGATTGTTCTGTTTTTGGACTTGTTTGCGTGAGTAGTACAGTGGTTAGTATTTGACCTTGCCAAGGTCGAGACCCGAGTTCAAATCTCGGCTCGCGCATTCTTTTTCAACTTCTGTGCGCTTCCAATAAAAGGGAGGATTTTAGTGGTCGCATCTATGTTCAACTCTTATGCGCTTCTAGGTCTTCCCTAGTCTTAAATAGAATTTCTTGGCCTATACCTTAAGGAGGTATACATGGCAGAAAATGACATCTATGGAAGTAAAGAGAGATATGTACAACTGGTTGAAAGATTAGAGAACTTTACCAGAAAACCACGAAAGGGTAAATATTATTGTAAGAATTATGAAAATCTCAAGTATTTTCAGATTATGGTTCGTTATTTTGATTTGAAGGATTTAAGTTATATTAGAAGAAGAAAAGTTCTTCAAGTGATGCGATTTATTACTTTTGTTCTTGAAAAAGATTTAGCAGAGTGTACAAGAGAAGATATTAATGATCTTGTTTCTTACAGTCATACAGTCTATAAGACTGTACATAGCAAAAAGGATTTCATTAAGGATCTTAAATCTATTTGGCGTATTATTCTTCCTGAAAAGGATCATTATGGAAGAGTAGATGAGACTCTTATTCCCTATACTGTTCGCCATGTAAGCGGAACTGTTGATAAAAGTAAGGAAAAGCTGAGGAATGATAGGGTTACGTATGAAGAGTTCAAGAAGATCATTACTTTCTTTTCTGGGGATTCCACTTTGCAAGCGTATCTTACTCTTGCTTTTGAGTCTTTAGGAAGACCACAAGAAATTCTTTACACTAAAATTAAGGATTATGAGTTCTATGATACCTATGCAAAGGTGTGGATTTCTGAACATGGAAAGGAAGGTACTGGGTTTCTTCAGTGTATAGATTCTTATCCTTATATTGCTCAATGGTATAGAGAACACCCCTTTAAACAAAATCCTCAGAGCTATTTCTTTTTGAGTAAGAGTAATAATGGGAAATATACACAACTGAAGAACTCTGCAATTAACTTTCGTTTACGACAAGCTTGCAAGCATTTAGGTATCCAAAAGCAAGTGACGTGTTATTCTTTGAAACGGAATGGGATTACGTATAGGCGCTTGCGTGGCGATAGTGATATGCAGATTCAACATGCTGCTCGATGGACTTCTACGAAGCAACTCAAGATTTATGATATGAGTACACAACAGGATGCTTTGCAAATTGAGCTTGAGAGAAGAGGTATTCAGGATACTAAACAGGTTCATGAAGAATGGAAACCTAAAGTCTGTGGCTTTTGTGGTTGTGATAATGGGTTTACCGCAGAGTTTTGCGTGACTTGTAAGAGACCTCTAGATCGTAAGAAGCTTCAAGAGCTGGCTGAAGCTCATGAGCGTTTTATGAATTCTGAGATGATGCAAAAGTTTGATCAGATGGAGAAGATGATTCAAAAGATGGTTAAGAAGTAAGTTTTCTTTTCCTTTATTCTACCATTTGAGATTTAGATGGTTTTAGATCTGTGTATAATAACCATTTCTAGTGAAGTATAGAATAAATAGTGTATTTAAATAGGAGTTATATTTATGAGTTTAGAAATAGGATTTAATCTATGATAAGTGTTACAGTTGATACAAATATTTTTGATAGAAGTGAAATCCATGAATCTAAAACTCCTTGGAGTGAAGTTCATTTTACTGGGAATATAGCTTGTTTGGAACAATTACAAATATCTGGGTTGATTGAGATATATATCAGTGGTTATGTTATGACTGAAATAAATAAGCTCAAAAATAGACCTGAAATTCTTTTAGCAATAAAAAAATTAGCTAAACAAAAAGATAATGTTCTCAGATCTACTCCCATTCTTTTAGAGGAGGATAAAATCAAAATTATCTCTCAAATTAAAGGATATTCACAAGAGGAAATTCTAGACACTTTAAATAAAATAAAATCCGTTTTGTTTCAAGAAGGATATATTGGAAAAAAGAGAAATAATAAGTATAATGATGTTCATATTTTAGCTGAACATATTTTAAATAAAAGAGATATATTTGTTACTAAGGATGTCAATGATTTTATAGGTAAAACTCAAAATAAATTAGTGGCATTAAAAAAACTCTTCCCAGAATTAAGAATAATGTGTATTGAAGAGTTTCTAAACTTGTTTTCTAGTGAACCTGATGTGTAGGTCAAGCTTTCTTATATTGATCTAGTTATCTAAATAAAATTGTCCATTCCTCTTTTGCCACTAGAAGTTGTAACTTTGCCAAATTCTTGCTTTATAGACGTTTTTGTCCGCAGTAATAAGAGACGTTATTTTAGGTCTGGACAACATTAATAGTGAAAAAATATTTTAGAGGAATTTTAGTTTTTCTAGGGATAATCTATACAACTTTCTAAATGTTGATATTTATTACATTTCTTAACTCTGTTCATAATCTTTATCCATCCTTTAAAGAATCCATGTTTTTCTAAAGCGAGTATGCCATATTCTGAACAATGGGGGTGATAGCTACAGATAGTTATTCTCTTTTTTTTGGAATCTTTTCTCGCTTTCCAAACTTTGAGATATTTACGGTATATTTTCTTTATGCACCATAGACTAAATTGGACTAATAAATTACTATTTTTTGAAGAATTTTGCATTTCTTGTGACATTTGAACTTCCACACTTAGGGCATGATTTTAACTTTGCTTCTTGCTGTGCTAATTGTGTATTTGCATTTGATGTAGCAGTAGTCATACATGGATTACAGCACATTCCTATTCCCATTAGCGCATTAGAAGTTTGTTCATGTTTTATTTGTTTTTCAACTGAGTCTAGGTAATGCCATTTATTATGGCATGAGTTACATTGACAAGCCAACTCTTTAACATATTCTTGTTTTCTAGACCAACTCAACTTTTTGTAGTTTGATTCTGTTATTGTATTACTCATTTTTTCTTCCTCTGATTTATTTTCTTTGCTTTAACAAGCCAAATTAATAAGCCTAGGATTATGCTCATAGTAATAACAATTAAACTAGCTTCATCAAAAATGTATTCTAATATCCCAAAGAATCCAACTGAAATGAATATAATCCCAACCAAAAATCTCCAATTAGTTTCATATTGCCAATATTTCTTATTAGCTTTATATAAAACAATACCAAATATCACAGAGACAATTACTGCTAAGAATCCAAAATCGAAAAGATCACTTGCTGACCCTTTAAGATTGCTTACTGATTCTCCCGTTCCATTCTCATAAATTTGGGATATTTTAGACCTAGATTCATTTAATAATAAAGCTGAGATTATACTTATAACCATAAAACAAAGAATTATAATCCCTAGTCCTTTTAGTATTCTATTACTCATTTGTTAGACTAAGTAGAATCGTGTCATTTTTAATATTTTCTATTGCTGGTTTGAATTTCACACCTTCACTTTTCTGCTTATACGCCTTACTGCATGAGGATTTTGCTATTTGGAGGGTTTTGTGCATGCGTGATAAGAGACTTTAGTACTAGTGCAGCATTTACTGTGAGAATTTTCCGTACCTAGTTCCTGCTCTAGAAGGCTTAAGTTGTAAGAATCCTTAATGGATAGGCATCTTTTTCAGCCGTAGAAATAAGGGTTTCTTTCAGTGAAAATCAATTATTTCTAGTATTTTCTATAAGGATTATTAAAGAGAAAGATATAAAAATGATTTAAGCTTTAGTTAGTATAGGAAAAAATGGAAACACAAACAATAACATTAGATAGAAAAGAGTACAAAGAGCTTAAAGAAAAAGCTGAGCTTGGAGATACTCTTCTTTTAAAATTAGTGAAAGGTCTTGAAGATATTAAATCTGGTAGAACAAAACCTTGGAAACGAACTACATCTGCTTAGTTCTTTTCTCTATTTCTTCTTTATAATGTGGGATTAAATGCTTAATGAGGTTAATGACTTCTTGTTGATCCTTCTTTTCGCTTAATGCAACAACAAAGATAACTATCTTTTCTTCATAAATGAGAAAATAGAAACGGAATTTTCCTACTTTCTTTTCGCGAAAAAATTTGTATCCTAAGGGTTTTCCTACATAAGGGTTTGTTTTGAGTTGTTCTATTTCATTTTCTACTTGTACTTTTATAGAATAGTCCAGTTTTGCAAAATCTTTATCAAACTGTTCCGTTGTTTCTATTTTGTACTCATTCATGGCAATTCTTTGAACCTTGAGTAATAAGAGTATAAAAAGATTTTCCTACACAGAAAACCTTTTTTGGGTTGCTAATTTATTGTTCTACTGTGATTTATTATATAGATCTTCTTACACTTAAAGATCATTATTCTTTGTTAATCCATCCTTCTAACTTCTGAATATAATGCTCTTTACTCTCCCCTTCTTTAACCCTAATTGATATTGATTTATAATCTTGAGTTTTAGCGTAAATTAGAAAA
>Ga0209541_10006443_pt1 | contig 20016 bp, 17 predicted proteins | sample RifCSPlowO2_01_FD_184027 | JGI IMG/M metagenome (GOLD analysis project Ga0209541, IMG submission 184027) | Groundwater microbial communities from Rifle, Colorado - Rifle CSP2_plank lowO2_0.1 (SPAdes) (version 2) | ecosystem: Environmental > Aquatic > Deep subsurface > Groundwater | place... | reverse complement strand
TGATATTAAGGTCAGGACACTAACAACTGCCATCGAACCAATTTTAATAATTATCTTAGGTGTCTCCGTTGCGTTCTTGATATTATCAGTCATAACGCCAATTTATAGTCTGATAACGCAAATCCAGTAGGGCGGTCGTCGGTTACGGTGACGATGCTCGTATCGAAGTTCGGTTACGGTATTCGGTATAGAGGACGTAACCGATTAACGATAGACGAAACGGGCTTCGTAACCGATTAACGATTTACGAGTACATATGGATTTACGCTTCGTTTTCTGCTAAAATAGAATATCTACATGCCAAAATCCTCCAATTACACAGCCAAAAGCATACAGGTTCTTGAGGGACTTGAACCTGTTAGGAAAAGGCCCGCAATGTATGTAGGGTCAATAGATGGGGCCGGACTCCACGAAACTCTACGCGAAATCATAGACAACGCGGTAGACGAATCTCTGGCCGGTTTTGCAAAAAACATTTGGGTAATTTTAAGTCCTGACGGTTCGGCAACCGTTGTTGACGACGGTAGGGGTATTCCTGTCGATACTGTCCGTGGATACGGGAAGTCTGCCCTTGAGATTGTTATGACAAAACTTCATGCCGGCGGAAAGTTTGGCGGCGGAGCATATAAGATTTCAGGCGGACTTCATGGAGTAGGGTCATCGGTTGTTAATGCGTTATCCAAAAAAATGTGGATTGAAGTCCGGCGGGACGGAAAATTGTATCGTCAGGAATACGAAAAAGGAGCACCAAAAGAAAAAGTTAAGTCGATGGCTGTTTCTGAATCAAAGCTCGCAGAAGTCATAGATGACCCTCAGCTTAAAACCCTTACAACAGGGACGGCCGCAACATTTTATCCCGATGACTCAATTTTCACGGAAACCGAATTTGACAACCACATGGTTTTAAAACTTATTCGTGAACGTGCATATATTGTCTCGAAGCTATATTTCCATTTTTATGACTTGCGAGCGGAACACACACTTGAGACACATATGTACTTTGAAGGTGGAATTGTTTCGCTTGTTAAAAAATTGAATGAAGGAAAAGGCTCAATCCATCCTGCAATTTTTATTCAAAAGGAAGTTGACGAAGTACTGGTTGAGGTATCCCTTCAGTACAATGAAGGTATTAATGAAAACCTTGAAAGCTTTGTAAACGTTATTAATACGGTAAACGGAGGAACGCATGTAACGGGATTCAGGATGGCATTGACACGTGTCATTAATGATTATGGCAAAAAGATTGGTGCGTTCAAAGGCGATGGGGATTCAATAACTGGAGACGATACTCAGGAAGGGTTAACATCGGTGGTTGCGATCAGGATGGAGCAGAACAAAATCCAGTTTGAAGGACAAACCAAAGGAAAATTAGGCAATTCAGAAATTCAACCACTTGTTCAGGCAGTCGTCAAAGAGGGGTTAAGTACCTACTTTGAAGAAAACCCCCAAGATGCAAAAGCAATTCTTGGGAAAGTATACTTGGCCGCAAAAGCAAGGCTGGCGGCCCGGGCCGCCAAAGAGGCAATACTTAGAAAGGGAGCTTTTGAAGGAGGGTCGCTACCCGGAAAGCTAGCGGACTGCCAGGAGAAAAATCCCGAAGTGTCCGAACTTTACATCGTGGAAGGCGATAGCGCAGGTGGTAGCGCAAAGCAGGGGAGAGACAGAAAATTTCAGGCGGTTTTACCGCTTGGAGGAAAAATCTTAAATACAGAACGCGCGCGGCTTGATAAGATTGTTGAATTCGAATCACTGAAAGACATGATTATTGCGCTGGGTGCCGGAATAGGCGAGACCACTAATATGGCAAAAGTCCGCTATCATCGAATTATAATTATGACAGACGCTGATGTTGACGGAGAACACATTGAAACATTGCTTTTAACCTTTTTCTATAGACACTTAAAAGAAATTATTGATGCGGGCTACTTATATATCGCCCAGCCGCCGCTTTATAAAATCCAACTCGGCAAAGTTGCTCACTACGCGTACTCTGATGGTGAGCGCGATAAGGTTTTGAAAGAACATGGAAACGGAAAAAATCCATCGATTCAAAGATACAAGGGTCTTGGAGAAATGAACCCTGAACAGCTCTGGGAAACAACAATGAATCCCAAAAATCGAATTCTAAAAAAGATTACTGCGTATGACGCTGAAGAGGCAGACCGAGTCTTCACAATGCTTATGGGTGAGGAGGTCCCCCCAAGAAAACACTTCATACAAGAAAACGCAAGGATGGCTAATCTGGATATCTAGCAACTAGTGACTAGGTACTAGCTACTAGGAAATCGCAAAAAATATGAACGATCACAGCCAAGAACAGCAACCAACAGAAGACCCGGAGGTGAACAATTAATGAAGAACTTGAGCGCAGGGGAGAAGGCGCCTGAGGTTGTAAATGTTTTTATTGAGATTCCTGCCGGAAGCTCGGTCAAGTATGAACTTGATAAGGATAGTGGCGTGATTTTTGTGGATCGATTTTTGTATACGGAAATGGAATTTCCCTTTAATTATGGCTTTATTCCGCAGACTCTGTCCGGTGACGGAGACCCCGTTGACGTTTTGGTGCTCTCAAGTAAACCTGTTGTGCCGGGAGTTGTAATTCACTCAAAACCAATCGCTATGATTGAAATGGAGGATGAATCTGGAATTGATAATAAACTAGTTGCTGTACCAACCGAAAAAATTAATCCCCCATTTGGAAAGTGGAATGACGTTTCAGACATTCCTGACGAAACAAAGGCCCAAATCCAACATTTTTTTGAAAACTACAAGAAAAGCGAACCCGGAAAGTGGGTTAAAGTAAAGGACTGGAAGGGAAGAGAGGCGGCAATTGAGGAAGTTACAAAAGGCCTTGCAGCCTTCAAATCCTAAGCACGAAATCCTAAATACTAAACAATATATAAATTCCAATGTTTGAAATTTGAAACATTATACAATTGGTATTTGTTTAGAATTTAGATATTAGAATTTAGAGTTTTGAATTAAAGTATGGACGAAACGAATTCATCATCAAATATTGGTCGACTACAAGAGGTCGACATTAGTGAAGAGGCAAAGAAAGCGTATCTTGATTATGCAATGTCTGTTATTGTCGCACGCGCTCTTCCTGATGTCAAAGACGGGCTTAAACCGGTACACCGCCGAATTCTTTACGCAATGTATGAAATGGGGCTTTACCCAACCGCAAAATACGCAAAGTCGGCAAAAATAGTCGGGGAGACCATGGGTAAGTACCATCCTCATGGCGACATGGCGATTTATGACACGCTTGTCCGTCTAGCTCAAGATTTTTCTATGCGCTATCCATTGATTGACGGTCAAGGAAACTTTGGTTCAATGGACGGCGATTCTGCCGCAGCAATGCGTTACACTGAAGCAAAATTGACTGCGCTTGCCATGGAAATGTTATTTGACATAGACAAAGGAACAGTTGAGCTTAGCCCTAACTTTGACGGAACCCTTAAAGAACCCCAGTACTTACCAGCCAAACTTCCAAACCTTCTTTTAATGGGGTCTGAAGGAATAGCTGTTGGAATGGCCACTAAAATTCCGCCGCATAATTTAGGGGAAGTAATTGACGCTGTCAATTACACAATCAAGAAAATAACTTTTGCAAAAAGGCCGGATTTTCTGGAGAGAAAAGAAGATCAAGTGCTTACAGACGAGGAAATAAATTCTTTAAAACCAGCCTTTTCTCTCTCTTCAGCAGTATCCGTGGACGAACTGCTTGAATACATAAAAGGTCCGGACTTTCCAACAGGAGGCGCAATTTATGACATAAACGAAATTAAAAATGTTTACAGAACCGGCCGCGGCAGAATATTGATTCGTGGAATTGCCGAAATTGAAGATATAGGACAAGGTAAAAACGCAATAATAATTCGGGAAGTTCCATATCAAGTAAACAAAGCGGCGCTTGTTGCTAGAATTGCAGAACTTGCGAAAGACAAGAAGCTTGAGGGAATTACGGATCTTCGCGATGAATCGGACAGGCACGGAATTCGTGTTGTTGTCGAGCTCAAGAGAGATTCGTCTCCAAGAAAAGTTTTAAATAATCTCTTTAAACTTACGTCTCTTCAGACCACCTTTCCTGCAAACATTGTTGTTCTTGTTGACGGAATTCCAAGGACTCTGAACCTTAAAGTTCTGATAGATGAGTATATAAACCATAGGTTTACAGTAATTACAAGAAGATCCGAATTCGAATCAAGGCAAGCGCGGGCAAGACTTCATATTTTAGACGGGTTATTAATTGCAGTAAACAATATTGATGCAGTAATTGACACCATTAAGAAATCTAAAGACGTTGAAGATGCTCGAGAGAACCTCATGAAGAAGTTCAAGCTGACCGACGTTCAATCGGTTGCCATTCTTGACATGCAACTTCGCCGCCTCGCGGCTCTTGAGCGGGAAAAACTTCAGGACGAGCATGCTATGGTTAAGGAGACAATTGATTATCTAACGTCATTATTAGCAAACCCTAAGAAAATACTTTCGGTGGTTGAATCGGAATTAGCTAAAATTAAGGAAAAGTATGAAGACGGGCGAAGAACTAAAGTTTATAAATCAAAAGTTGACGAATTCTCGGAAGAAGACTTAATTCAAAACGAACCAACAGTTATAACACTTACACAGACCGGATATATAAAACGACAAAGTATGACATCCTTCAGAACTCAAGCGCGGGGAGGCAAGGGAATTCGCGGAATGACCACAAAAGAAGAGGATATCATAGACAAAATTTTATATGCTGAAACGCACGATTACATTCTATTCTTTACTAATCTTGGTAAGGTTTATCAGACTCGAGTTTTCGAAATGGAAGAGGCAAGCCGAATATCAAAGGGTACAGCAATTGTTAATTTAATTGACATCACGCAAGGTGAAACAATTCAGTCGATTCTTACATACAATCCAAAAGAAAAGGATAAGCTTAAGAATATTGTAATGGCAACGCAAAAAGGAGTAATCAAAAAAACAAAGGTCGCCGAATTCGCCAACATCAGGCGCGGGGGAATAATTGCAATCAGACTTGATTCTAGCGATTCCCTTCAATGGGTTAATTCATCAAGCGGAGAGGATGATATTATTATGATCACGCAAAGCGGAAAAATTATCAATTTCCCCGAAAGTCATGTAAGATCAACCGGAAGGTCAAGCCAGGGAGTTAGGGGAATAAGACTTACAAAAGATGATTTGGTAGTGGGCATGGATGTTGTCTCAAGAAACGATAAAGAAGCAAGACTATTGGTTGTGGCTGAAAACGGTCTCGGGAAAAGAACGCGAGTTTCAGAGGTCAGAAATCAAAGAAGAGGAGGACAGGGAGTTCGTATTGCCAATATCAATGTGAAAACTGGGAAAATAGTTTTTGCTGGGGTGCTTGAACCGGATGCGACTGAAGTAATAATAACGTCTGAGAAAGGGCAAGTTGTTAAAATTCCGCTTGGATCAACGCCATTATTGTCCCGCAATGCCCAGGGAGTAATATTAATGAGGTTTTCTGACAAATCCGACAAAGTCGCCAGCGCCACCACCGTCTTCCCGTAAGCCAGTAACTAGTGACTAGTAACTCGCTACTAGGTTATAATTGATTCTATGAAAATTGATGGAAGGAAGATTGCGGAAGAAATCCGAAACGATCTAAAATCCAAAATCCAAGATCTAAAATCCAAAAACATAGTGCCAAAAATTGCCATTATTACCCTGGGGCCTGAGGCCTCCTGGGAAACATATGTTCGTCAAAAAATAAAAGTTGCGGGAGAACTTGGAATTAAAGCGGTATTGATAAACCTCGAAGAAGCTGATGAAAAAAAGTTGCTTCAAACAGTTCGCGAAATAGACAAAGATCCAAATTACCACGGCATTATTGTCCAGAGACCAATCTCTTCACATTTTGATAAAGAGAGGGTGGTGAATTCGATTTCACCCGAAAAAGACGTGGACGGATTTCGTCCTGACTCGAAATTTGAAGTCCCGGTCTTTCTTGCAGTTAAGAGATTGATAGCTGAGGCCCTTCTTGAACTCAATATCCGAAAGGGCTGGAAGGAGCTTGGTATTATAGTGCTTGGGAAGGGGGAAACTGCAGGAGGACCTGTGATTCGTGGATTGCGAACAATGGGACTCGAACCCAACATCATTGACAGCCAAACAAAAAATTCTAATGAAATTCTGAAAGGTGCAGACGTTGTAATTTCCTGTGTTGGCAAACAGAATATTGTTCGCCCCGAACAAATTAAAAAAGGCGTGATATTAATTGGCGTAGGAATTCGAGGCGAGGATGGAACAGTAAAAGGAGACTATAACGAACAAGAAATCGAAAAAGTTGCCGCTTCTTATACTCCGACTCCCGGCGGTGTAGGCCCCGTCAACCTTTCCTATCTCTTCAAAAACCTAATCGAAGCCGCCAAGCTTCAAAATCAGAAGACGATTATTGATTAAAGTACTGCAAAATTGCACTCTGAATTTCTTGCGAACCAGATGTAGAAGTGGAGAAGCGCTGTCCGGCCAAAGCGTAATAAGGAACTTGATATGCGGATGCCATCTGATCAATAACACCGTCTGGAACGATTGGTACCATACCTTCTCCTCGAAAATCATGTTCTGCAAGCCATCGACGTAAGATCTCTTTATCGTACGTCTCCGGATTTTCTCCTTTCTCAAATTGTTCTTGGTATGAACTTGCTAACCAGATCCTTGATGAATCGGGAGTATGTAATTCATCAATTACCATAAGTTGACCATCATGGTCGATGCCGATTTCATATTTTGTATCAACAAGTATCAGTCCCTTTTGTTTCAATGTATGCGATCCGTATGCGAAAAGTGATTCAGTCATTAGTCTTATTCTCTCCCATGTTCCAGAACCACCGATTTTATCAGCAATTTCCCGTGCATCATCCTCTGTCATCTCCTCATCATGTATTTCTCCTCTTGTCGATGGAGTTAGTACCGGCCCCATAGGAAACTCTTGATTTGCACGCAGGTCATCGGGAAATCTAATCCCATAAATATCTCTCCTGCCTTTCTTCATATAGTTAAAATAGACCGAGGTTGGAGTAGAGCTCTTTGCCATATAGGCACGCCAGACGACTTCAACAGGAATAGCCGCCGCTGCTTGTTTTGCAATTAAAACATTTGGGTGCGGAACAGCGATAAGATGATTAGAAGCAAATCCTTCCGTTTTCTCAAACCACCAAGCAGACGTCATATTTAAAGCCTCTCCCTTCCCCGGTATAGTGCATATCATTCGATCATACGCCGACTGACGATCAGTTGTTGCCATTATTCTAACTCCGTCTCTTACCCAAATGTCCCTAACTTTCCCTTGAGTTCTTGGTCCAAATTCAGATGGAAGTGTCACTTCAAGAAGTCCCCTTGAAAAATTCTCCGAAGGAGCTCCTTCAAAAAAAGATGGTTGTCTTACCTCTTGTGCCATATTATTATCCTAATTCTTTATGCCTAAAGGTTTTGGTAGAAAGATAAGTTTCGAACCCAAACTGTTGAGGAGTGGGGGCGGGAGAGCGACGCTCTTGAGATCCTGCCATATTACATAATCATTATATTCAACTTACGATTTTTGTCAATAATGTTGTTCTAGGTAATTTTTGACAATCTTTTAGAAAGTCCGTAGAATGGAAATCTTCTATGCGATATCGAATAATAGTAATTCTATTATTTATACTCTTCATTTTATTCTTCACTTATCAGGCATTAAGAAATCTAAGCAAAACTACCAATATACAAAGTGTCGAGCAAACCATCAAACAAAAAATCACAGATCAGAATACTAATCCGCTGACAATAGAATCCATGAGGACAAGAAAATATGACGGAAGTGATCTTAAGATCGAAAGAGAACTTTCCCCAGGAGAAAATTACAGAATATATGTTGCGTCATATATCTCTGATGGACTAAAAATCTACGGACTCTTAACTATTCCTAATGAAGCTCCACCAAATGACGGCTCCCCTGCTATTATTTTTAACCATGGATATATTTCGCCAGAGGAATATAGGTCGGACGAGAGATATAAAACATACGTTGATGGATTCGCAAAGAATGGCTATGTAGTTTTTAAGCCTGATTATCGCGGTCATGGAAATTCGGAAGGGCGTCCTGAAGGAGCGTATTTTTCACCCGCCTATACAGTGGACGTTCTGAATGCCCTTGCTTCGGTGAAGAAATTAAAGGATGTCGATCCAGACCGAATAGGCATGTGGGGGCATTCTCTGGGTGGATCTATTGTCTTGCGTTCAATGGTTATAAACCCTGACATAAAAGCCGGGGTTATTTGGAGTGGAGCAGTAGGAACCTATCAAGAACTTTATGATGAATGGTGGAGTAAAAGAATAAGACCTACTTGGACACCTTCAGAGCGCGAAAGACAGGCCAATAGGCCAACAAGGCAAAGCTTTATTGAAAAATTTGGCGTGCCTAGCGATTCGGATGAATTCTGGAAATCTATTTCTCCAAATTTTTATCTTGAGGATATTTCCGGATCAATCCAACTACATCATGGAACTGCCGACGAAACAGTTCCGTATGTTTTGTCGGAGAAACTTTACAACCGGCTGAAAACGGCAGGCAAAGAAGTCGAGTACTATACGTATGAAGGAGCCGACCATAATCTATCTTCCCCTGCATTTGAGCTTGCCATCGAGCGCTCTATTGAATTCTTTGACAAACATTTAAAATAGTAATAAAATCCTCCAAATGGTTTCGATACAAAAAATCGAAGGCAAATTCCGCGGAAAAGATATTCTTTCAATCGACCAATTCTCGCTACAAGGTATTAAAACTATTTTCCGAACCGCCGATAAAATGAAAAAAATCCTCGCAACGAGGAGACATTCTAATTTATTAAGGGGTAAAGTAATGTCTCTCCTTTTTTATGAACCGTCAAGTCGTACTTTTGGGTCATTTATCTCCGCGATAGAGCGTTTGGGAGGTAGTGTTATTCCAATTCACGATATGAAAAACTCATCCGCCGGAAAAGGAGAAACGCTTGAGGATACTGCGCGGGTTTTCGAAGCATATTCAGATATAATCGTCACGCGTCATCCAGAAGTCGGTTCTGTAAAAAGAATGGCAGACGTAGTTGAGATTCCTGTTATAAATGCCGGGGATGGAATAGGAGAGCATCCAACACAAGCACTTTATGATCTTTATACAATTCGCGAAGAACTGGGCCGAATTGACAACATTCATGTCGCATTTTTCGGTGAGCTTGCCCATTACAGAGTAGTAAACTCATTATCAAAACTTCTTGCACTTTTGCGTACTAATAAAATAAGTTTTGTTTCGCCGAAAAAGGTAAGCTTAAATCCCCAAGTTCGAACTTTCCTAAAGAACAAATCTATCAGTTTTAAAGAATGCGAAAATATAAATGAAGTTATTAACGACGTAGACGTTTTGTACGTAACTCGCGTTAAAAAAGAATTTTTGTCCAATGCTTTATATAAGAAAATTCAAGGAAAATACGTGGTGGATAAAAAACTTCTTTTGAGAATGAAAAAGAAAAGCATTATTATGCATGCATTACCAAGAATTAGCGAGATCGCGAAAGATGTAGACGCGGATCCAAGAGCAGTCTACCTAAAATCTCAAGTCCGAAATGGACTATACGTAAGGATGGCACTTCTGGCCCTGGTCCTCGGAAAATTATGAGTGGAGCAAAACTTGTTCTTGAAGATGGATTAAATTTTGAGGCAGAGAGTTTTGGAGAAAATAAAGCTTCGGCAGGAGAAGTTGTTTTTTCAACAGGAATGGTTGGTTATCCTGAAGCGCTTACTGATCCTTCTTACAAAGGGCAAATTTTAGTTTTAACTTACCCAATAATAGGTAGCTATGGAGTTCCTGACAGAAAATATTGGGAGTCAAACCATCTCCAACTTTCCGGATTAATTGTTTCACAATACATAGATACTCCAAATCACTTTCAAAGCGTTAGAACTCTTTCTGAGTGGTTTAAAGAGGAAAAAATTCCACTTATTCAGATTAAAGACACAAGACTTTTGACTAAAATTATAAGAACAAAAGGATCAATGCTTGGTAAAATTCTGTTTGACAAAGAAATAGAATTTTATGATCCCAATAAAGTTAATCTTATCGAACAAGTTTCTATAAAAACCCCAGAGGAGGAAGGGACTGGTAAAAAAAAGGTGGTTTTAATAGATTGTGGAGCAAAAAGAAATATTGTTAGAAGTCTTGTCAAAAGAAACGTTTCGGTTTTGGTTGTCCCTTGGGATTTTGATCCCTTTGAAAAAAAAATAAAATTTGACGGCCTTGCAATATCTAATGGTCCGGGAGATCCAAAAATGGCAGAAAAAACTATAGATATCATAAGAAAAGCGATAAGAAAAGATTTGCCGATACTTGGCGTTTGTCTTGGAAACCAACTCCTCTGTCTTGCCACAGGAGGGGATACGTATAAACTAAAATTTGGGCACAGAAGCCAAAACCAGCCCTGCACTTTAAAAAATTCAAAACGATGTTTTATTACAACTCAAAATCACGGATTTGCAGTTGGAAAAATTCCAAAAGGTTTTAACGAATGGTTTACAAATGCCAACGACGGCACAAACGAAGGAATAATTCACGAAAGAAAACCTATTATGTCAGTACAGTTTCATCCTGAGGCAACGCCGGGCCCGACAGACACTCAATGGATTTTTGATTACTTTTTAAAATTTCTATGAAAAAGATTTTAGTTTTGGGGTCTGGCGCTTTAAAAATAGGAGAGGGGGGAGAGTTTGACTACTCAGGTTCTCAGGCTGTTAAGGCAATTAAGGAGGACGGAATTGAAACAATACTTGTAAACCCCAACATCGCAACTATTCAAACATCTAAATTTATGGCAGATAAAGTTTACTTTCTTCCAGTTAACAGTTTTTTTGTTGAAAAAATTATTAAAAAAGAAAAACCAGACGCAGTACTCTTGTCTTTTGGAGGTCAAACAGCTCTGAACTGCGCAATAGATTTACATAAAAGCGGAGTTTTAAAAAGAAATAAAGTTAAAATTTTAGGAACTCCTATCTCTGCAATTATTCTATCGGAGGACAGAAAAAAATTTGCCTCGCATCTTAGAAAAATTGATATTCCAACTCCTCCAAGCAAAACCGCAAACAAGATAAATGACGCTAAAAAGATTGCGAAAGAATTGGGATTTCCTGTGATGGTAAGATCCGGATTTTCGCTTGGAGGACAAGGAAGCGGGATTGCAAAAAATTTAAAAGATTTGGAAAAAATTGCCCAAAAAGCTTTATCTTTCGCCCCGCAAATTTTAATTGAAAAATATCTTCATCGTTACAAGGAAGTTGAGTACGAAGTAGTAAGAGATAAAAATGACAACTGTATTACGGTTTGCAATATGGAAAATATGGATCCATTGGGAATTCATACCGGAGAATCAATTGTTGTTGCACCAAGCCAGACTCTTAATAATTTTGAATATTACACTCTTAGGGAAAAGGCCATAAAAATAGTCAGAAGCCTAAAAATTGTCGGAGAATGTAACGTCCAATTCGCCCTTAATCCACTAGTAAAAAATCTTGATTATTATGTAATAGAGCTCAATGCAAGACTATCAAGAAGTTCTGCTTTGGCCTCCAAAGCAACGGGTTATCCTCTGGCATATGTTGCAGCAAAACTTGCTCTAGGCTATGGCCTTACTGAAATTAAAAACAAAGTTACACTTACGACTCAATCGTGTTTTGAACCGGCTTTGGATTATATCGTTGTTAAAATTCCCCGTTGGGACATCGAAAAATTTAAAGGGGCAGAGGAGGAGATTGGAACATCAATGAAATCCGTCGGAGAAGTAATGGGAATTGGACGAACTTTCGAAGAAGCGTACCAGAAAGCGATTAGAATGCTCGATTTGGATTTTGAAGGCGCAACCAGTAAAAGTTTGTTAACAAATGGACTTACCTTAGAAGAAAAGCTTAAGCCAACGCCTAAAAGAATGTTTGCGATAGCACTTGCAATAGAAAAAGGGGTCTCTGTTAAAAAAATATATGACTTAACCGGCATCGACACTTGGTTTTTGTATCGGATCAAAAATATTGTTTTAGAGGAAAAAAATTTAAAAACGATAAAAAATTTAACACCTGAAAAACTCTGGAAACTAAAACAGCTTGGTTTTTCTGACAGAAAAATTGGAGAAAGAGTCGGAACAACAGGACTTGAAATTCGCGCTTTGAGAAAAAAACTAAAAGTGCTTCCTTCGATTTTTCAAATAGATACTCTTGGAGGAGAATTTCCAGCAAAAACAAACTATCTTTATCTCACATATAACGGTAACCACAGCGACGTAGATCCTCTCAAAAAAAAGGGGGTAATTGTTCTTGGTTCTGGACCTTACAGAATCGGCTCATCTGTAGAGTTTGACTGGACAACTGTTAACACTTCGCTTTCTCTTAAAAAACACTCAAAGAAATCCATAATGATCAACTGCAATCCTGAAACTGTATCAACAGATTTTGATATTTCAGATAGGCTCTATTTTGAGGAACTCACTTTTGAAAGAATTGCAGATATTTACGATTTTGAAAATCCTTACGGTATGATCGTATCCGTTGGAGGACAAACACCAAACAATCGGGCTCATTTGCTAAAGAAATCTGGCGTAAACATTTTGGGAACAGATCCGAAGAATATAGAAAAAGCGGAGAACAGAAATAAGTTTTCAAAACTCCTGGATAAACTTGCTATAAAGCAACCCGCCTGGGATAAATTTTCTTCTGTTAAATCTGCCATTGCTTTTTGTGAGCAAGTGGGCTATCCGGTGCTTATTAGGCCATCATTTATATTATCGGGAACCATGATGAGAATATGCCACGATAAGGACGACTTAATTTATTTTCTTAAAAACGCTGCTCGGATTTCTAATAGATACACCATTACCGTATCAAAGTTTGTAGAAGATGCAAGCGAGATCGAATTGGATGCAGTCGCTCAGAAAGGAGAATTGATAGTACATGTGGTCTCCGAGCATGTGGAAAATGCAGGAGTACACTCCGGAGATGCGTCAATTGTTTTACCGCCTAGAAAAACGAATCTTGATATCCAGAGACAAATCAAAGAAATTGGACAAGAATTAGCCAAAGAACTAAAAATTACAGGGCCTTTCAATATACAATTTCTAGAAAAAAATAGAAATTTGCAAGTTATTGAAGTGAATCTTCGCTCATCAAGAACCTTCCCGTTTATTTCAAAGGTGATGAATATTGATCTTATAGGACTATGCGTAGATTCTTTTTTTGGGAAAAAAATTCAAAAAGTGCAAGTTCCACCAATCAACTTTACTGCGGTAAAAGTAGCTCAGTTCTCTTTCGCTAGGATGACTAGGGCAGATCCAATAGTGCATGTGGAAATGGCATCAACGGGAGAAGTAGCATGCTTTGGAGAAGATGTAGAGGAAGCATTCCTCAAGAGTGAACTGGCAGTAGGGGGTAAAATTCCAAAGAGAGGAGTATTCATTAGCCTTGGGACGAGAAAAAATAAAATAGGATTTATTGACAGCGCAAGAAAATTATACACCCTCGGAATTCCAATTTATTCTACCGAAAAAACCGCAATGTTTTTTTTCAAAAACGGCATAAAGACAAAAAAGTTATACAAGCTATATGAAAGAAAATCACCGAATGTTTTGGAATTATTCAGAAACGGACAAATCGATTTAGCCATTAATATAGTAGACTCGTATACAAGGAGAATAGTACGTGATGACTATTCTATCCGACGATCCGCAATCGACCTCAACATTCCATTGTTTACCAACATGCAAAAAGCAGAACTTTTTGTGAATGCAATCTATACAAAAGATATAAATAGCCTCTCTATAAAAGCATGGGGTGAATATATTTAAAAATAACATTTATAATAATGCACCTAGGACCTGTGATTAATGAAGTACAAAGATCTAAGATTGAGCAGGATCATCGGTGGATTTATTGGGAGCAGGCGGCAAATGGTCTTCCAGTGAGGATGGCGCTTTTGGCCCTGGCTCTTGGTAAAATCAGATAAACTAGGGTTAGCTGCTGGCGCTTGCGTAGTTTTTGAGAGAGTAGCGCCAAAAGAGAATCGACACCCAAAAGAAACCTATCCCGACAAAAAAAGATACTAAAATAGCAGGAAATGTTAATAGTCCCATAAGCGCTTTCGCAGGAAATGTAATCATTATTCCCACGGGAATTGCAAAGGTCAAAAGCGCACGAAGCGGTTGAAGATAAATATCTACGGGAAGTCTTCCCATTGCTGTTAGATCCCTGTAAAGCCAAATTGTATTATCTACTTCTGTGGTTAGAACTCCAATAGCAAGAACAAAAATGTGAAAAGCAAGCGCTATGAGTAATGCGTTCAAAAGAAGCGCAAGGTACAAAACCATACCAGATATATAGATATTTTCAATATTAATAACTGAAATTACAATCAAGACAACCGCAAGAAAAATCATGGGTACATCAAGTGGATCTCCTCCGCCAAAAAGAGAACGAAAAAGCGGGGAGAGGGGGCGTATTAAAAAAAAGTCGAAATCGCCGGTAACAATATACCGGCGAAACCTGTACACTTCCCGCAAGAAAAATTGGGCAAAAACATCTACCATATTAAATGTTGCGAAAAATAAAATAATTTCCCACAGTGAGTATCCTACAATCGCTTTCGTTTTGGTTGCGATAACTATCAGAAATAAAAGGAAAAAAACAAAACGAATCAACTTTCCTAAAATAAAAAGGACTACTCCAAAACGCGAAGTAAAGGCTATTTGAGAAGCTTTGGTTGTAAGAAACCACCATACCCTTAAATACTTTCGAAATCTCATAAGTTAATCGTAATTCGTTTATTGGTGACGAAGCCCGTATCGTAGCTCGGTTACGTTAATCGTACGAAAAACGAATTACGTTCACCGAAACGGGCATCGTAACCCCTAACCGTTGTACGGAATGTACCGGCTTATCTTCCGTATGCCGTATAAACGCGAAGCCCTCTTTGCCATACAAATCTAAGCACTTGCGACAAAATCACAATCCAAACGGACGATATAAGAATGCCTCTTATAATTTCATATGTTGCAAGTTGCCCTAGATAAATCTTGAGGGGGAAAAATAAAAGATACGTGAATGGAAGAAGCGAAAGCGCTGAAAAAATCGGTTTTGGCAATATATCTAACGGAAATAGTCCCCCTGAAAAGAAAGTTAAGACTGTTATAAAAATGAATCGCGGAGCCCACACTTCAGGACTCCAAAACCCGATAGACCCAAGCAAAAAATTTATTATAAAGTACAAAACCAGGGCAAACGCACAAGAAACAAGAGTTAACATGATCAAACTTATATCAGACTGGATAAATAAAGGCGGCTTGAGAATGAAAAACAGGATAGTAAGCTCACTTGCCGAAAATACAATGTTCATTGCTTTGTCTCCAAGATCCCTTGCAAACCAGTATCCGAAATAGTTTATTGGCCGAATGAGAAAATTTGAAAGATTCCCGCTGTTAATATGGTCCCCAACCTCGTAGGTTCGAGAAGAAATAACAATAGAATTAATTAACGATGTCCCAAGAATATAAGTGAGCATTAATTCACGGGTGTAGCCTAAGATGTTTTGGCCCGGCGGAAGTAATGCTAACCACAGAAAGTACATAGTTAATATACCGAGAATAACTCTGACTCGCCACATAACAAAATTTAAACGATAGACTAGGGTTTCATCCCATGTGTTTCTCGCGATGAGATAGTATTTCGATAATTTCATAAGAGATCCTTCATTCGCTCCGCTCATTCAGGATTGAGAAGGAAGGATTATCCATTCTTATTTCTCCTTCTCAAATATCTCGCGTATAATATCCTCAATCTCAGGTTCTTCAATAGTAACATCCTCAACAGGAAGTTCTTTGAGGATTTGAGCTGAGACATCGCTAATCCTTTCGTAGGGGACAGAAATTACAGCCTCGGGATAAGTGAATGATTTTAATTCTCCAAAGCTTTCCATTTCTTGCGCGCCTACTTCCCTTTGAAGTGTTACTTTAACAACTCTATATGGAGCATGCTTTTTGACAAGATCAGAAAGCTTCCCGTCAAAAAGAATTTTTCCATAGTTTATAATAATAATTCTCTTGCAAAGCGCTTCGACATCCCTCATGTAATGGCTCGTCAGAATTATTGTCGCGCCGTATCGTTTATTGTACTCTTTGATGAATTCACGGAGAATTTTCTGCATTACAACATCAAGGCCAAGAGTGGGCTCATCTAAAAATAAAACGTGTGGCGAATGGAGGACTGAGGCTATAAATTCGCACTTCATTCTTTGCCCCAAAGATAATTTTTTAACAGGAGTTTTTAAGATATCCGAAACATCAAGTAAATCAACTAGAGTATCAAGTGTTTTCTTAAACCGGTCGGGCGGAACTTCATAAATTTCCCTATTTAGAATAAATGATTCAATTGGCGGCAGATCCCACCAGAGTTGATTTCTTTGCCCCATAATAAGCGCGATTTGTTTCAGGAAACTATCCTTTCTCTCAAATGGGGTGTAGCCCAAAACTTTTACGTTTCCACTAGTTGGGTAGAGAAGTCCTGAAAGACATTTTAATGTAGTAGTTTTCCCCGCACCGTTTGGTCCTATAAAACCAACTAGCTCCCCTTCCCTTATCTTAAAAGATATACCGTCAACTGCTTTTACATCCTCATATTTTCTTGCAAAAAAAGAAGTTAGCGAACCGGCAAGTCCCGCCTCCTTTTTGTAAACTTTAAAATATCTCTTAAGATCTTTTACCTCAACCGCATCCACAAAGATATTGTATCAGACCGAACCCTGAAGCGCGAAGCTCGAGATCGGAAATTGTGTTTTTGGTCAATTTGTCAATTGGTTAACTGTCAATTGTTACTTAGCGGCGGTTGCCTTGGTGGAATTTTCTGTGGATTTCACGAAGTTGGGGGTTTGTAACGTGGGTGTAGATTTGAGTCGTCGAAATATTTTTGTGGCCTAACATTTCCTGAACAGATCTTATATCCGCGCCATTTGACAATAAATCAGTTGCGAACGAATGGCGAAGAGTATGAGGTGTTGCCTTAATTGGGATTCGAGCAGCGCGAACATACTTATCTACGATTCTCTCAATTGAGCGGGGAGTGAGCCTCATTTTTTCACCATCATCTTCATAGGTCTTTTCCCTCGAGTACCGGATAAATGCCGGCTTCCATGGATCCTCTCGCTTGTCGAAATATTCTCCGAGCCAATGAGCCGCAGAATCTGACAAAAAAACTACCCGAGCACGGCCACCTTTTCCAATGATGCCAAATTCGCGAGTGTCGAAATTTATATTGTCGCGATTAAGCTTCGCAAGTTCAGAAACACGAAGGCCTGTTGAAAACAGCATCTCAAGAATCGAGCGGTCCCGCAGACCTTTTTCGTTGTTATTCGAAACATCCACGGCGTTAAATAAATCTTCCAAATGGCCTTTTTCAAGAAATTTCAGGGATTTACTTTCGGCTTTGGGCAAATCAATTTTGTCCGGGGCAAGGGTATCATAGTCATGCCGAAGCAAATATTTCAAAAAAGAGCGCAGTGCGATAACATAATAAGACTGAGTTATTCTTTTTAAAGTCATTCCATTGCCATATTCGTAATTGGATAAATACAAACGGTATTTCCGCGTAATATCTAAGTTTAAATCTTTTATATCACGCCCAGGATAGTTTTCCGAAAACCATTCGTAAAATCTCCTCAAGTGAAATCTGTAGTTTCGAATGGTAAGTTTTGAAGCGTTGCGTTCAATTTCTAAATATTCAAGAAATTGTTGAATCAAAGAGTGAGTTTTGAGTTCTTGCTTTTCTTTCATACGAACAAGCACAGCCAAGTCCGTTTTGCGACATAGATAAATTACCCTTGATTTATGTTGTAAAACGGACGTGACAGGAACAGTACCACCTAAATATTGTACGACACAGGATTACGGCTTGTCAAACTACGACTTTTATGATATAACGCCATTATACGTGAATAAGTTTGTTGTTCCGGCGGCCATAATTGCAATAATTATTGCTGTTGGGGTTGTAGCCTATACCGTTGGTACAAACCAGAGCGACAAGCAAGCGGCAACAACTTCTGTACCTACACCTACTTCGAATGTTATTTCCGAAACGCCGACGCCGACCCTTGAAGAACCCACAACTACATCTAAATCAACCGCTAGCAAGTCGCAAATGACAGAGAATATTCAGGCCGCAGTGCAATCGAAAAACTACGCGGCACTTGAGGGATATATGGTGAGTCAAGTTTCGGTAATTCTTTACGCCACCGAATGTTGCGGAATCTTATCACCTCAAAAAGCAACCGAACAAATGGCTTATCTTAATAATGGAACTCCTCCATGGGACTTTTCGTCAAACAACCCAATAGCCCAAAAATTAATTGCCGCTGATCCTTCAAATTTTGCAGGCAGATTAATTGGAACAGCATCGAACGGCATGGTCGTTTCTTTTAATCTGAATAGTGGGAATAAAATCGACAAAATCTTCATCTCCGCCGACTACAAACTCATTTTGCCCTAAATAGCCCCTTTCAGGCTGCGATTTTAGGCTCTTGTATTTTTTGAGAATACTAGTTCATCCTTATTTTACTGAATTCGAACAATTTGACGGGAAATATTTTTAAAAATTTAAAACCAAAAATTGAAAATTGATGTACAGCCTATAGTAGGGTAGGGGCAAGAAATTTTTGATCTATGTGCCTGCGAAATCCACCCCCCGAGGTGTGGGTAATTACTTATGCGAGAGAGTCGAAAGGAATGCTATTTGGGTTTTGCCAAATGAGAGTTTTTGTGCCATCCCAATGCCGGCCTCGCCAACCGCCCAAAACCTTTGTGAAATCATCTTCTACGTAAGAAGAAGGAGCACTGGTACTTCCGGGAAGCTCAAATGTGGCAACTGAAATACTACCTCTTTCTTCACTGTCACCGCCCAAACCTCCAAAGATCTTGGTAAATACTCCTGTTGGTTCACCAAAAGATCTTGTATAGGAGGAACCCCAATCAGTAGCCCATGATGATGAACGAGCTATCCGATCCGAAAGTACCTCATTTACAGAAAGTGTTGTGAAGAGACGAATATCATAAGGGCCATTTTCACCAGGTTGATGCTTGGGAAGCGCTTCTCCAAATAATAAGTAGCTTTGGCCTGCCCTGGTAGCCCACTCGATGGCATCTATCATTTTACTTATTCCAGCTTTCACTTCTGTCTTCATCTCACCAAATCCTTCAAAAAAACTTCTTCTTTCTTCTCTCAAAGACTCTCTCCATGTATTCCGTGATGTCTCCAAGTCGGATTTAAGAAGACTTAATAGGCGGATTAAGAACCCTGGCCCATTTTCTGACAAGCGGCTTGAATCTATAACTGTTTCTCCTGATCCTAATTTAATGTTAAGTACACGGAGAGTTTTCTTGTCGATTTTAATTAAACACCCATGCAAGTCTAGGCTGAGGCTTTCCTTATGTGGAAATGAAGCTACGGCCAATGGTGGAGAGTCTCTAACTTCCAGGAAACGCGCTATTGATGTAAAAATAGGCTCCTCTGCGACGTCTTGGATGGAGCTAGCCAAAGTTGCCGATGCATAAGAAAAAGTTTCTCCTCCAAATCGACGAGACTGGGGACATAATTCACGGACTTCACCAATAAAGACGGTTAATCTGATCACGGTGCTCCCTTTCTCCCTGTGAAGGTCTTCCGATTCGTTCAGCAATGCTTGTCATAAAATTAGATTGTCCGCATTATAATATCCTGCATATGTTTTGTCAATATCATCCTATAGTAGGGTAGGGGCAATAAATTCTTGACTGGGGGAAAAAATAGAGAAATAAAATATCGGCCGGGGAAGGAGAGTGAATATTTTTACAATTTTTATTGGTTTCGAGGCAAAATACGCCAAATCCGGCCTCGCTCTCAAGTTACTCGTCCATGTCGTAAAAGTATTATTGTACGACATAAGCTATATTGCTTTCTACTACTGCTTCGGGGCAG
>Ga0209541_10006436_pt1 | contig 20031 bp, 20 predicted proteins | sample RifCSPlowO2_01_FD_184027 | JGI IMG/M metagenome (GOLD analysis project Ga0209541, IMG submission 184027) | Groundwater microbial communities from Rifle, Colorado - Rifle CSP2_plank lowO2_0.1 (SPAdes) (version 2) | ecosystem: Environmental > Aquatic > Deep subsurface > Groundwater | place... | reverse complement strand
CCCAGCGTAGTTATGTCTTTTGGTGATCTTTCTGGCCTCAATCTATTAATCCTTGGAAACCTCAGTGCAAACCCTGAGGAATATGTAGGCGATTTTTGGATTTCCTCATAAACAACCTCAACAACAATTTTTGGCTTGACTTTAACATCCCTTCCTTTTTCCTCAATAACCAAAGGCTTAAGCTCTTTTGTCAGCTGCTCAAATGAAACGCCCTCTTCTGATTTTTCTTTTATTCCGGTCCCTACTTTGCCTATTTCCAGATATTTGCCATTGTCCATGCATGCTAAAGTAAAAGAGCTTAGCCAATTAGCCCTTTTTCCTTCGCCCCATTCAGCTCCAATTATCACTAAATCAAGAGGCTCCTCTTCGCTCTTCAGCTTCACCATATAGCCAACACGAGCTCCTGGCTTGTACGGTGCTTTAAGGTTCTTGAACATGACTCCTTCATTACCCATCTCCAAAGCCTTTTTATAAAATTCCTCAGCTTCTTTTTCAGAAGATGTTACTATTTTTTTAGAAAGAATTAATTTCTTTGGAACAGGCTTTACTATCTTTTCAAGCAATTTGCGCCTTTCAGCAAAATCTGTTTCAATCATGCTCTTTCCATCATAATAGATGATATCAAAAAGATTAAGCTCAACAGGGAATTTTTTTGACATTTCCTCAATGTCATACTTTCTCTTTATTCTCTGGGATATGCTCTGGAATGGCAGGTATTTGCCTGTTTTTGGCTCATAGCCAACGCATTCAGAGTCAATTATAAATGAATCTCCTCTGACATTCTTCCTGATATAAGGTATCAATTCAGGGAATCGTTTTGTTACATCTTCCAAGCGCCTTGTAAACAGCTTAACGTCATTGCCTTTCTTGCTTATCTGAATCCTGAAGCCATCGTATTTAAACTCAATCTCAGTTGGCTTGCCAACCCTCTCAAATGCCTCATCAATATCATTAACTTTTAAAGCAAGCATTACCTTTATCGGCTTTCCAACAGTTATTTCCTCTTTTGACAGGCCTTTTAAGCCATTCTCTTTTGCTTTTTCTATAACAGCAGAGAAATCATTTGTCATGTTATAGGAATGCTGGACAGCATTTACATATTTATTGTAGTCATCCCTGTTCTCAACCTCAATATCATTCTCTTTTTCATTATACCTCAAGCCAATCTCTTTTGAAAAAAATGCCCATACTATCGCATCCCTTAATGAGCCTTCGCCAACACCTATGCGCATCTCACCTAAAACAGTTTTTATGATATACTTGGCCTCAATAGGGTTAGCTGAGGTAAGAAGCTCTGCTATCAATGAAACCTTTTTTTCAACTGTGCCGATGCCTTCAAGCTCAGCGAGCTTTCTTAGGTTGTCAAAAACCTTTTTCATAGTCAATGCCTTAGAGAACAGAGTTTTCTGCTTTTTTTCTGCAATAAGGTTTTCTGCAACTATGCCAAGGTCACCAGTTTTTTTCCATTCATGCTCTACTTTTTCAGCCCCAATCCCGGTTGCAAGGCTTATTGCCTTTAAAACAAGCCTTGACGCCACGCCTATTTCGCGCTCATCCCAGTTCGGAAATAATCTGCCCTGAATCAATAAGGCAATAATGCTGATATCCTCTTTTCCTGTTTTTTTAAGAAACTCAGAAATAATATGTATTTTTGCAAGCCTCTTTGTGTTTTTCTCAAGCTGCTCATAGACATTGCAAAGCTCAGCATATTCCATTTTCGTTAGATATAAATATAAGTAGCCCCTATTTAAATATATTGCGAGATAAATTGTGCAATAACCAGCAGGAATATCTAATCAATAAAGAAAAAATAATCAATAAGAAAACAAATCAATTATCAATGAATAAAAATCAATAAATATTAGTTCAATGGTGCAGAATTGAGAGCACAACTATTTGTGAATGGGCTTCTGCACAATAATTATAATTATTTTGTTTATAAAAAATAATAATAAAAACAGTTCAGCACAACCACATATACAACTAATTGTGAGTGTGTGATTGCGCTATTGATAAATAAATGTTAATTAAACAGAGGTTAATATGGATGTTTTTGAATGTGCAATAACAAGGCGTTCTATAAGAAAATACAAAGACAAGCCAGTTGAATGGGATAAGATAGTAAATATACTTGAAGCAGGCAGGTTAGCTCCGTCAGCAGGAAACCTGCTAAACATAAAGTTTATTGTTATAAATGACGAAGAGACAAGAAAAAAGATTGCAGAAGCTGCCTTAAACCAGTCATGGATGATAAAAGCCCCAATTCATATTATTGTCTGCTCTGAGCCGGAAAAGACAAAAAGGTTTTATGGCGTTAGGGGCGAGCGCCTCTATACTATACAGGATTGCGCCGCTGCTATCGAAAACATGCTCTTGACAGCGCATTCTTTTGGGCTTGGCGCATGCTGGATAGGAGCTTATGAAGAAGACATGGTAAGAAGGCTGATGAATTTGCCAGAGCAGGCAGTTACGCACGCTATAATAACAATAGGATATGCTGATGAAAAGCCGGTTATGCCTCCAAAGCACAGGCTTGAGCACATAGTCTTCCTTGAGAAATGGGGTCAGAGAAAAAAGATTCCGCTGTCATCCTCAGGCTGGTGGAGCGTTCGTGTCAAAAAGGCGGTTGATGGCGCTAAAAAGAGCATTAAGAAATTGACTACTAGTTAATAATAAGAAAATTTTAAATACTAACCTTCATCATAAATATAAATTAAGAAATTGGATATCTGAGTTTTTTTGGCGAAAAACTCATCATAAATCCGTTCTTTCTTGGCGGAAAGACGAATTTGGGCTTGAATTAACCGAAAAACGCTAAACCGATTGCTAAATCACTTGTTGGCGCAAGTAACAAAGCTTTTTCTAAAGAGGGATATTAATAAACTTACATATAAATATTTCGGTACTCTGGTGTTTATACTGTAAGATATATTTAGAAAACCACAAAAGGGGGAGATGTAAAATGGAGCTTGGGGTAGAAAGTGCATTAAAACAAAAAAACAACTTTGAAGAATTGATTGGTCAGGCAAATATAAAGGTTATTGGTGTTGGCGGAGCAGGCAACAACATGGTTGGCTGGCTTTACCAGAAGGGCATAAAGGGTGCCGAAATTATTGCATGCAATACTGATCAGCAGCATCTTGGCATAATAGATGCTGACAGGAAATTTTTGCTGGGAAGAGAGGTAACAAGAGGCCTAGGCTGCGGAGGCTTTCCAGAGAAAGGAGCTGAAGCTGCGCAGGAGACTCTGCAGGAGATAAAGGAAAGCCTCAGAGGCTCTGACATGGTTTTTGTATGTGCTGGAATGGGCGGGGGAACTGGGACAGGAGCTGCCCCGGTTGTCGCGCAAGTTGCAAAGGATACTGGCTCTATAGTTATTGGAACAGTCACTATGCCTTTCAAGATTGAAAGGGCAAGGGTTGATAAAGCAGAATTCGGATTGCAGCAGCTGAGGCAGGTTTCAGATACAGTTATTGTAATAGACAACAACAGACTGGTAAATATTGCTGGAAATCTGCCCATAAGGCAGGCTTTTGCTGTTGCTAATGAGCTAATATCAACTATGATCAAAGGAATTGTTGAAACAATCGCAATACCCAGCTTGGTTAATCTTGACTATGCAGATGTAAAGGCGATAATGACAAACGGAGGCGTAGCAGCCATTGGCGTTGGAAGCTCTGACACAAACAACAAGGTTGAAGAGGCAGTCAAGGGGGCGCTAAGCAACCCGCTGCTTGACATAAGCTACAAGGGAGCAACCGGCGCATTAATACACGTAGTTGGAGGCCCTGACATGACTCTTGACGAGATAAATAAGGTTGGAGAGCGCGTGACAGAAAGCCTTGACGACGATGCAAATGTTATATGGGGCGCAAGGGTAAGCGACGATATGAAAGGAAAGATTACTGTTATGACTATAATCACAGGAGTCAACTCGCCATGGATATTGGGCAAGGTAGATCACAAAAGGCCAAGCGCAAGCTCATTGCAGATCAGCGAGGAACTTGGCATAGAACTTGTTTAATTTCATTATCACCCCTTTAGTCTTTGTGGTGACCCTTGAATAGCAATATTCAGGGGAACAGTTCTTTTGCCTTCATAAACCACCCCCAACGAGTTTAGAAGAAGGCAATTATTATCCCCCGAGCGAAAAGGGGGATTTTAATTTTTTTTTGATTGTATATAAATTAAAAACGAAGTTTTTAACTTTACTATACTAAAGAAAATTTCACAATCTTAATATGTCAGAAATACAAAGCATTTCTAAGCATGCTCAAAAACCAGAGGTTTTTGACAATTCATGAAATTTTCTTGTTGTTTATAAAGTTTAAAATTTGTTTTAAACTTTTAAACTAGGGAAATGTCAGAAATCTCTTGATTTCTGAGCACATTGGAAATGAAACATTTCCAATGATTATTAATTTTCTTGTTCCATCTAAACAATAAATTTATATATTGCGTGGGAATAACACTATCCTACAAAAACCAGGATGGGTTGAAAATGAACACACTAACGATATTTGGAATAATAATCGGCGCAGCTTTGCTGTTTGTAATAATACTATACAACAGCCTTATACTGCTAAGAAACCAGGTGAAAAACGCATTTGCTCAGATAGATGTGCAGCTAAAGAGAAGAAATGACTTAATTCCTAATCTGGTTGAGACTGTAAAAGGCTATATGAAGCATGAAAAATCAGTTCTTGAGAATGTTACAAAAGCGCGCTCAGCGCTGCTTGCTGCGCAGAGCATAGATAAAAAAGCAAAGGCATCCAATATGCTCTCAGAAACCCTTAAGTCGCTATTTGCTGTTTCAGAAAACTATCCTCAGCTTAAGGCAAATGAAAATTTTTTGCAATTGCAGGAAGAGATTACAGGAACAGAAAACAAGATATCATATGCAAGGCAGCATTACAATGACATTGTTATGGCTTTTAACACAAAAATTGAAACCTTTCCAAACAGCGTTTTTGTCAATATACTGAACTTCAGGCAGGAGCAGCTGTTCCAGACAGCAGAAGAAGAGAGAAAGAATGTGAAGGTTAAATTTTAGATTTTAGCTTTTGATTTTTTTCTTTTTAATTATTATATCTTAAAAAGGTGCCTGGAATGAGAATTATGTTCAATGAAGTCAGGAATAATAAAATAAAGTCAGTAGTTCTCATGCTCTTATTTATAATCCTTATAGGCGTTCTTGGAGCGGTTATAGGCATATACTACGGCAGTGTTTCATTTGGCCTGATTATTGCAATACTAATCTCCCTGGCTTACTCGCTGCTTGGCTTGTTTTCGGGTGACAGAATAATTCTCAGCGCATCCGGCGCAAGGCCGGTTACAAAAAAGGAATTCCCTCATCTTTACCATACTATTGAGGGGCTTGCTATTGCAGCGAACATACCAGCGCCAAAGGCGTATGTTATTGATGATTCTGCAATGAATGCTTTTGCAACAGGCAGAGACCCAAAACATGCCTCGATAACTGTTACAACTGGCTTGCTTAATAAGATGAGCAGGCAGGAGCTTGAAGGCGTTGTTGCTCATGAAATGTCCCATATTAGAAATTATGACATAAGGATTATGATGCTTGCTGCTGTACTTGTTGGAATAGTAACCTTGCTCAGCGACTTTTTGTTAAGAACTTTTTTGTGGGGCGGGAAGCACAGGGAATCAAGAGGCAGCAGCAGGATAGCTGCAATACTAATCCTTGCAGGAATTGTTTTAGCTATACTCAACCCTATAATTGGTGAGATGATAAGGCTTGCAATAAGCAGGAAGCGCGAGTTTATGGCAGACGCAAATGGCGCATTGCTTACAAGATACCCTCCTGGGCTTGCAAATGCCCTAAAAAAGATTTCAAAAGACCCTGACCCATTGGTTGACAAGGCAAACAAGGCAACTGCGCACCTTTTCATATCAACGCCATTCAGGCAGAAGCAAAGCATTGTAATAAAGCTGTTTTCAACGCACCCGCCAATTGAAGAGCGCATTAAAAGGCTGGAGGCAATGTAGATGGCTCTTTATATGATAGGGATTGGGCTTAATGACGAGAAGGACATAAGCGTAAAAGGCCTGGAAATAGCAAGAAGATGTGATGTTATCTATCTGGAAAACTACACATCCAAGCTTAATTGTTCTAAGGAATCTTTGGAAAAGATGTACGGCAAAAAGATAATTCTTGCTGACAGAGAGCTTGTCGAGAAAAATGCCGAACATACGATACTGAAGAATGCAAAAAACAAGGATGTTGCTTTTTTAGTCATAGGCGATGTTTTTGGCGCAACAACCCACACTGATATAATGCTGAGAGCTAGAAAAATGAGCATCAGGACAAATGTCATCAACAACGCCTCAATACTCACTGCAGTTGGCATAACAGGGCTGGAGCTTTATAAATTTGGCAAGGTAACTTCAATACCTTTTGAAAATGAGGATATAAACTCACCAATAAGTGTTCTAAGGAATAACCTCAAATCAGGGCTTCATACACTGTTCCTTCTTGATTTAGACTCAAAAAATAATACATGCCTGTCAATAAAAAATGCCATTGAATACCTAATTAAAAATAATATCAATGAGAATACAAAAGCAGTTGTATGCGCCGCATTGGGCTCTGATAATCCAGAGATATTTTATGGCAAATTAAAAGAACTAAAAGACAAGGATATCAAGAAACTTCCGCAATGCCTGATTGTGCCGGCTAAACTGCACTTTATGGAAGAAGAGATGCTTGATTCCTATAAGCTTTAAGGATTTAAGCACAAGCACCATCAACACATTTGTTCTGGCATTTGTAATTCTGGTTTACTGGCTTTTTGTCTTCGCAGTAGTATTCTATCAATATCCCTGCCACGCATCTGTCGGTAAATTCTCCGTTCACAGCCCCTTTTTGTGTTATATCATTTCCTTTGTCTGTGTCTGTGCATTGTTCTAAGTCTACAACAGCATCCCCTGTAACCTCTGTTTTATTGCATCCAGCAAGAACAACAGCCAAAACAGCAATGCCTATCAAGAGGGTGTTTTTCATTCTGGGCTATCACTGATTTTTAGAATATAAATACTTTTCTGATTTGCAAGATGGATTTGTTTTAAATCATTAAATTTAAATACATAACAGATTAATCTATCTTGCCCCGCTGGAATTGACAGCCCCGTAGAAGAACGCTGTTCTGCGGATTGTAGCGGTCAAGCATAGGGGACTTTGGATCCCTTGACGGCAGTTCGAATCTGCCCGGGGCTATTAATTTTAATTCCGTAAGCCCAAGAAGTAATTTCCGCAACCCTTGCTCATTTCTGCAAGTTGCGGCAGGGAACTTTATGCTCCCTAAAGGTATCTATAGGGCGAAACCCTTAGGCGGGAATCTGCCCGGGGCTATTTTACTATTTCTTACAGAAATCTGGGAATTAATCGAGAAAATTTTCAACAAATATTTATAGCAGTTAATCCAAATTAGTTATAAAGGGGTCGGTTTTATGGTAAAGGAAGAAGATATTGAAAACTTAGCATTACTGCTCATGTACTTACATTCTTGAGATGATGATCCAAAGAGAAAGTTAAGGGGCATATTAAAGAGATGGTTAAAAGAAGGAATGAATTAAATGAGAAAGACGTATAAGTTTAGTCATAAAGTAGTGCAAGGAGGGTATGTTTATTCGCATAAATCAAATTCTAAGATTAAGAATAAAGAAGGATTGAGGAATGTATTAAGAGCTATTGCATCTAAATATAAACTCATAGACGTGACTATTAAAGTGTATGATTCAATATTCTTCTTCTTTTTTATGATGAGAACTGTTGAACCAAATAAGCTAATAGGATCAATTCATAAAAATATTTTAGGATTTGGAGATTGGGTTAAAGATTATCTATACGGCACAGTTTATGACTTACAGGAAGAATATCTAAGAAAAGACTTAGAGAAATGGGGTTTTGATTATGATAAAGGGTAGAAAACTAAAGCAAATGCCTCCCGAAATGATTAAGAGATTATTGAGTCTGCCAAAAGAAGATGCTGTTAAACTATCTAAAAAAGTTAAAAAGAGAGTTCATCTAGAAAAAGATAATACACTGAAAATTGCTTTTGAAAATGGGATTTTAACAAAAGAAGAGTATGAGAAGAAGTATAAAGACAGGTTTTATGATGCCTATGGAATGGATAGCCGTATTCAGTATTTAGATGCAATTATCGGAGATAGAAAAGTGGACTGCTTTGTGACACACAATGAAAGAATGTTAAGGATAAAAGGGAAGCTTAAAGAAAGGTTCGGGTTAAGAATTGCTAGCTCAGAAGAGATTCTTGAAGAGATAGAAAGAAAGAAAAAATGTTAAAACAAAAAGAGGTTGAAAACTTAGTAGAAAAGTTAGTAAAGAAATTCTCAAAGATTAAGACTATAATCCAATTTGGCTCTTCTGTTTCAGGAGACTATAATAAAGATTTTAGTGATGTAGATTTAGCAATAATACCAAGCAACAAGAAAATTGAGAAACAAATAAAAAACTTCATTTTTAAGTATCATTCATCATTTGAACTCCAAACCCATATCTTTTCAGCGAGAGATTTTATTAAAGGCCTTAAAGAAGGATTGCCCATTAACTTAAGTATAATTTATACTGGCAAGCAATTATCTGGAAAAGGATATTTCTTAAAGTTGAAAAACAGAAATTTCAAGCCAACTAAATCAACAGTAAGAAAGTGTATGCTAAATTCCTTTGCAGCTTTAGGTTTAGCTATTTCGGATTTAACTCATGGCATGATCTTTGACCCCGTTAACTATATTTATCATGCAGCTAGGTCATCAATTTGGGCTGCATTATTTGACAAGCACATAACTCCAAATAATAAACAGATTTTTATATTAATAAATAACAAAGTCATTACTGACTTATACAGGAAAATGGTGCGTTCTAGAGAAAAACCTGCTTATTATGGTGATGATTTAAGTATATGTGAAGAAATCTATAAGAAAGGCAATATAAACCAAGTTACACAAATGTTGAAAGATGCGACAAAACTTATTAAGATTAATTATAAAAAGATTTTTGGAAAAAATTTTATTGGGCTTTTTGAGCTATTAAATATATCAAAAAAGAGATATGCTGAAATCCCTAAGTTTTATTCTATTCTCTTATCAGTGGATTGGGAAAATGAAATCTTAAGATACGCTGTAGTCCTTTCTTTTGATGATAACAAACGATTAATGCTTGAAGTAAACGCCAATAATGGTGATATAAAAGAAGTGCTATTAAAATAATCTTTTAACAAATAAGATGAAAGTATCGATACCAACTGTCAGTTAATATATGCCCACTAAAGATTGATATTGGGGAAGGCCTTTTTGTTGATGCCAGCAAAATGCTTAAAAATAAGTTTAGAACTTAAAACCGTAAAGTTTAAATATATGGTATATATACCATAGTACTATGGTAAAAAGAAGAATTATCTCAATAACACTCTTGAACTTAAAGATAGTGTATGATCTATTTATTCATAAAAATGGGTTAACAATAAAAAATTTGGCAGAAAATATAAAAACTGACTATAAAAATACATATAATGCTGTTGATTTCTTATTCAAAGATGGAATAATAAAAAAAGAAAAAATTGGTAATTACAATGTTTGTAAACTAAACTACGAAAATAAGGATACTATTAGTTATCTGAAGTGGCATAATCTTGTTATTAAAATTAATGATTTTAAAAGAAAGCATAATGTAGAATATGATATTATCACAGAAACGGTAGACGCATTAAAGAAAAAAGACCCTTTTTTTATCTGTGTGGTATTCGGTTCTTATGCTAAAAGTGAAGAGAAAAAAGATTCTGATATAGATATCCTCTTTTTAGGGCATAAAAATAAGCCAGAATTCAAAAGTATTTCAAATAAGGTAAATGCTCCTTATCAGAAGAAGTTTCATATTGTAGAACAATATATCCATAATTTTATTAAAGATTTAAAAAATGAAGATAAGTTAAGCATAGCAACAGAAATTTATAAAGAACCACCGATTGTTTTTTATGGTGATGATATATTTTTTAAAATGTTGATTGAGGATAGCAACTAATGGTAATCTTAAACAAAAACCAAGTTGAAATTGAAGTAAAAATCTATAAGGCACAAGATAAGATAAAGGTGATGTTCCCTGATGAAGCATGGACTAAGCATCATTTTAGTAAATCTGATTATAATATTAGAATTGCAAGGATAAACTTTAATCTAAATGAACATAAAGATTTCATAAAAGAATTAGAGAATACAGAAGAAGCTGATCCAGAGTTTAACACTTATGAATGGGTTATCATAATGAGTTATTATGCTATGTTCCATTCTGTTAATGCTCTGTTTAGAAAAATTGGTGTTAAAATTGGCAAACAATATGCCCATGAGATTACAACTAATTTACTGCTCTATTATTTTTATTATACCAAGATAATTGAAGATGAATTGCTAAAGATATATGAAAATGCCGAAGAAAAGGCAAAAGGATTAGTAGTCAGCTATATCTTTGCTAAAGAGGAAAGAACAAAGTATCAATATGAAGTAAATTTGGAATCTCAGAGAAAGGATGCAGAAAAGATATTAGATGATGCAGTGAACTTTGTTAGCAGATTAAAAGACATTAGCAAAACTTTGAGCAAAGAATTAGTCTTGGCTAAATTAGGTAAAAAAACTTTATGAGGTGGTTGAAATGGAAATGGGTTCGAATTACAGGTTCGAAACCGTCAAGAAAATTAACTAACAACCACCACCACCGACCAAAAACCAATAAGACGGCAGTTCGAATCTGCCCGGGGCTATTAATTTTAATTCCGTAAGCCCAAGAAGTAATTTCCGCAACCCTTGCTCATTTCTGCAAGTTGCGGCAGGGAACTTTATGCTCCCTAAAGGTATCTATAGGGCGAAACCCTTAGGTGGGAATCTGCCCGGGGCCATCTTTTTTCACAAAGATTTATAAATAAGCCATTATCTCTAAGATAATATCGAGAGATAGTCTGGTGCAAGCTTGGCTATGCTGGAGACAAAATTAATTCTTGTTTTGTTTCCAATCAGCAAATAGAGGCATATAGCTGTAAATAGTTGCAAATTTTTCGCTCTAAAGCCAGGGATATAGCGAAAAATTTGCCGATGGTACACAAATTGAATGTGAACATGGTGGAGCACAGTTAAGAAAAATAAAAAAATTAAGAAAGATAAAATAGAAATTAATAAAAAATAACAAGAAAATAAAAAACTAAGATAGTTTAATGATAAAAATAAAAGTTTTAACTAAAGGTGAAAACAAATGGCAAGGATGCATTCAGGAAGAAAAGGCAAGGCAGGCAGCAAAAAGCCTGTGAAGAGAGCTCTGCCCACATGGGTAAGGTACAAGGAGAAAGAGGCTGAGCTTTTGATAGTTAAGATGGCAAAAGAGGGGAAAACCCCGTCGCAGACAGGCGTGATATTAAGGGACACATATGGCATTCCTGACATAAGGCTCATATCCAAGAAAAGGATCACTGCGCTTCTCAAGGAGAAAAGTCTGCTTGCGGACGTGCCAGAAGACCTAACTGCCCTGATAAAGAAAGGCATTAAAATAGTGAAGCATCTTGAGGCAAACAAGCAGGACAAGACAGCAAAAAGAGGGATGCAGCTTACAGAGTCAAAGATAAAAAGGCTTGTGAAATACTACAAGCGCACAGGAAGAATAAGCTCTGAATGGAAGTATGACCCTAAAAAAGCAAGGATGTTTGTGGAGTAAGATGGGCATAGAATCGATTAACAGGCTCTATGAAACAGAGTTTAGGGGCATTCCTTTCAGCGAAAGGGCTATATTTATTCCGCATTGCTTAAGGCATAAAGAATGCAAAGCAGAGAGAAGCATAGAAGGGATTATATGTATTAACTGCGGCAGATGCAATATAGGCTCTTTTAAGAAAGAGGCCGAGGCGCTTGGCTATAGGGTTTTTATTGTTCCTGGAGCAAGCATAATAAAAAAAATCATAGAAAAATACAAGTTTAAGGCGGTTCTTGGTGTAGCTTGTTTGCCAGAGCTAAAGCAGGGCATAGAGTTGATGAAAAAAAGAGGGATAGCGGCTTTAGCAGTCCCTTTATTAAAGGACGGTTGTGTTGATACAAAAGTTGACTGGAATAAGGTAAAAGCAATAACAAATCTAAAATGAAGCATGATGCTGTTATTGTTGGAGCAGGCCCTGCTGGCTTAAAAGCAGCAGAGATTCTTGCTTCTAATGGTAAAAAGGTCATTGTTTTTGAGAAGAATGATGTCATTGGAAAAAAGGTCTGCGCTGGCGGTCTGACAAAAAGATGCATTTCACTTGGAATACCTTCAAAATTATTTGAAAGAGAGTTCAGCTCTGTAAAAGTGCATACAAAACATTTTTCAACAGAGATAACTAACAAAAAGCCTTTTATAGCAACAATAAAAAGAGAAGAGCTTGGCAGATGGCAGATGAAAAATGCAGAAAAAGCAGGCGCTGAAGTAAATATTAATTCAGAAGTTAAAAAGATTGGAAATAATTATGTTATTGCTAAAGGAAAAAAGGTTTATTTTAATTATCTTATAGGAGCAGACGGAAGCAATTCTATTGTAAGGAAATATATTGGCATTAAAACCAATGATATTGGATTGGGGCTTCATTATATTATTGATAAAGAGCTGAACGATTTAGAGATTTTTTTTGACTTTAAAAATTTTGGGCAGTGGTATGCATGGATATTCCCGCATAACGGATTCAGCTCTGTAGGCACTGGTGGGGTTTTTTATGATTCATCAAAGTTAAGAAAGAATCTTGAGTTATTCTGCAGGAAGAAAGGAATAGACATTTCCAAAGCAAGATTTGAGGCTGCATTGATAAATACTGATTACAGGGGAACTAATTTTGGGAATAAATTTTTAGCTGGGGATGCAGCAGGGCTTGCATCAAACCTTACAGAAGAAGGCATTTATTTTGCTATTATGAGCGGAAGCGAGATTGCAAGGAAGATAATTGATCCCGGTTATAGTTGCCCAGAGTTAAAAAAAGCAGTTGAAATAAAAAGAAGGCACGAGAGGATTGCAAAATTATTAATGTTGAATAACACACTTACAAAGATTGAACATAATCTTTTTGTTTTGCTTGCGAAGAACAGCTATTTCAAAAATAAGTTTATAGATATTTGTTGTTAAACGTCCCTTTTTACAATAAAATCAGCCAAGTTATCAAAAAAAGTATACCCTTCCTTATTTAACCCGCAATCTTTTAAGCTCTCTTTCGCTTTTTTTATCTTTTCTTCTGCAATATTTTTTGCATAACCTATAGGCTCTTTTAGAATGTCGATTGTTTTTTCTATCTTCTCCTTAGAGGCGTTTTCACTGCCAAGAACTCTTAATAAATGCTCTTTCTCTTTTTTTTCTAGTTTTTTTAATGCATGGATAATTATTAATGTTTTCTTGCCTTTTTTGATGTCAGAGCCTAGCTCGTGGCCTTTATTCATCTCCCTGCTTAAATCCATCACATCATCCCAGAGCTGAAACCCTAGTGCAAGGTTATGCCCAAATTCCTTGATTTTTTTTATCTGCTTTTTATCAGCATTTGCCATCATTGCGCCCATTTCAATTGAAGCCTCAATCAATGCCCCTGTTTTTTTGCTTATCATCTTTAAATAATCCTTCTCGCCAATCTCTCTTAGGCTGGACACAATATCTAATGCTTGCCCGTCATTAACTGTTTTGTAGGCTTTATTAATTTTATAAACTAATTCTTTTGTTGGCAGAACTGATAAGCACATGCTAAACAACAGATTGCCTGCTAAAGTAGCATTTGCAACAGCAAATCTTGATGAAAGCCTGTTAAACAACGGGCCGTTATAGCTGACTTCATTAAAATTTTTTAGAAAATATCCTTTTATTTTTTTATAGACTGTTGGCTCATTTCTTCTAAGCTCATCCTCATCCATAAAGTCATCATGAATCAAGGTAGAATTATGCAAAAGCTCTAATGATAATGAAGGAATATATGCTTCTTTTTCATTTTTGCCATTAAATGCCTTATACGCCATTATAAGCATTATTGGCCTCAGTCTTTTGCCGCCATGCATAACATATTCTTTTATACACAAATAAAGCTCTTTTAAAAATGGGTCTGATGATGCGTCCTTTATTTTTCTGTTCAGGAAAACCCCTAATTCCTTATCAACAATCTTTCTGTATTTTGACAGCTCATCACTGAAATTCATTTTTTATCCTTTCTATAGCACCTTTAATAATCCAGTCAGGAGTAGAGGCTCCTGCTGTTATTCCTATATGCGCTTTGCCTTTAAACCACCCGGCTTTTAGCTCAGATGCGGTTTCTATATGCCTTGTTTCAACTATCTTTAAGCATATCTGTTCCAGCCTTCTGGTATTTGCGCTGCTAAAATCGCCAATAACAAGCATCATGTCAACTTTTTTTGCCAATTTTTTGGCTTCATTCTGCCTTTGTTTTGTTGCTGAGCATATAGTGTCCATTACTTTCAGCTCTTTTATCCTTTTTCTCAATTCTTTTGCTGTCCTGCCAAACTCTTCCTGGTCTTGTGTTGTTTGCGAAACCAGCGCATATTTTTTATTGAACGCGCTTATTCCAGACGCATTATTTATTATCACAGGGGCGTTTAGATTTCCTGCTATCCCTTTTACTTCTGTATGCTCCCTATCACCAAATATGATCATATTATAGCCCTGCTTTTCAAGCTCTTTTGTGATATTATGGACTTTTTCAACAAGAGGGCAGGTTGTATCAATAATCTTCAAATTTTTTTCTTTAATCTTTTTCTTTAATTTATCAGGAATTCCATGGGCAGAAATAACAACTGTTCCTTTGCCTATGCTATCAACATCATCAATTATTTTTATTCCTTTTTTTTTTAATTCATTTATAACCTGTTTGTTATGAATAAGCTGCCCAAGTATGTAAACGCAGTATTTGTTCTTTATTTTCTCAACTTCCTCAAGCGCTTTTTTAACGCCAAAACAAAATCCAGAATTCCTTGCCAGGCTTATTTTCATCTTATACTGCCCTTACCTTGTTTTTGTAAGGCACACAAAGCTGTATTTGCCGCTCAAAGCGCTATAGGCGGCTTTTGCCTTCTCCTTGTTCTCAAAAAGCCCGAAAACAGTCGGGCCAGAGCCGCTCATTAATGAGTTAAGCGCGCCATTTTTTATAAGCTCGCTTTTTATCCCGCTTATTATAGGATGCTCTTTTATTATGCTGGACTCAAAGTCATTGTGCAGATTACTTGTTATCTGGTCTTCTCTTTGATACTCGATTGCTTTTACCATGAAATCCGTGCTGTGCCTCTTGCCTGTCTTTTCAATGTCAAGCTTTTCATAAGCCTCTTTTGTTGATATCCTAAACCCGGGATTCACAAGGACAGCATAAAACTCCATTATCGGCCTCAGTTTTCTTAGTATCGTGCCAGTGCCTGTTGCCAATGCTGTTTTTCCGAGAACGCAGAAAGGAACATCCATTCCAATTTCCTCGCCTATTTTCATAAGCTGCTCCCTTTTAAGCTGCAGGTTCCAGAGCTTGTTCAGTCCTTTAAATGTTGCGGCAGCATCAGCAGAGCCGCCTCCCAGGCCAGCGCCTATAGGTATCTCTTTTTTTATTGTTATTTCAGCGCCTTTCTCAGGATTGAACTTTTTCTGAAGCAGCAATGCCGCCTTATACGCCAGATTCTTTTCTTTTGGAACCCCTTCGCAATTTATCATTATGCTCTTCTCATTCAATGTCCTTAATGTTATGTCATCATGAAGCATGAGCTGCTGCTTTACTGACTCTATTTCATGGTAGCCTGATTCCAGCCTTTTGATTATGTCAAGCGTCAGGTTTATTTTTGCATACGCATTGATGTTTATTGTGTCAGTCATTATTCGCTCCGCGCATTCACTCCGGGCTCAGGCTTATTATTGTTATTGCCTGGATGCCTTTGCCTTTCCCAAATTCTGTTAACTCTTCGCCAGATGTCGCTGTTATGCCAATGAGGTTTTTGCCTATATTTAAAAGTTTGGCTAGGCTTTCCTTTATTTCATTTTCGTGAGAGTCTATTTCTGGCTTTTTCGCTTCTATCATTATGCCTATATTATTTATCCTATACCCTTTTATCATGCCAAGCGCGATTTTAAGGTATTCCTCTGAGTCAGTTACGCCTTTACTGCAAAGCTCATCTGCGTAATTGCCTATTGAGCTGTTGCCCATGCTCTGGCTTATTGCATTGAACAATGAATGCAGGATAACATCTCCGTCTGAATTTGCTTCCAGCCCTGGCTCATTAGGTATCACAATACCCCCAAGAATTAATGGCTTGTCTGCTTTTGCGAATCTATGCGAATCAATTCCTATGCCAAATCTTGAGCCATTTTTTAGGTTGTTTGCAATGTCTAAATCCAATGGCTTTGTTATCTTTATGTTGTTTTTACTGCACTCAACTATCTTTACATTTTTTCCAAGCCTCTCTATCAAGATTGCATCATCTGTTCCATAAAAATTATCCTTATATGCTTTTTCAAACGCATCCTTTAATATTGAGTATTTTGCCGCCTGCGGCGTTTGCGCATGCCAGAGATTTTTTCTGTCAAGAGTTTTTATTATAAAGTTCCCTTTAACCTCTTTTATAGTATCTTCTGCCGGGAATCCAGCAACACATGCGCCGTGCTCTTTTGCTGCATTTATCACCTCAATAATTGTTTTTTCATCTATTAATGGGTTTGCGGCATTATGAATCAAAATAATGTCATCATCATTTGCATTTTCAATGGCTTTTATTCCATTATATACAGAATCCTGCCTTTTAGCTCCGCCTTCTACTATCTTATTTATTTTTTTGAAACTGTATTTCTGCCTTATTTTTTTCAATTCCCCTATGTTTTCTTTTTGAGTTACTATAATTATTTGGTCTATTTCACTGCAGCCTTCAAATGCCTTTATTGCATGGAAGATTATTGGCTTGTCAGCTAATGCCAACAGGATTTTATTCACTCTTTCATTCATCCTTTCTCCTTTTCCTGCTCCGACAATAATTGCTGTGTTCATTTTCCGTAAATGTTAACATTATCAATAAAAATAAATCATTTTTTAAACGCAAACTTTTGCGAGTATCATTCTCATTTTTTGCGAAGCAAAAAATGGAATGGAGCCTCGTTTTATTATTTTTTTGATTTATTGATTATTCTTACTATTGGATATTTTTTAATGATTATTTTTTATTGATTTATTTCTTTTTCAACCTGTTCTTTTATTTTTTTATCAACATCCAAAATCTCATCTATTGATGGATTTTTGATTAATTTATGCTCATCCATCTTCTGCTTTATGATTCTTGGAATGTCTAAAAATTTGATTTTATCCCGAAGGAAATATTTTACTGCAATTTCATTAGCTGCGTTCATTACTGCTGGTAATGTTCCTCCTGTTTTTCCTGCTTCATAGGCATAGCTTAGGCACGGGAACAATTTATGGTTTATTTCTCTGAAATTCAATTGGCGTATCTTCTTTAAATCTAACCTTGTTAGAGCATTTTGAAATCTTTTTGGATAGCTTAGTGCATATTGAATTGGTATCCCCATGTCAGGCAGTCCAAGCTGGGCAATTACTGAGCTGTCCTGGAATTCAACCAATGAATGGATTACCGATTCTGGATGAAGCACTGTGCCAATCTTTTCATACGATAATCCATACAGCCAGTGCGCTTCGATAACCTCAAAGCCTTTGTTCATTAGTGTTGCGCAGTCTATTGTTATTTTAGCTCCCATGCTCCATGTTGGATGCTTTAAGGCATCTTTTGCTGTTGCTTTTTCAAGCTGCTCTTTTGTATAGTTTTTAAAAGCGCCGCCAGAGCATGTGATGGTTATTCTGCTTACCTCGCTGATATTCTCTCCATTAAGGCATTGGAATATTGCAGAATGCTCTGAATCAATTGGCATTAAACTTACTTTGTTTTTTTTAAGCTCATTCATAACAATCTGCCCTGCTGTCACTAAGGTTTCTTTGTTTGCCAAAGCAATATTTTTTTTTTCCTTTATTGCTTCAATTGTCGGCAAGACGCCAATAGAGCCGACTAAAGAATTAACAACTGTGTCAGCACCACTTAGTTTTGCTATTTTTATTAGCCCATCCATCCCTTTGTAAACTTGGATATCTGCTTTAAGCTCATCTGCCTTTTCTTCATCCATAACTGCAACTGCTTCTGGCCTGAATTCTTCAATCTGTTTTTTTAATAATTCAATATTTCTGTTTGTGGTTAAACCAATAACTTTGAATTTATTAGGATGCTCTCTAATAATATCCAGCGTTTGAGTTCCTATGCTTCCTGTGCTGCCTAAAATTGAAAGGTGTTTCATCGTATATGGACTATGAATTGAAATGAATATAAAAAGGTAGTTGGTTGGTTTTCTCAGGGAGGAAAGAAGAGCATTTATAACAAAAAAACGAAAGGTTTAAATACTTCAATTAACTGAAAGGTTTATATCAAAAAGCTTTCAGTTGAGTGAAAGATAAAATGATAGACAAAACAAGCGCAAGGGAGATAATAGCCACTTCCCTAAATGAGATAAAAAGCAAAAAGGTAGTAAACCGGCCAGAGGTATCTATACTTGACAGCTACATGGACTACAGGCAGATTATTGCCTTGAGCGGAGTTAGAAGATGCGGCAAGACATACATCCTTTTTCAGCTGATAAAAAAATTGATGGATGAGAATAAGAATGTTGCATACATAAATTTTGAGGATCCAAGATTTGATGATAGGGTTGAGCAACTAGACCTTATTTACAAGACATTTCTAGAGCATTTTGGAAAAGAGGGGAGAATTTACCTTTTCTTCGATGAAGTGCAAAATATTAAAAAATGGGAAAGATGGCTTGCTGCAATGTATGAGAAGGACATAAAATTCTTTGTTTCAGGATCTAATGCTTCGCTTCTTGCAGGAGAATTTTCAAAAAGCCTTTCAGGCAGGCACAAGCTTGTAAAGATTTACCCCCTTAGCTTCAAACAATTTGTTTTATTTAAGGATATCTCGCTTACAGATGAAAAGAAATGGCATATCACAGAGGAGATGAGCAAAATAAAAAGGCTGCTTAATGAATATCTGCATTACGGAGGTTTTCCAGAGGTTGTTTTTAATGGCAGAAAAGACATTTTGAAGGACTATTTTGAGGATATATTAACCAAAGACATAATATCAAGGCACAATATAAAATTCAAGCAGTCGTTAAAAGAGCTTGCTTTTTTTCTGCTTACAAATGTATCATCTCTGCATAGCCTTTATTCGCTGAACAAAAGAATTCAGGCAAGAAGCATAAATACAATTAAGAATTATTTGATGTTCCTTGAAGACGCTTATCTTCTCATAAAAATCCCGCTTTTTTCATTTTCTTTAAAAAAACAGCTGGCTAACCCATTAAAAATCTACTCCATAGATGTCGGGATGAGGAATGCCGTAAGCTTCAGGTTTAGCGAAGATATGGGAAAGCTCTATGAAAACGCAACCGCAATAGAGCTGATAAAAAGATTTGGCAAAGAGAGCATATTCTACTGGAAATCTTCAAAACATAAAGAAGTTGATTTCGTATTAAAACAAGGATTGAAGATAAAGCAATTGATACAGGTTTGTTATGACTTAGAGAATATAGAAGCAAAAAAAAGGGAGATTAAAACCCTGTTAGAAGCAAGCAAAGAACTTAGATGCAGCAATCTGCTTATAATAACAGAAGACAAAGAAGATGAGGAAAAGATAAAAGGCAAAACAATAAAGTATATTCCTTTATGGAAGTGGCTTCTTGAGTAGCCTGTTAAATCTTTATAACCAGTTTAACCCACACTAAACTCCCAGCTTGCTGTTAATTCGCCATCCAATGTTTTTATTATGTTTCCGTTTGAATCTTTAAACTCAGCAATAATTCTGTATTGTCCTGCTTCTGTTGGTATAAATCCAGTTGGGTTGAATGTTGTATCTAGCTTTATTAGATTATTTGAAGGGATTGTTTTTTGAAGATTATTATCCATTTTTAAGAAAATAAATTCTTGT
>Ga0209541_10006434_pt1 | contig 20035 bp, 19 predicted proteins | sample RifCSPlowO2_01_FD_184027 | JGI IMG/M metagenome (GOLD analysis project Ga0209541, IMG submission 184027) | Groundwater microbial communities from Rifle, Colorado - Rifle CSP2_plank lowO2_0.1 (SPAdes) (version 2) | ecosystem: Environmental > Aquatic > Deep subsurface > Groundwater | place... | reverse complement strand
AAAAACGTATCTGTCTGAGTCATAAATCAAATAAAACTAGAAATCTTTTATGTGGGTCGTGATAGAGTCGAACTATCCACCTCTTCTTTATCAGAGAAGCGTTCTACCGCTGAACTAACGACCCAATTTTGGCGACCGGCGACGCGCAGATCAGAGAAGCGTCCTAACTGGTGATACTCACTGCCCAATTATCTTCGATATTATATCAAATTTCTACTCAACAATCCCGCCTTTTCTTGTTATAATAATGTCTATGACAAAAAAAGAAACATTTTTCACATCCGTTGGGTGCATGGATGGGAGGGTTCAAAAACCTATTGCGGATTTCGGGCAGAAAAAATTCGGCGCTAAATTTCCCGACACAATTACCGAAGCCGGGCTGGCCGGTCTTTTGTCTAAAGATAATCCGAATCAAGGCTTAATTGCTTCACTGAAGGCTAAGATTAACATTTCCATTCAAAAGCATAGCTCCAAGGGAATTATCGTGCACGGGCATGAAGATTGTGTCGGAAACCCCGTGAATGATAAAAGACACAAACAAAACATTTTAGAGGTAGGAGAGGTAATTGCTTCAATGTTTCCCAGAATTGCAGTTATCCCCGTTTTTGTAAAAAGAAAGGGTAAGGTTTGGACAGTTGAAGAATTGTGATTAGTTTTATGTAGTGATGTATCAATACATCACTACATAAGTAAATATTGTTTAATATTGTTTAGAATATGAGAGTGGCAGGGGTTAAGACTCACAAGGTTACCCAGACAGAAACCTGATTGATTTCCTTGAGAATAAAATAAAGATATCAATCGAAAAGCACCATTCAAAATAATGGCCCAATCAAGGTTCAACCTCGCAACAGCCTTTGGGGCTGGCGCTTTGATATAATGCAGGGATGAAGATTTTAACTTATCTCGAAGCAATAATATATCTTGAAAAATTTATTCGCCCCGCCATTTTTAGAAGTATAACTCCAGAGGAGGCAGAAAAACTAGATCCTTTGAGCAGAATGCGAAGACTTCTTGAGCTTCTGGGAAGCCCTCATAAAAAATTTAAATCAATTCAAATAACTGGGACTTCAGGTAAAGGTTCTACGTCATACTTTCTGGCAAACATACTTTCAGAGAGCGGTTTTAAAACCGGACTGACTGTCTCTCCGCATATAGTAAATGCGAATGAACGACTACAAATTTCGAATAACGAGGAACGAATAACCTGTCAAAGACGAGGCTCGCCAAAGGCGGCGAATTACGGATTAATGCCGATTAACGATGAAGAGTTTATAGAGATATTGAACTTGACAGTTCCCGCTATTGAAAAACTTAAGAAAACCGAATTAGGCGAACCAACCTATTATGAAATCTTACTTGCTATGGCCTTTTTGTATTTTGCTAAAGAAAAAATTGATATCGCGGTTGTTGAGGTAGGTCTTGAAGGGAAATACGACGGGACAAATGTTTTAAACCCACAGTTAGTAGTTTTAACAAATATCGGTCTTGATCATACGGAAATTCTGGGAAATACAGTTGAGAAGATTGTAAATGAGGCCGTTTTTGCCATAAAACCCGGTTGCCTTGTTGTATCCGGTGCCAAGCAAAATTCGGTATTAGAAATAATAAAAAGGAGGGTTAAGCAAACTAAATCTAAGCTTTGTATATTGGGGAAAGATTTCAAGTTTAAAATACTGAACGAATCGGAAAGGGGAGTGGAATTCGATCATTATAATGGGAAAAAATCATTAAGGCTCAAAACAAGCCTTCCTGGTGATTTTCAGGCTGAAAATGCTTCGCTTGCTGTTTTTGCTGCCCTCAAGCTTTACCCAGAAATAGGGTCGGACCCTATAAAAAAAGCTATAAAAAATACTTTTGTGCCCGGCCGATTCGAAATTATAAATTTCCGTCGGGGTCCTGTCGCGGATTTCCCTCCCGCCAGTGCTCGTTCAGAATTTTCTTCGAAAAGTGAACTGCGTGCTGGCGGGAGCCCTTCCATCCGCGCCACCCCTCTTTCAAATGGAAAATCTTCCTTTAAAGTTATTAGCAAGAAGCCAGCAGTTAGAAGTTATGCCATTATTTTGGACGGCGCTCATAATCCCACCAAAATGAAGACTTTCCTCTCAGCTCTTCGTAAATATTTCCCAGGTCAAAAGAAAATATTTCTAGTTGCTTTTAAAAAAGATAAGGAAATAGGAAAAATGCTTAAATTAATCCAAAGAGAGGCGGATAAGATTATTGTTTCCGAGTTTGGCGCAATTACGGATATGAGCAAGAAGGCAACAGAGAAAATATCAAATATTAAAAATCAAATATTAAAGATTAATAAAAATAAAAACATAAAATTCATTTTTGAAAAAGATTCCAGAAAGGCATTGGATATTGCTTTAAATTTGACATCAATAACCAACAATTCGATAGTTGTTGTTACCGGCTCACTGTATTTCGTAGGAGAAGTAAGAGGCTTGTTGAAATTTTAATTTGGTTTTAGAGGAATTCCTATAAGAAGAGTAAGTACCCGGTTTTTATAAAACCTTTGCACAATTTAATAGTGAAACAAAGTCTTGGCTTTGTCAAGAGTGAACAACGACTAACTGCTAACGAATAACTGCTAACTGCTGACAGCTGACTAATAACTAAGTAACAGCTAACAATTTTGTTAGTAGCTAGAAACCAAAAGTTATAAGCTATTTTTAATTGTGTTAGACTTTATTTATGGCATTTAGATTTAGGAATTTCAAAGTTTATCAAGACGCAAAACTAGCTCATAAGGAAATAGTTTATCTTTCAAATAAATTCCCCAGAATATATTATTATGTATCAGATCAGATAAAACGTAGCTCACTTTCCATATTATTAAACATTGCTGAAGGATCATCAAAGCAATCAGATAAAGATTTTAATAGGTTTATCGCTATTTCGTTGGGCTCAGTAGATGAAACTATTGCATGCCTTGAGGTTGCTTTTGACTTCAATCTCATAACTGAGAAACAATTTATTTATTTTGAAAATAAATACGAGTTAATCTCCAAACAGCTTGGTGGATTGTCTAAAAAACTACGAAACAGTTAGTCCTTAGAGCTCAGAAGTTAGTTGCGAGAAGTTAGAAGTTAGTTGTGAGAAGTTAGAAGTTAGTTGCGAGAAGTTAGAAGTTAGTTGTGAGAAGTTAGCAGTTAGAAGCCGGCGGCCGGGCTGCCCGTTTCGGCTTGAGGAGCTGGAGGAGTAGCCGAAGTTTCTATCTTGAAGGCTGCAGGAGTCGCGGATTTTAAGACTGACTGGTCTGTTTCCTCGGATGTCACTTGAGTTTTGGGAAGAAATTCTATTTTGGTAAGATCCCCGACCTTTCCAATTTCACGAAAGGTAAGAGTGGCTACAACTCCTTGTCCTGAGACACCGCTTTGGCTCCCCAGCGCATATGAAACAGTCCCTTTTTGATTATCCACCTCATTTCTAAGTTCTATGGAGTTTGTGAAAAACGGTCCAGGTTCTACTTTAAGATCTGTAAGTTTATCGGGATCAAAGGAAAGTTCAAGCTGGACAGCGGTGACTTTGTTTCCGCCGGTTGAAATCTCAACATTTGTTGAAAAAGATTCTGCCCCGGCTGCCGAGGTTGCAGCGGTGGGGGATGAGCTTATCGCAAGCGTGGTTTTCATGTACCGAGCAGCCGCAGGTAGTTCTTTTGTAACTTTATCTTTTTTTGGGGCAAGTGCTATGTAAAGAAGAAGGGCGGTTACTCCCAGAAGTATTATTATTAAAATAAGAGTGCGTGTGCTCATGGTTTATAAATTAACTAATAAGCTAATTATCCAATTATCCAATTAACAAATCAACTAATAAAAATGGGAATTTGAAATTGGTATTTATTGGCAGTATTGGTTTATTCATGGTTAGTCTCCTGTCTGCACCCTAAACTCTCTTAAGAACAGGAAGTAATCAAATTCATCTACGACTCCGTTGGCAGTGTAATCTGCCTGAGCTTTGTAAGCCGCAGTACAAATTGTAACGTTGTTCTTTGCACAGGCATTGATTATGTTCCAGTCAAGTATAGTAAGCTTGTTATCATTGTTAAGATCTCCTGCAATGAGGTTGGGGCCGCCGGCAATTGTGTGAGCCACAGTATACTCCTGCCCCGAGACTATGGAGACTATGCCTGGAATTCTCCTCTTAAGATATCCAGGAACTCTAAGTTTTACGATATAGTTTTCTGTTGGGGTATTGCCAAGACTTATGGTATTCGTACCGGTTGCCGTGTAAAGGTCAAGGGCGTCATCGTAAGTTAGTGTCCCTTGATGCTCTGAAATTTTTGTTTCGCTTGAATTATATAGCTCAACAGCTATACTTCTGGTTCGGTAAGCAGCCTGAGGATTTTTGTTACCTGATGATGTGTTGAGTCTGTTATCATTGTCTCCGGTATTTCCTATACCATCAAGTCCTACAGTTAGGGCAATTCTTGTCCCGGTAACAGTTTCAGGGGTAATAGTTGGGGTTGGTGTTGGGCTGCCGGCGCCTCCCGTTGGGGTTGCCGTAGGTCCGCTTGCGACACATGTTTGAGACGAATCGTTACATATATATCCAGAAGAGCAGTTTGCCGGTGCATCGGTACAATTTAGAGATCTTATTACAGGGTTGCAATCGCAGGGTCCCGAGAAAGTAGTAAATGTGCATGATCGCGCACCAGCTCCATTACATGTATTAGTTTCTGCAACACACGCACTACAGTCCGTCTCTCCGCGATTGCAATCCGGGATATACCCGCAAGAGGGGGTTGAGGTTGGGGTTGGGGTGGGGGTGAAAGTGGGATCTACCGGAGGCGGGGCGCTCGGAACCGAGTAATTGACAATAAGCTGTGGCGGCGGCAAATGTTTAAAGACCAAATATTCGTCATCTGGGGGTTCTGTATTAGTTTCTTCGCGATCGCTTGTTAGATAGTATCTTGTCTCGCCCCCTTTGGTAATCCCACCAGTTGCAACGTTAATATCAAAATCAGTAGGGTTGAACGGGTAGTTATGAGTATCGTAAGTTCCATCTTTGGGGTCATTTCCCGGATTTGGTCTCCAATCGGCACATTCCACAGTCGCTCCGAAGTCCCAGCGCCTAACATTAATAGTAAATTTATAACCTAAAAGAGGATTGATTACAACAAAACGTAAGCGGGCAGAACTTATGGTAGCATTGCCGGGAATAGAAGAAGTATTGTAGCTCAGAAAAGATCTAGCAGCATAATACTTTCCATTTGGACTTCCACTTTTCGAAGTTTGGCCTACGTGGAGTATATTCCCAGTAGAACAAGTTCCTGTATCATCAGGAGGATAGGCGGATTTAGTATAAAATACACTCCGTGCACTATTATCAGTATTGAATGTGGTTCCTGCTGAGACCGGAGGATTGGGGGTTGGGGTCGGGGTGGGGGTGGAAGTGGCAATGGGAGGAGTTCCTCCGATTGTATAGGATAAGGTTGGTTTGGCAACCGTCAGAGCGCCACTAGAAGTAATATCCGCCTGCGTTGCGGTGATTTCTCCGCTTCCTGAGTTGCCTGCGGTTAGTGTAATTCTGCCTAAATAAAGCGCGCTTCCGGAAAGTACAAGGTTTATGTTTACAGTTGCCTTAGTGAATCGTATTTCTCCGTTTGTAATTTCTCTATAGATTTCTGACTCAAGCTTTTCCCCGTCTGTGCCATTGGAAATCGCCGTGAAAGTGACTGAATTGCCGGGAGTAATTTTAATATCAAAACCGTCAATAGATTTACCATTACTATTAAGACAGATAGATATATCATAAGATTGTCCGGGAGAAAAAGAAGTGTCCGTTTTGGGATTACCGCACCCGGCTCCCTCCGAAAAGAAAAGCGACGTATCTTCGCCTGATGCTCTCTGGCGGTATTCTGTGGAGCGTTGTACTGCAATTATTGTGGCTCCTATACCAATGACTAAGATTAAAACAGTAATACCAGCTACTTTTTTTTTCGACAATAATGAAAATCTACCAAGAAGGTTTTCCAAAGAATTCTTTATTCGAGTATAAGAGATAGGTTTTTGTTGTAAGTTTTCTTCCATAAACTCTATATTTAGATTACACAGAAACGATTAGCCTGTCAACACAAAATACACAGCCTATTGTGCTTGTTTGAAAGCAGCAAGCCAAAGGCTAAAGTCAACAATTGTTACCCCATCTTTCCCGTTAACATCGGGATAGAAGGGTTTACCATTATATGTATAAGGCGGACTGTAAGTGCCCTTAAAAGCTCCAAGCCATAGGCTAAAATCGTCAATTTTAACAAACCCATCTCTATCAATATCGGCGGGGATTGTCGGGGGAGTGGGGTCGTAGGCGAAATCGCATCTTTGGATGATACCGATTCCATTTGGTCCATTTGGTCCGGCGCAATCGTTATTAGAGCCTGCTCTCTGACATTCATAAGCGCCGTCTGTAGATATTGTATTGCGACCAGCGCAAATGTTATTAGAGTAGTCAGAAGTTATGGACTTGGCAGGAGGACTATATCCCGAAGGCGCCGTTTTAGGGTTTGCCAAGTTACCCGTCACCCTAACCGCATAATCATCTCCCGCACGGACAAAACCAGGGACTGACCAGTTGCCATTGGCATCGGTAGTTGGATATTGTGTTTGCACAAGGTTGTTATCGTACACCTGAATTTGAACACCGGAAATTCCAGCGCCAGTTACAGAGTTTTTAACATGACCGGCAACAGGGGGCAAATAATGCCACCAGAGATCGGCAGAACCGCCTCCGGGAACAGTTACCATAACCCCGCTTCCGGGCGTAGGAGCTACGCTGTGATAACCACTGGGATCGCCCGCTGCGCCGCAATTAACTTGGGTAGAATAGCAAAGAGTGTAGCCGATAGTATAGCCTGATGGAACAGAAACAGATACATAGTGACCAGATGTGTCCACAGTGAAACCGTACGAATTGCTAGTTGAGGTTTGCGATGCAGGGTTATCAACAGAAACTGTTTGAGAATCAATGACGGATGTAGATGGAGGACTGGTACTGTTTGCACGATTACCCGGCATCAAGACCTTATATCCCTGAATTGTGCCCGTCGCTTGGGGTGGAGAATTGGCAGTTACTGTTACCGACGCAAGTTCACTTGAGTTACATCCATTATTGTAAAGTCGGAAAACAAAATTTTTTCCTGCAGTAATCCAGTTCGCTGTGGCATACTGATCCCAATGGTTATCGGTAAAAAGCTCTCCGTCTATACAGACTGCCGGATATGTGGCGTTTGAGGCTGTCCAGGTAATTTTTGTAGAACAGCTCGTTTGTCCGGGCGGAATCGTACACGTCTTAGGAGTTGCGGTAATCGTCCCCGTCGCTTGGGGCGGGGGAGGAGACTGAGATGCATCACATTTTAAAGTTGATGGATTGCAATAGACAGATTGGCATGCGGTATTATTAGGTGCTCCAGACGGTGTACCGCAGTAAGAGTTATTTGCTCCGGCATTAAACGGTAGGCAGAAGGTACCCAGACTGTTATTATTGGAACTACCAATGCAGGTTGTTTGTGATGGACAATCATTATCAGTCTGACAGCCACTAGGTGTGCCAGTGGCATAACACCATGCACTAGTGCCTGTACTTTGGCATGCCTTTCCAGAACCACAGGTTGTTTCTTGCCAGCACCCATCTGCACAATTTCGCGCATTGTTGTTTGCGCATGCAGAAGTTCCGGGTGAACATGAGCCAATGGAACAGGGAGGTTTGCAAGATGCATTGTTATTGGAATCTGTAGCGCAAGTGTTTGATCCTCCGCAAGAAGCTGATTGCCAACATCCATTTTGACAGTACAGTATTTTGGTAGAGTCTGAGGTGCATTTTGCTGGAGGCGATCCTGTGCAGGAACCTAGATTGCAACTGGCCGCCTGTTGGCGGAATTCGGTGGAGCGTTGGACCGCAATAATTCCCGCACCGACTCCCAAAACCAAAACTAAAATAGATGCAATTGCAGTGGTTCTGTTGGAAAACATGCCTCTTGCCTTATCAAATAGATTCCAGATGGGTGACTGGTCTCTGTTGTAAGAAACAGACTCTTGCGGGGTAGGTTGAGTGGGGGAATTTTGTCCTACGTTCTGCGCCATATGAAAATGGGTATATTTTAAAGGTAGGGGAAAAGGCCGCTTTTGTCAATACCAGCAAACTAGAATTATGAATCATGAATCAGGAATTAATTTATACTGTCATAACTTAATATGTTGCGGAGCAGTAGCCGTTTTTGCAGATACCCGACTGACATTGGGAACCGGAGCTGCACTTGTATCCATTAGGAATCTTTGGTGGCGTAGGAGTAGGTGTTAAGGTAGAGGGAGCAAGAGCTTTTGTAGGAGTTGGCGTAGAGATTCCTTTTGTCGGAGTGGGATTTATCGCTGTCTGAATAATTATTGCGGTTTTTCTAGACGTTCTAACTCCAGTAAGGTAAGAATAAGCAACGACTTCAATATTATATATTCCCGGTTGGGTTGGCCTCCCGGATATTCTATAAGGACCGTTGTAAACCTGATCAAGTGTTAATCCTGGAGGCATAGTGCCCAAAATATCTATGGAGTTCTCTTTAGTGTTATCGGGGCTGGTATTAAGATAGCGCTTAAGTTTTTCGCTCCAGACCCAAATTAGGAGACCAGTATCGTTATACGCCTTACCAACTGTACCTATTGGCGGCGGGTCGATGCTAAAAACAATACTTAGATCATCAGAGGGTGTTGGGGTTGGAGTTGTTGGAGCTTTAGATGGAGTTGGTGTTGTTCCATACCAAGCGCGTTGGCGGTATTCGGTTGAATTTTGAGTTGCGATAACTGTTGCTCCAATTCCGACTATCAATACAGCAACAATAAGTCCCAAAACTCCCTTTTTTGAAAGAAGAGCAGAAAAACTACTAAGTGTTCCTCCTACAGTATCCTGCCTTGCGTATAATTCTTTTTGAGACTGCGACGAATCCGAGGGGGGAGTTGCGGAATTTTTCGGAGGGGGCGACGATATTTTGTCGTCCATAAAGGACCTTTATTCTAAGAATAAAGAAAAAGCATGTTCTTGTCAATACTTAAAGAAACTTTGGTACTTTAAGGAAGAAATTTTCGACGACAAATTTCTATTTATCATCGCGAGGCGAGATCCTGCTTTGCTGGACAATTTATCATTTATCACCTGCCTGCCGGCAGGCAGGTTTATCATTCTTCAGCGATCCTATAATTGGAAAGTGGTAGTTGGAAAATGGTAAATTGGTCTGTTATACTTCCAGTATGGTTTTATCTGACAGGGATATCAAAAAGGCTCTCAAGTCAAAAAAGATTGTTATTAAGCCCTATCCGGATTTATCTACTCAACTCGGCTCTTGCTCAATAGACCTAAGATTGGGGGATGTATTCAGGATTTTTGACTACAGCCGTTATCCATATATTGATCCCGAGAAAAAAGATTACAGTAACGAAATAACAAAAGTTATTAAATTAAAAAATAGTGAAAAATTTATCATGCAGCCGGGAGACTTTGTTTTGGCAGTAACCCTTGAGACAGTTAAGATAGCCCCTGACTTAATGGGCAGGCTTGAGGGTAGATCATCTCTTGGCAGATTAGGTCTTGTGGTGCATTCTACAGCGAGCATTTTTGATCCGGGTTGGGACGGTAAGCCTGTTCTCGAGCTCGGAAACCTTGGGAGAATGGCAATTAGCCTAACATGCGGCATGAGGATTTGTGCTATGACATTTGAGCAATTATCAAGTAATGCACAAAATCCTTATACAAAGAAAAAACAGGCAAAATATGCATTTCAGAAAGGTCCGGATGAAAGCAAGATTCATGAAGAAAAATAAAGAGTTTAGTGATTAGCGTTTAGCGTATAGTTCCGTAAGATTTTTCTAACTAAACGCTATATGCTATTTTCTATACGCTAGTTTTATGAAATATCATATTTCATTTGATATTGAACTTAGAAAAAATCGTTATAAAGGCTTATACATTGCATTTGAGGGAATTGACGGGGTCGGTAAAACCACTCAGGCAAATATTGTAGCGACTCAACTTAGAAAAAAAGGCAAGGAGGTAATCATAACAAAAGAACCCACAAAAAATCCTCCAATAGGAAAACTTATTCACGATTTTTTAAAGGGAAAAATAAAATTGCCCGAGGTTTCCGTCCAGTATCTATTTGCTGCGGATCGGGAAATTCATCAACAGGAGCTAATTGAACCGGCTCTTAAGGCAGGTACAGTTGTAATTGCGGATAGATGTTTTTGGTCGTCTGTTGCCTATGGGATCTTGGATAAGAAAGAAGATTTCAGTAAATTAAAAAATGCAGAGGTACTTTTGGTATCGAAGAGTATTTTATCTTTTTATCATCAATTCATAGTTCCCGACATCACTTTCTACATTCAAGTTTCCTCAAAAACTGCTCTAAAAAGATTGGCAAGTATTAAAAGAAAAAGAGAATATTATGAAACAGATGAAAAACTTGCGGGAATAAAAATGGGGTATGACTGGCTTGCCCGCAAGTTTCCCGATCATATAGTTACGATAAATGGCGAGAAGCCGGTTGGAGAAGTCACTGGCGATATAATTAAGCAACTTAAGTTGCCTAAGTAACCTATGTTACCTAAGTATAAATATCTTTTAACCTATCGATATTCAGAAATTGTTCATGATTTGACTGCTGAATTTTGCAACTTGCATATAAGTAAGTTTTCTCGGACTTACGATCAGATGGTTCAAGCTGCTCGCTCGGGCAAGCAGAATATTGTTGAAGGAGTGGGGCAGAGCGTTACATCTAAAAAAGGCGAATTGAAGCTTTTAGGAGTTGCAAAAGCTTCAATAGAAGAACTAATTACAGATTTTGAGGATTTCTTAAGACAAAAAGGATTAGAGATTTGGCCGAAAACGCATTCAAAAATAAAAGATTTCCGCGCTTTAGGAATTCTGGCTACCAAAAATTATCCCCTCAAGCTCATTAAATTGCCTAAGTCTCCTTTGGAAGCAGCTAATTTGCTTTTAACTCTCTGTCATCAGTTAACTTTTCTTTTAGATAGACAAATAAGTTCTTTAGAGGAAAAATTTGTAAGAGAAGGGGGTTTCTCGGAAAATCTCTTAAGAAGGAGGTTGGGTAATAGGTTACATAAGTGACCTAATTGACTTAAGTTACTTATGATTTTGGGGCCAAAAAAATTACTAGAGTTAGTACGGACAAAAAAACTCGTCGTGGGCCTATCAAAACGAGAACTGACTAATCCTGAAGGAGCGGGGTTTGATTTAAGATTGGGAGAGGTTTATAAAATATCCGGCAAAGCATTCTTGGGAGAGGAACACCGCTCAACCCCTGGGGTTGAGCTTGTAAAAAAATACGAGAAGAAAAAAAAGAATAAAATTGTCATAAAACCGGGAGATTTTTATTTGGTTAAGACAATTGAAAAGATAAACCTTCCGATAAATTTGTCGGCAGTTATAATTCCTCGTACAACAACTTTTCGCTCGGGAATTTTTATCCGCACAGGCCCAATCCAGCCGGGTTACGAAGGAGAACTTACTTTTGGACTTAAGAATGAAGGCCCGGTGAGTGTGGAGGTTGAAATGGGAGCAAGAATTGTGCATGTAATATTCCATGAAATAAAAGGCGGGGGAAGTAAGTACCGCGGCCAATGGCAAGGGGGAAGAGTCACGACGAAGAAGAAAGAAAAACAAGTTTAAATATTTATGAAAAAGTGGGTGAAACTTAGTTCTGGCATAATTCTTGATCATCCCAGGATGAAAATCCGTAAGGATATAGTAAGACTTCCTAACGGCGAGATGAAAGAATGGCCATTTTGGGAAAGCACAGACTCTGCAATGGTTGTTGGAATTACCTCTGATAGGAAACTTATTATGATTAGGCAATACAGGTATCTAGTTGGAGACGAAGTGATTGAATTTCCTTCAGGATCGTTACGGAAAAAAGAGAAAATAGAGGGTGGTTTAAAAAGAGAATTCGAGGAAGAAACAGGGTATAAAGCAATGTCTCTACAAAAGCTCTGCGCTGTATATGAGACGTACGGGCAGTTAAATAGAAAAATTCATATTTATTTTGCACCAAATGTCGTTAAGACAAAACAACATTTAGATAGAGGCGAAGAAGGATACGAAGATATTAAAGTCGAACTTGTTGATTTTGACAAAGCTGTTGAGCTTGCAGTGGGCAATAAAATTGCTGCTATGGGGTCGACTCTCGCAGTTCTATTTTTGAAAGAAAAAATTGCCCGAGGAGAAATAAAGATATGAATTCTAAATTATCAAAGCATCCTGAGTATCAGTATCTAGATCTCCTCAAGGACATAATGGACAACGGATTTAAAAAACCCGTTTTTAACAATCCCGAAGTTACGATAAAAAGTGTTTTTGGTCGGCAAATCCGGTTTGATCTCTCACAAGGTTTTCCACTCCTTACTACCAAAAAAGTCTTTCTGCGAGGAATTCTACATGAGCTGATCTGGTTTCTCCGCGGTGATTCAAATATAAAATATTTAATCGACAATGGCGTCCACATTTGGGACGACTGGGCTTTTAAACGATTCAAAGAATCGTTTAAATATAAAAAAGAAAATATAAAATATAAAAAATACAAGTCAAAAATTAAAAATGATCAGGTGCTCTCACAAGAAGAGTTCATCAAAAGAATCAAGGATGATAAAAAATTTGCTAAAAAATACGGAGAATTGGGACCGGTTTACGGAGTTCAATGGAGAAGATGGCCGGCATCGGATGGGCGGAAAATCGATCAGGTAAAGTGGGCAATTGAGAAGATTAAGAAAACTCCGCAAAGACGTCACATTGTAATTTCCGCGTGGAATCCCGAGTTCGTTTACGAAATGGCAGGCAAGGGAAAATCAGTTGCTCTTCCTCCTTGTCATACACTTTTTCAGTTCAATGTGATAAATGACAGGCTTTCATGTCAGCTATATCAAAGGAGTGCCGATATGTTCCTTGGGGTTCCTTTTAATATCGCAAGCTACGCTTTATTCACAATGATTTTTGCTCATCTTACCGGTTACCCGCCGGGTGATTTTGTGCATACCTTCGGCGATGCACATATTTACAGTAACCATCTCGAGCAAGTCCGAGAGCAGCTCAAAAGAAAACCTCGTCCGTTTCCGAAAATGAAAATAAATCCAAAACTTAAAGACATTGATGATATAAAATTTGAAGATTTCGAACTTTCCGGATATGACCCGTACCCACTGATTAAGGGTGAAGTCACAGTTGTCGGAGGGTTTTAAAATTTTGCGCCTCGAGTTTATTTCTTAACTCTTCCCACATTTTATAACCTTCAAGATGAGCGATTACAGTTTGTTAACTTACTATATTTTGTTTTATTTCGATATTGTAGTGATGTATTGATACATGGAAACAAATTTGATAAAGTTTTCTAATAGGACATAACTATTGCAAAAAATAAATATCATGTCAAAACCAAGAGAGGAAATTAAAAGCGAAGAATATTTAAGAGAGATACATTTTCTCTATGAAATCGTAAATTCTTTAAAAAATACCGAGGAGATAAAGCAGTTTTTAAAAGATATCCTGACAAAGTCCGAGCTTAGAATGCTTAAAAGAAGGTGGCATATAGCGAGTCTTTTGGTAAAGGGTTTGGATTTAAGGACTATCGCATCCAGATCAAAAGCCAGTACCCAAACTGTTTCGAGGGTAAAAAGAATAATCGAAGAAGGCGAAGGTGGAATTAGCCTAGCGTTAAAAAGAGTGGAAAAGCAGGTAAATAAAGAAAGAAAAGATTTCTTAAAAGGTAAGGGTTTTGGGGGTTCAAAATTTGTAAAAAATTGGTTTAGGTAACTTGTAGTGATGTATCAATACATCACTACAAAAATGTTAAAGAGGAGAAAGAGATTTAAGAAATGGAAATTAGACAGATGATAAAGGTTATTCCAAGCGTTGCGGTTTTGATTATTAAAGACAGAAAAGTTCTTCTGGTAAAACATACGGAAAAAGCGGGGCATCTGACGGGAACTTATGGATTGCCGGCGGGAAGGATTAATCCCGGAGAAAGAGAGAAGGGAACAGCAGTTAGAGAACTTTTGGAAGAAACAGGTTTTAAAACTTCAGGGGATAAATTAATTGAATTTCCAAAAAATTATTATATTGCCGAACTTGATAGGAAGGACGGGATGAGATTGAAATTTGGTTGGTGTGTGTTTATCTGCAAACGTTATACTAGTGAAATTAGACAATCGGACGAATCAATCCCACAGTGGGTTGAAATTGATAAGATGGATGGATACAATCTGCTACCGATACTAAAAATGTGACAATGGCAGGATTCAAATTTTTAAAAAATGAAGCCGAAAATTAGCATTATTGTTGCAATTGATGAAAATAGGGGGATCGGGAAAAATGGAAAAATTCCGTGGCATTTGTCCACGGATTTGAAAAGATTTAAAGCACTAACAAGCGGGCACACTATTATAATGGGGCGAAAAACATGGGACTCTTTGCCTCGAAAACCTTTGCCGGATAGAATCAATATGATAATAACCCGAAGTCCTGATTTCAGAGTTCCTTCGGGAGTAAGCATCAGTACTTCTCTTGAGGAGGCGTTGGTGGAAGCAGAGGAAAATGAACAGGAAGAGATTTTTATAATCGGCGGGGCTCAGATTTTTCAACAAGCTCTTGATATGGGAATTATCGATAGATTATACTTGACCAAAGTAGAAGGAGATTTTGACTGCGATACTTTTTTCCCGGATCATTCGGAATTCAAAAAAGTGATAAGTGAGGAGGAAGGGGAGGAAAGCGGGTTAAAATATAAATGTATAAATTTGGAGAAGAAAAAGTAGATGCTCAGAATGCCCATGTTGTTCAAGACGCTCGCTTTAGTTTTGGTTTTTCAAGCAAGATTATTCTCGCTCGCTAAGTGAAAGTCTTTTTTTAAAATTATTCTAAATAAGAAGCAAGTACTGACGACTTTCAGTTCTTTTGCAAATGGGCAATTCTTCGCTTTGATAGAATAATAAAATATGAAGAATTTGAAACAGAAAGATAAAGAAATTTACGATCTAATTAAAGCCGAAGAGAAAAGACAGACAGAAGTCCTGGAAATGATACCTTCCGAGAATTATACATCGCCGGCTGTTATGGAAGCTTTGGGAAGTGTTCTTACCAATAAATACTCCGAGGGATATCCGAAAAAGAGATACTATCAGGGAAATAAGATAGTCGATAGTGTTGAGATATTAGCCCAAGAGCGGGCAAAAAAATTGTTCGGAGTTCCTCACGCAAATGTTCAGCCATATTCCGGTTCTCCTGCTAATACTGCTGTTTATTTTGCGCTTTTGGAACCGTTTAAAGATAAAATTTTAGGATTATCGCTTGCCTTTGGTGGACATCTTACTCACGGAGCACCGGTCTCAATTTCCGGAAAATATTTTGGAGTAGTTCCTTATTATCTAAATGATAAGGGTTTAATTGATTATGATGAAGTTGAAAGACTTGCTTTAAAAGAAAAACCAAAAATAATTGTTTGCGGAGCAACTGCATATCCCCGGATTATAGATTTTAAAAGGTTTGGAGAAATAGCAGATAAAGCGGGTGCTTATCTTCTTGCAGATATCTCACATATTGCAGGATTAATAGTGGGAGGAGTTCACCCTTCACCTGTTGCCTATGCTCATATAATAATGACAACAACGCATAAGACATTAAGAGGACCAAGAGGTGCTATGATAATGGTTACCGACAAAGGCCTTGAGAAGGATCCGGAACTTCCGGATAAGATTGATAAGGCTGTTTTTCCGGGCTTACAGGGAGGTCCGCATGATAATCAAACTGCGGCAATTGCAGTAGCCCTTTTTGAGGCAAGTCAACCGGAATTTAAAACCTATTCACAGCAAATTGTAAAAAATGCAAGAGTTTTGGCCGAGGGATTAACGAAATCGAGGTTCAACCTTGTAAGCGGGGGGACTGACAATCATCTTGTTTTGATTGACCTAACTTCAAAAAAGGTAAATGGTGCACTTGCCGCATACGCACTTGAAATTGCAGGAATAGTGGTTAATAAGAATGCAGTTCCTCAAGATCGCCTGCCGCCGTTTTATCCATCGGGAATAAGGCTGGGAACTCCGGCAATAACGACTCGCGGGATGCGCGAAAAGGAAATGGTAAAAATCGCAAAATGGATTAACCAGGCAATCGAAGAATTATCGCAAGAAAATGGATTCGGCAAGCTCACCACAAGAGAAAGCAGGAGTTATTTCTGGAAAGAATTCAGAAGAAGAGTAAGGGAAAATAAAAATCTTCTTAAGATTAGCGGGGAAATTAAAGAATTCACCCTCAAATTCCCAATTCCCTAATAAATACTACCTGTACTTTCCAGCGGAACAGTTGGTCCTTGAGCTGTTGTATCTGCACGACTTACAGTTGAAGTCTCTGGTTTTCTCGCTCTGAACAATACCCAATTCCTATTGAATATATATTCTTGACCCTTGGCTTCCGCTTCAGCTTTCTTCTCTTTTGTGGCTTGTATCAAAGCATCTCTTCTTCTCCAGAAAGGGATATTCATGGCGTCTGGTATGTCTTCAAAAAACCCTTCATTGAACTTAATGTCGCCAGCCATAGCTTCTATAAATTCTGGGCTTAATTCTTCTGTTTCTATACTTATGTCCGCATTTTCTTCAAGATTAGGATTATCGTCTATTTCAAGACCCGCCTCTCTTATCATTCCTATCGCTTCTTCAATAACAATTGGTTTGAAGCGGGATTCGTCTACTCTGTTGCCTTTTTCCTCAATCCCTAAAATTTCCTTAGTCTTTCTCTTGAGTCTTCCAAGCATCATTCCATCATGCGATGAGGGATATGCTCTATCAGTAAAACTCGTCAGTATCTCAACTTCTCCCTCAGGTTTTACAACTCTTGCAACTTGGAACATTGCTCCCTGTCTATCTGGTATTTCCTGCCACATGTTCCATAAGAAAATCTTGTCGAATGTTTCCGGTTGGAAAGGCATATCAGTTGCATCTACATGCTCAAAATTTACCCTTACATTTCCTTTACCAGTTACTTCTTTTCTTGCGATTCTTAAAGATGTGTCATCTATGTCGCCACCTATTATAGTTGCCTTTATACCTTCTTCTTCGAAAATATCTCTAATTGGTCTTGTGTTATTTCCAACAGAACATCCAAGATCAAGAACCATTTGTTCTTCTGCTTCTTTTGCTCTCTGAACATAGTCGGGACTTACTGCTCTTCTTATCCACTTTGTATTTAGTCTTATATATTCTGGTTTTTGGGACGCCGGTCTAAATGATGGATCATCCGGAATAAGATTCCTGTCGTCAATATCAGGTTCCTTACCTTTGCCTATAATTGATACTAGCTTGCCGTTTGAATCCGAATCAGGAGAAACCAAAAATACTGCTAATTCCGCAACTTCTTGAGGAAGAAGCTGTCGGGCGGCTGTAGTCATTTGAAGTATGGCAGTTTTTTGATCGGGCGAAAGATGGCTTGTCATTTGAGTATCAACTAAGCCAGGGGAGACTGCACTAAAAGATATTCTTCCTTTGTATTCTTCGGCGAGACTCACGATGGCATTATCAAGTCCTGCTTTGGGAATTCCATAGGCTGCTTGATAGGGCGCTAAAGTTGCCGCAAGACTTGAGATTATCGTTATCTTTCCACCTCTAGGCTTTTGTTTTCTAGACATATTATCAATAGCGCTTTGGATCACAAATAGAGGCCCGAACAAGTTGGTTTCAAAAGCCTTTCTAATTCTTTCCTCGCCCATTCTAATGAATAAGTCGTCATCTAAAACAGCAGACGCAATTATTAATCCATCAATTCTTCCATAGTCAGCATAAATATCTCCAATAAGACGTTGGCGATCTTCGTTATTAGAGATATCTGCTCTTATCCATCTAGAGTTTTTGCTGCCTAAATTAACAAGATCCGCAATAAGCCGCTCTGCTTCCGGAGAATCCGGTTCTTTTCGGGAAGAAGCAATAACAGTAGCGCCTTGGGCCGCAGCTTCTCTTGCTGCAGAGCCTCCTATTCCGCTAGGCCCTGCACCTAAAACAACTATAATTTTTCCATCTAAAGCTTTTCTTTCTCTGTTTTCAGCAACTGAATCTCTTGAAAAGTCAATCGATTCGGGGGAAACATATTTTTCTATAACAACTCCAGACCCTTCTTGCCTTGCACCAGGATAAGGTTGAATTGTTGGTGAAGAATTGCCCTGACTATCTTTTCTTTCCGTTGCTTCTGCTCTTGCTACCATTTTAGATTAGCAGAGGATAGCACGCTTCTTTTAAAAATGCAAGAAGTGTTAGAAATCCTACAAGATTCTTGTTAGCAAATTATTGACATTCGCAATTGTCACTGCTAAAATTTTCAAATTATGGTAAGAGGGGTTGAACACCTTGAACAAAGAGCCAGAGAGATGGGCATTGAATTAGAAGAAAGACCCGCAGAAAGAATAGTAGTAACAGGATATTGGATGGAAACACCTCTTGGTGATACAGAGGCGACTTGGGATGGATTTAATAAGGGAAGATCAGGAGTAATTAATCTCAGTGTTCCTGCTGGACCTGAAAAATCGCCCTATAAGATCATTGATGATCCCGAAGATCCGAGGCCTCTTTATAAGTCAAATGGGATGACAGACATAGCGGCTCCTATAATATTTGATGCTTCGCAGCATTTTGGCAGGCGCCAACTTAGAGGTAAAGTAAAACTTCATCGTTTAGGAATGTATGTTGGAAGAAAAGCTGCTGACCATGCCGGTATTCGCGGTGAAAATGGAGCTCTCACACATTATAAAAGTGATGAGGTCGGAGTTTGGGTTGGGACTGGATTTGGTACATCACATAGAGTTATAGATGTTCATGATAAAGTTCACCAAATGCAAAGGAAGAAAGTTAATATTGTAGACGAAGGTGGTACACAGAGAGAGGAAGAAGTTTATGTTCCAGGAGACATAGCAGAAGGTGCAAAACATGTACGCCCATTAACTGGTCTTACTTATTTCCCGGAAGAATTATCCTCTGCTGTTGAAGATGACTTAAAAATTCAAGGAGAAGGCGGGACACTCTTTGCAGCCTGTGCTTCAGGATCGGTTGCGATTGTTGAGGCATGTAAATCTATTAAATCAGGCAGAATAAAAGCTGCAATAGTTCTGCCGCTTGAAGATGCTTTAGAAGATAGACCTGTTGAGAGTCTTGTTACGTTCGGAGCCATGCAGTACGCAATGTCTAAAAAAAATGAAGATCCGCAAGGGGCAAGCAGGCCTTTTGACGAAAAGCGTGACGGTTTTGTTCTTGGATCTGCAGCGGTAGGGTTAGTGATAGAATCCCTTGAGAATGCTTTAGCAAGAGGAGCAACTATTCGAGCCGAAATAGTAGGTTTTAGAACTTCTTCAGACGGCGGTCATCCAACAAATATTGATATCGATAATGTGGCGCGTACCGGAATAAAAGCTTTGTATGACCAGAAAGCAGAGACTTTTCATAAGATTGACGTAATTATTGCGCACGGTACAGGAACCCTAGGGAGCGGAGAACTAGGGGGTCTTGACAATGATGAGCCCAAGGGAGATGCCCGTGAGGCAGAGGCTTATAGGAGAATATGGAGCAAGGAAGATTTGGAAGATATTGTTATAACCGATAACAAGGGAAATATCGGACATACTGCCGGTGCTTCAGGAGGAGTTAGCGCTGTTGAGGCAATAATGATGATAGAAAGAGGAATTATCCCACCAGTGCGTAACTTAGAAAAACCGGATCCTAAAGTTTCCGATTTAAACTTTGTTGTTGGTAAGCCTCTTACACGAAGGGTGGACTGTGTTTACGTGCCAGGCCACGGATTTGGAGGAAAAACTGCTATACTTGTTTTCAAAAGGTACGAAGAAACAGCATAATTGACTTTTTAGAAAATTCTCCCTACATTAAATTAATGGATAAGCTTATTGAGTCTTTTGCAGACCGACCCACAAAAGAAAAAATATTAATCACTCTAGGGGTCACCGTGGGACTTCTAATAATTACGGGAGTCTTGTATTTGTTAACAACACCAAAGACTC
>Ga0209541_10006432_pt1 | contig 20039 bp, 17 predicted proteins | sample RifCSPlowO2_01_FD_184027 | JGI IMG/M metagenome (GOLD analysis project Ga0209541, IMG submission 184027) | Groundwater microbial communities from Rifle, Colorado - Rifle CSP2_plank lowO2_0.1 (SPAdes) (version 2) | ecosystem: Environmental > Aquatic > Deep subsurface > Groundwater | place... | reverse complement strand
TTGCGAGTGCCCGACCAAAACAACTCTCTGCGTCGTTACCTGCGGATGGATTTGCAGCAAAATGGTGGTCAAGTCGGTGTCCGCGACAAAAGACTCCTCGTCACGATACGCCTGCATAATAGACTTCAACAAATCCCCCACCCCCTCGACATGCGAGGGGTTGTAGCCGTTGATGAATGTGGCCGTTTTATCTCCTATTCGACCATAATATTCATCTCTCAAGTTTGCCAAATCATCTTGTGCTTGTTGGTTTGTGGTAAGTATTCCATTTACATACACAACTGTTGCACCATTTGAACCGCAATAAGCGAGTGCAAGCGTAGGAAAAAATAATATTATTAAAGCAAAATATCGCATTCTTGATTATTCAAGAGTGAGTAAGATGTCATGTATTTATTAAAAATATCTTCTCGAAACTGCATCCTGTTATTTAAATTAAATATCAAACTTTTAATTTCATCCTTCTTTTTTTTATCAGAAAGACACAAAGACCCTCTCCCCTCCTCCTGTATAACCGCAACCAAAGTTTCGGAATTTCGGACCTCGGTAAACTCCATTTGAAGTTCTTTTGCATATTGCAGTGCGGCTATCGCCACGCGCGGAGTGTCTTTGTATTTTAAGTAGATAGCCCGCTCGACATCATCGCGGATGCCGTTGTTGTTGGAATCGACGCCGGACAGAGTCGCGTTATTTTCTGTTGGGTCAGGCTCGGTCGGCAGCGTGCCGTTGATGTCACTCCACGTCAGTTTTGTCGCGTGTATGCGCGCAACATCCTCTTTTGTTTGCTCATCTCCGGCCAAAACCTGCATGCGCCAAAATAAAAGAACAATAAATACAAGCGCAAGCACCAAAAGTACCAAAAGCGGCCATTTAATCCACCGCCAAACGGCGCGCAAAAACTCCTTCATATTCCGCGATTGTACCATCAGCGACACTACTGACCTGCAGAGCTTATCCCCACTCCATACAAAGGACCGACCTTTGTAAACGTACTAAGAAGCACTTCCAAGTCGTTCTCTGTCGTCAAAAACTCCGGCGCTTGGCTCAAGGATAAAAGTGCTTTTTCGGCGCGGTCATTGCCGGAATAATCAAAAAAACTAGAGTACGGGTAGGAATTTATATATCTTCTAGCTCCATTTAAATCTCTTAGTCCTTTTTCTTCCCAACCAGGTTCAAACAAATCAAGCGAGTTCAAATGAACATACGAAAAAATGTACCTAAAATAGGGCTCTGTACCGACATGTCTACTTTTAAAACGCCCCTGAAAAAGCGTCCCGCTGTGACCGTATTTCGTATTGAAATACATTGAGTAGGCGGTAGCGATTTTTTTCATAAAAATTGTCACTCCTGCATCTCCCTTCTGGCGCACAACAAGATGAAAGTGATTCGGCATCAAATTATAAGCCAACATTTCCACCAATGATTTATCGGGCTTTTCTTCTTGAAAAATATCCACAAAGGACCGACCTTTGTAATGTATAAAAAGATCGCGAAGATTTATACTCTCACTGTGATTTGCAAGCAGCAACAAGAGCATAAAGCGTTGATAGTCAGAATTATTGGTAAAAATAGTGCGTTTATGGGCACCACGATTAAATACATGATATGTTTCTCCAGCAACAAGGGGAACATCTCTTTGCATACAAGAATAATACCATCACAAAGGACCGACCTTTGTATGAGCTACTCTATACCATCACAAAGGTCGGTCCTTTGTAGGGCTTACTGGCCGCACTTGAGGGTGCCTTTTTCTATTTGAGACTGGAGCTGTGCCATTTCGGCGGCGGCGGCGGGCTGGAGTTTGGAGATAGTTTTGAGCTCGGCAAATACATCCTGGTTTCTGCATGCCGCAAAGTAGGCGGATGCCAAACCGAGGTGCTGTTGCACGTCGCTGGGGCTCCCCGCGACGCGCAGCTTCCACACCGCGATAGCGCGGTCGTAGAGCTTGAGGTTCATATACATCTGCATGAGCTGGGCGTTGTCTACCACCGCGGAGCCGAAGCGCTCAACCAAAAGCCTGTCTGCCTCTGCAGATACTCCAGCGTAGTAGAGCCCTGCCGCATAGAACGTAAGCGCGTTCTCGTTATCGGGAGCGGCTTCGTATGCCTGCTTAAGGTACGCGAGCCCCTCCTGCGAATTGCCAGCCTGTATGAGCGTAAGGCCAAGTTGGATTTGTATCTGTTGTTTGCGTGGCGAGTACTCGAGCGCCTTAGCAAGGTGCTCCAAAGCGGCGGAGGTCTGACCGAATTGCGAGAGGAACGTAGCCGCAAACAGCTCGAGGCGCGCGTCGCCCGGGCGCGACAGCAAGAGAGTGCTTATTGCGTCTACCGCCGTTCCAAAAATATCGAGCTTGGTCTGCGGGTCGACCGCAGACTGGCTTCCTATTGATGAGGCGTACTGCAAAAGCTGTTCCGTCGTCTCCTGTATGCCGATAGGGTTGCCCGGCCACGCGACTTCGCCGAGTGCCTCTTTAAAGCTCGCGAGATTTTTTTTGGGATCCTTCTGCACACCTACAACAACGCCTGCATTGTTGCGGCCTGCCTCCTGTGTTTGTATCGCGTCAACAAGTACGCCGGCGCGCGCGAGCCCCGGCGCGTTGAGCGCCCATCCGCCGAGCAAAACAACCGCCGCCAAAACAGGAGCCGCCATTGCGAGCCCCTGGTCGCTGATTGGCCGCGAGAGAGTGAGCGAGGGCGACTGCCGGCTCGATAGAGAGTGCAGGTAGGCGAGCAATACAAAGAAATACATGGCACTCACTAAGTTGTCGAACACAAAGATGTTGTTGAAGGCAAAGCCTGCCAAAAGCCCAAAGAGTGCCGCGCGCTCCCCCGCCGATAGCTCGCGCGCGCGGAATATCGCCAACATCATCAACACATAGAGCGCTAGGTAGAGCACAAACGCAGGCACGCCGCCGGCAACGAGCCAGTCGAGAAACTGATTGTGCGCGCGGTCAAACCAAGCCTCTTGGTTGTACATGCCCGGCTGATAATTTTTGTTGAAGACAAAGCTAAAGTTCTCTTGACCCCACCCAGCAACCGGACGCTCCATGGCGCCTTGTACCGCCATCGGCCAGATGTATTTAAGGCGTGAGGTAACGGTTGTCTCGGTAAGAGATATAGAGGCAAGGCGGCGGAATGCCGGAACTTCTTTGATGAAAGCGGTGTCGCGCACGGCGTATATTGCTCCCGCAAAAATAACGACGAGTGCCGCCGCGCCTATGGCGATGTTGCGCAGGGCGCGCGACTCTTTGCCGCGCTCGAAGAACAGCAAGTATAGCGCCGCGACAACAAGGCCGACGCCGAGACCCAAAATAGCGCCGCGCGTCTCTGTAAAAAAGATGCCTGACAACTGCAACACTAGTGCTATGCCGTAGAGTGTCTGTAAGGTTGCCTTGTTGTGCGAGTCTTTAGTACGCGCCAGCATGTAGAGCGTCAAAAAGAAGTTGATGAGCAGGTACACAGCGAGGTACGTCGCGTTGCCAAAGGTGGTGTCTGCGCGCGCACCGCTTTGGCTTGATATGGTTGCGTAGCCCATCACTTGCATAAGCGCCCATCCGCCCTGTACCGACGCTGCGGCGATAGAGGTGTTGAGGAACGCGTTCCACAGCTTGTCTGCAGAGAGCATCGCGCCCGCGACGATAAACCACACAAACATGTGCAGGAGCCCGACGTACCCTTCCATGCGCTCAAAGTTGCTCCAAAAGCTCTTGACCGGGTCAACAGAGAAAAAAGTCGCTACCGCCATCCACGCGACGAAAGCCAAAACAACCCACATGATGTTGGAGACGCGCGGGCGGTACTTCGGGTCCTTAAGCGCCAGTAGTACATAGCAAAGGAGCGCCGCCTCAACCAATATGCGGAACGCAAAGTTTTTGCCGGTAATGAAAGGGAAGAAAAGGTTCGGCCAGAACCCGCCGACTGCGACAATAAAAGGGACAAACAACGCTAAAAAGAGGGCTGACAGCGCGCCCCAGCGCAGATATGTCTGATAGTGCATAAAGAAGATACTAACACGGGCTTATAACTCCTGCATCCGCGATAGATACGAGGATGGGTTTGCCCGCAACTCTTCGGGAGAACCTTGTCCGGTTATCTTGCCGTCCTCAAGCACCAGAACCCGGTCGGCCGACTCAATCGTGCTTAAACGGTGCGCGATGATAAACACGGTCACACTGCCGTGCAGTGCGTGTATTGCCTCTTGTATGAGGCGCTCAGACTCGTTATCGAGTGCGCTTGTTGCCTCATCGAGCACCAAAAGTTTCGGCTTTCCTGCCAGCGCGCGTGCGAGCGCCACGCGCTGGCGCTGGCCGCCCGAGAGCAGCACTCCGCGGTCTCCGGTGCGGGTCTGATACCCTTCTGGAAGGGATAAAAGAAAGTCGTGGATATTTGCCTGCTTTGCCGCCTCGATCACATCCTCGCGCGAAAGCTCCGGGCGGTAAAAACGGATGTTCTCCTCCACAGTGTCGTTGAGCAGAAAAACATCCTGCGACACATAACCCATCTCGTGGCGCCAATCCGATAGTGATATATCCACTGCCGGCCTGCCGTCGACTAAGATGTGCCCCTCTGTCGGCTCAAAAAGTCTAAGGATAATGTCCGCAATCGATGTCTTGCCGGCGCCGGAGGGCCCTATGAGACCGACTGTTTGTCCGCGCGGGAGCGTAAACGAAACGCCAGAGAGTACGCTCTTGCGCTTGTCGTAAGAGAGCGACACACCGGTAAATTCAATCTCGCGCTCAAAAGAAAACGGCACACCCTCTTCAGTACTCTCGCGATGTTCGGTCAGTGTTTCTTTAAAAACGAGAACGTTTTTAGCATAGGGCAGCATTTCAAGTATCCCGTGCATAGAGCTCTGAGCCGAGTCGAGGTAGACGAATATCTTTTGTATAAGGTAGAGCGTCGCTGCAAACGAGATGATACTGAACGCGGGCTGTTGATAGGTAATAGCAAAAAGAATTACGACAAAGACGACGCTAAAAGGCTGGAATAGGCTTGCCGAGACGGATTGCACTTTGGTCATGCGTATCGCGAGCGCGCGCAGGCGGTTGATGAAATTTTGGCCGCTCGCAAAAGCGCGTGATTCCCGGCCGGAGGCTTTGAGCGTCTTCATACCGATGATGTGCTCGCCGAGAAACTGGGCCACCTCCTTTTCGGTCGAAGACATTGCCTCACCAACGCGGTTGGTGCGCAAGAGGAGCGGACGCACCACCACCAGTAATGCACCTCCACCCACCAGCGTAATAATGGTAGTAAGCGGTGAAATATTGAACGCAACCAACACGTACATAAGGAGCCCTGTCACCGATTGGATAAATTGCACCTGTATGTGCAGGAGGTCTCGCGTGCGCTGGACGTCGCGCACGGCGCTGTTTTGCATGTTGCCGAGCTTTTGCCGCAGAAGGAACGGCCACTGCGCGCCGAGTATGAGGCGCAATACCTCGGCACTCTCGCGCGCCAAAAAGTCGGCGGTTACCCAGCCGCGCATAAAGCTGAACAGGACCATAAACACCGCCCGCAGGAAAAAGAGCGCCACGATAAACCCGAGCAGGTACCGGAAGGAAAACGGTATGTGTAGAAACGCAAACAGCGACGTTATCGACTGCGTAATAACATCGGTATGCGCGGCAGTCCCGCCGGTAAAGAACGAGATGAGCGGCACCACGGCGTTGATGCCGACGCCCTCTACTATCGCGGAGAGGAAGCCTAGGCCCGCGAGCGCCGCGATATGCAGGCGGTAGTTGGCGAAGACCCGCCAGAGTGTTTTAAGGGTGTTTACCATACGCTACCCTATTGTCTCATGAGCGCGAAACGTAATGGCTCTTCCGCGCCTTGCGGGCTCCTTTATAGACATATATGTCGCCGAGTCCCGACGAGGGAAATATTTCTTCGGGGATAATGACAAACATATTTTCAACCTCAAGCGTGTGAGAAAGTTCGTTATGGGTGAGAAGCGCCTCATCCAACTTTTCGCCGGGCCTCAATCCTATAAAGGTAATCGGTACCTCCTCGCCGTTGCCGTGCGCTCGGATGGTTTGCTTGGCAAACTCGACTATGCCCCGGCGCTTCATTTTTAGCACAAAAATCTCGCCACCCTTCATAAGTCTGCAGGCGTCAAAAATAAGATGCGCTGCCTCCTCTATCTCCATAAAAAAGCGCACTGCGCGCTTATCGGTTACGGTGACCGGCCCCCCTTGCTCTATTTGTTTGCGCCACAAATGTACCACGGAGCCGCGGGAGTTTATGACATTGCCGAAGCGCACGCATGAAAACCTGGTGCGATGTGTGCCCGCCATGGCGTTGGCGGCCGTTATAAGCCGCTCCATCATGAGTTTGGTGGCACCGAGTACCGACTTGGGGTTTACCGCCTTATCCGTAGAGACGGCGACCACTTTTTCAATGTTGTATTTAAGCGCCGCGTCAATGACGTTTTGAGTGCCAGTTATGTTGGTTTTGACCGCCTCGAACGGATTGTACTCGCAAAAAGGCACGTGTTTGAGCGCAGCCGCGTGAAAGACTACATGCACACCATGCATTGCATACTCGAGCCGGTCTTTGTCGCGTACGTCGCCCAACAGGTAGCGAAGGCGGCTATCCGTTCCAAGCTCCTGCTTGAGCTCGTGCTGTTTATGCTCGTCGCGGCTATAAATGCGTATTTGCGCCGCTTCTGACGCAAGCAGCTGCCGGACAATCTCCGAGCCTATAGAGCCCGTGCCTCCGGTTACCAAGATAGTTTTATTTTTGAATTCTTTCATGTTTTTTAAGAGTTTTTGCGAGCAAGGCAACAATGTGCTTTACATCAGACCTTGTGAGACCTATATAAAACGGCAAAGCTAATGTCGAGCCGCTTACACGCTCAGAAACCGGAAAATCGCCTTCCGCGTATCCGAACTTTTCTTTATAAAAAGAAAAGAGATGGATCGAAGGCAGATACGGCTTAGTATATACTCCAGCCTTTACCAAGTCTTCTATAACCTTGTCGCGGACTACGCGCTTATTTTTTATCCGCACGACATAGACAAACCACGTATGAGTGGAATTAGGGCCGGTATGCGGCGTCTCGACCGCTTCCAGAGATGCAAGCTCCTGCGTATACCAAGCAGCCAATTCTTTGCGCTTTTCCACCAAAAAATCGAGTTGCTCCACCTGCGCAAGACCGAGCGCCGCGCTCATCTCGTCCATGCGGTAGTTGTAGCCCAAGCGCTCGTGGTCGAGCCACTGCATGTTGGGCGCGCGGCCCTGATTGCGGAGGCTACGGAAAAGCTCGTCCATGCGCTTGCTGTTGGTTACCACCATGCCTCCCTCGCCGGTCGTCATCTGTTTATTGGCGTAGAAGGCAAAAACGCCAGCCACGCCGAACGTGCCGGCTTGCACTCCGCGGTACTCCGCGCGCAGAGATTCGCAAGCGTCTTCAATAATTGCGAGATTGTGTTTTCCGGCGATGCGCACTACCTCGTCCATTTGTGCGGGCTGTCCGAAAATATGCACCGGAAGTATCGCTTTGGTGCGTGTGGTTATCGCCTTCTCTATTTTTGAAACATCTATGTTATAGGTCTTCGGGTCAATATCCACAAACACCGGCGTGGCGCCGACATAAAGGATGGCGTTTGCCGACGCGATAAAAGAGAACGGGGAGGTAATAACCTCGTCTCCCGGACCGATGCTTGCCGCAATGAGCGCCATATGGAGCCCGGCCGTCCCGCTTGAGACCGCGCAGGCGTACTTAGAGCCGACCGCTTTCGCGAATGCTTTCTCAAACCGGTCTATAAAAGGCCCTATGCTCAAAACGCCCGATTTTAGGGCTTGGAGCACGTATTGTTCGGCCTTTTTGGTTATATAGGGCCGGCCGGTCTGATATTTCTTTGTCATTACGCGCACCATATATAACGACTAGAAACATACAATAGTTTCATGTATCTGTACAGCTCCAACACAAAAAACACCCATGATTCCACGGGTGTTACTTTTTAAACATCTCCGACAGGAGTTGTAGAGACTCGGGGCTTGTGAGTTCAAACCGCCTGTCCCCGACAATAATGTACGCCCCGCTGTACGGCGGAAAGAAGAACGCGCGCACCTTGCGTTCAACCGCCGCAGGAGAGTCCGAAGGCAATACCTCCCTAAGGACATCGAGCTGCTTCCACGTCAGATACAAGCCCCCATTGTTCGGTTTGGTGCGTATAGGCTTGCCGTTAAGGAAGAGATTCATCACTTCGGTAAAAAGCGAGAAGAGCTCCGGCTGGGTCTTTTTCTCCAGACTCCACGCGGTTTCACGCTTCGGGTCCATCGCGAAGCGGTTAACCTTGATAATGGGCCCGGCGTCGAATTTCTCCGAGTCCACAAAATGGGCGGACACGCCGAAGCTCTTTTTCTTGTCGAGTATGGCGGTGTTGTAGCCCGCACGGCTTTTGTACTCGGGCAGAGGAGCAGGATGAAAGTTTATACATCCTAGCCCCCCGAGCGTAATGAGTGGCTCGAGCATACGCTCATTAAAGAGATACGAAATGACGAGGTCCACTCCACGTACTGACGCGTGACCCGTTGCAATGCGACGGTAGAGCTCTTTGCTGTCGTTAAAGACCGGTATACGGGCTCCCCGCGCGGCTGCCTCGAGCGGCTGGCCTTTAGGAGTCAGCACAAACGGCACTTCTATACCTCGGCGGAGAAGCCAGAGCAACGCCTTGGCGGCACCATCTTTCCTTCCGAGCAGTATCACTTTAGTAAGCGGTTTAGTTTTTTTCATGAGATTTTCCCACTTGCATCTAGTCGGCACAATAGACTAGGAGGATATTACCTGTCAACAAATCGCTTTTGCAGCAGCTTTGGATTGCATATCTGAAGCGCAATCAGTTTCGCTATTTTTTTACCCGCGCCGCCTGCTCCGTACGGACTCTTTGAGTTTTGTACAGTCTTTTTAAAAACAGGAGAGAGTATGTATCGCAGGCCCTTACGTATACCCGACGCGTCGTAGTTTGCCTCTACGACGTTCGCGCCGCGATCGCGGTCGCGCTGCCGACCTCCGATAGTGAGCGACGGCGTCCGCAACGCTCCCGATTCGATGATGCCCGAACTCGAGTTTCCGACAATCGCATCAGAGTGTTTTTGTGCCGCCAGAAACAGATCTCTGCTCAGGTTTTTGAATATATGAAAATTAGGAAGGTCACTAAATTTTTTGATCTCCGCAATAAAAATATTGGAACCATTGTCAGAGTTTGGGTACACGATTATTTTTTCGTGTTGAGGATAGTCATTTCTTAATACCTCAAGTAAGGGTCTTATTTGCGAGCGTATATCAACAGAGTCACTTATAGTCGGATGTTGCATCACTAGAATCCATCGCCGATCCGGATTGAGTTTTAACTCCCGCGCAAGACGCTCCCGCGCAATTAATTTAGTACCGAGTATTTCATCAAAGCCAGGCGCCCCTACATTAAAAACTCTCCAGGATTCCTCGCCAATCTGGAGTATGCGGTTGCGGCTGCTTTTGCAGATTGCGAAGTGCAGATGGGAAAATTTGGTGAGTGAGTGGCGGATAAACTCATCAATGACAAACCCTGAACGGTCGCCGCCGTGCACATGCGCAATGGGTATCTGCAGATGCGCCGCCGCAAGTGCCGCCGCCAAAGGTTCGTCGCGGTCGCCGAGCACGAGCACCAAGTCGGGCCGCTTGCGCTCAAGATAGGCACCAATCCCGGCTATTTCTTTCGCCAACGCATCCGTGTGCGAATCACTTTCCTTAATAGACACTGTAGCAGCGACCGGATATCCGTCTTTTTTTATAAGCGCCTGGGTATTGCCAAACGCCTTAAGTGTATGCATGCCGGTAACGAGCACGCTGAGGGTTAGATCTTTGCGTACGCGTATTGCATCCATGGTCGAGCGCAAAAGACCGTATTCGGCGCGCGTACCCGTCACCACTAAAATAGTTTTCTTTTTCATGGTTAGGAAAGCATGTTCCACTGCAGAGGAGTTCCGCGGGCAATGTCACTCTTGGCAGTCTTCCCCACCACCTCCGCTTCGTGCTTGGGGGGTATGCCGGTACCGGGGCGCACAATATAAACATCTTCCAAAGAGAGAAGGTTCCCTGCCTTAATATCCCGACGCGCAACGACCGACTTGCGTGCCACGCGCGCTGTATCGATTTCTCCGCCGACCGGTTTCTTTTCGGGCGAGCCGAGCGCAGCCTCAACCGCGCGTATTGCCACTATCATCTCTTTAAGTTCTCCCGGCTCAAGTGATGCCTTGTGATCGGGGCCAGGCATCGCGCGGCTGAGTGTGTAGTGCTTTTCAATAAGCTTTGCACCCAAGCCGGCCGCCGCTATCGATATGGCCGTACCTTCGCTATGGTCGGAGAGTCCGGTCGGCAGACCGAACTCTTTTGCCAGAGTTTGCATCGCGCGCAGGTTGATATGCTCGGGAGGAGTGGGATACATGGAAGTGCAGTGAAATATCGCGATGTCCCGCGCGCCGTTGTCTTTGAGCGTTTGGATTGCCTCCCGCACTTCCTCAAGCATACTCATGCCGGTAGATAGGAGTATGGACTTCCCCTTCTTGGCGACATGCGCGAGGAACGACGTGTTGGTGACCTCACCCGAAGGAATTTTATACGCAACAATACCGAGTGTCTCCAAAAAATCCGCATCGGGGATACTAAAAGGTGTGGAGAGAAATACCAGTCCTTTACTCTCAGCATATTTCTTTAGAGCAACATGCTCTTCATGCGGGAGCACTAGCCCGCGCAGCATATCTATTTGCGACTCTTTCTTGCCGGTATTGGCTATTTGGTAGGCGGCCTGCGGAGCAACCTCGCTTACCAACTCTTCGGGAGTAAAGGTTTGGAATTTGACCGCGTCCGCTCCCGCATCAGCCGCCGCATCTATAAGCTTGTGCGCAAGCGCCATATCGCCGTTATGATTAACCCCCGCTTCGGCGATGATAAACACCGGCGAGCCCTCCCCTATGGTTTTAGTTCCGATGCGCATGGTTTTATCAAACTATAACCCGCTGATACAGCTTTTTCTGCGCTGACCGCTCAAGCGAAAACAACGCTTTCAAATATTCGTGGTTCTCCGCAAAGGAGAATGGGAATGGCTTACCCCCCCGCGTAGCTCTCAAAAATGCCCCTATCTCCGCATCGTACATATCTTCGGTGTTGATGTATTGCTTAAGTTGGCGCCCCCTTTTGAGATTCAATGTTTTGGTCTTTTTAGTTTTACTGTCGAACAGCTTGATGATGTTGTCCTGCCACTCCCACTCCAAAACGCCATCGGAGCCCAGGACGCGCAAAGTCCTAAAGGGCTTGCGCGAGACGACATCAATAGCCATCGTGCCGAGTATGTTGTCCTTGCACTTGAGCACCGCGGCGTATGTGTCATCTGCGGTCATCTTGAGCCCGGAGAGTTTTCCTGTAAAACCTGCAATTACTTGGACGCGCAGCGGGAGCACGAACGAGAGCCATCCGAGTTCAAAGGCGAACATTTCGCGACAAGCGCCGGTAGCTTTTTTCGAAAAGTACACATTATGATAATCTTCCCACGGATGCCAATCGGGGAGATACTGGCCCATGTGGTACTGGAACGAGAGCACGCGGCCGATGGTACCCTGCTCGATTATTTTCTTCATGAGCTGCATCGCCGGATGGAACCGGAAGCTGCAGGAAGGGACACCAACCTGCTTTTTGTTTTTTAGCCGCTTCAGCTGTGCGTATCCTTTATCCGTGGTCGGATGTTCGACGAAAAAATGCTTCCCTTTTCTGGCGGCATACAAAAGATACGGGGAATGCCGGTCCGGAGGAGTAGAAATAATAAGTACGTCCGGGGTTACTTTTTTGAGCGCTTGCGCGAAGGTAGAGTAACTCTCTATACCGTATTTTTTGCGCGCCTCCGCCCGCCGGTCGGCGCGCGGGTCGACACCGGCAATTTGCCCGGCGCGCACCCCGTGCGCAAAGAGATTGCAGATACGGCGTTTGCCCATGGAACCGAGGCCTATTTGGAGAAACGTTTGCTGAGCGGATTTCATACTTAAAAGTTTTTTAACGCGCGTTCAATCTTTGCTCTATTATGATACAAAAGCTCACCGATAACCCAATCTTCGGGGGTGTCTAAGTCGACCGAGCGCCAACGGTGGCAGAGCACCGCCTTGGTCTTGCTGGTCATAAACATGCCGAACTTTTTTAAGTCCTTGGGGCGTATGACGTACGCGAAGCATCCGTTGAGCAAATAAGCATCGCGCATGCCTTGCATATTATTGAGTTTTTTTGACGCGCTGGTTGCTGGCTTGAGCCACCCCTTCTCGACATAAAAAAGCTGCGGATGGGTATGCGAGATGGTCAATACTGCGGTGGCATCACCCTCTTGCATGACTCTCCAGCAGGCTTCGATATCTTTTATTTCGCGCAGGGGCGAGGTGGTCTGCAAAAGCAAAATATAATCCGGAGTGTAGCCCTCCTCTTTTTTTAAACGGGCGAGTAGATGCAAAACGCTGTCGGCGATTTTTGCCGTGTCGGTAGCCAACCGTGCGGGGCGCAAAAACGGTACTTCCGCCCCGTATGTTTTTGCAATCTTCGCGATTTTTGGCGAGTCAGTATCTACGATTACACGGTCCACAAAACCAAGATTATTGGCCTGCTCAATGGAGTACGAAATGAGCGGCTTACCCGCGAACTTTTTGACGTTCTTGCTTGGTATGCGCTTACTCCCCGCGCGCGCGGGGATAACGCAGAGCACCTTGGCTTTTCTCATGACGAACACTATAATACAAATTATAGAATATGGCTACCTATACTGATTACTGGAAGGACAAGGCCAAAGACGCCGCGGTGCCCGGGGAGGAACCTCAACGTTTTTTTATAGGGAAAATGTTCGGCTTGGCGCATGGAGGTCTGACGCTGGACCTTGGTTGCGGACACGGGCGGGTGTACCCGGTCATCGCCACCTTTACCTCCACTATTCAAGGTCTTGATATAAGCGAGGAAGCGATATCCGAGTCAAAAAAACATCCGTACACGGAGGTCTCCAAAGGTACCGCGGAGGAAACCGGCCTGCCTTCCGACTATTTTGACAAAGTGATTGCGTGGGGCGTCTATGACATGGTGGAGCAGGAGCAGGCTCTTCTTGAAGAAAACCGCATTCTCAAACAAAGCGGTTTGCTTCTTATAACCGGAAAAAACACCGATTACTGTCTGGACGATACCGAAGCTGTAGTCGCGGAAAAAAATGCCAAAGCAAAAGGGTTTCCCAATCATTTTACCGATGTATATGGACTCATAGAGCGTATTGGGGAATTCGGGTTTGTAATAGAGCAGGCGTACGGGTTTAAATGCCGGGGAGACTGGGCAGCAATGAAATATTTTCCGGTAGACAATAAAAACAAAATTCCATTTTATGAGTTCCTTCTGATAGTAAGAAAAACAGGGCAACCATATTTCAGCGGGAAATCTATTTGTTCCAGAGAGAGTATAGTATCTAAACCATGACATCGGACACCAAAAATAAGAAACTAGGGGTTGTATATATAGTCCACCACGTCGATACAGAAGGCCCTCTCTATGAGTCGGTACCCGAAACATTTAAAAGGCTTGAGAGTATCCTAAACATTATTATCCCCTTTCGACCTACCAAAAAAAATCTGGAAAAAATACTGAGAGGAGAGCTGAAGGGAGTAGGCCCTTCCCTGCAAGCCGAAATAAGGAAGATTGCCAACCCACATTCGCTGACCTTCAACAGCTCGTGGGAGATGATAGACGCCATGCTCCGCCGGATTTTAAAGAAGGAATACCGGGACAAAATTTTGGACAGTTTTGGAAACGGATGGATTTACAATTGGCACATTCTCGACCACGCCGGCTTCAAGACGAATAAGCGTCGAAAAGACCTGGGCTATCTCAACATATTTAATCACTACGAAAAGGTGCTGCAGGAGACCGGTTCAAAGCAGGACGCCATACATTGGCATTTCCACCCCATACCCTTTTTCAGAGAAGCACATATAACCGCGACCTCGTACGAAAACTCATATACTGAACTGCATCAGGTATTGTGCAGAAGGCTTATCGAAAAAAAGTGGTTTCCGCGGGTCAATCGCGCAGGGTTCCATACGGAACGCCCAGACTCCAACTGGTTTTTGGAGCAGTGGATACCGTTTGACCCTTCAAATCAATCAATGACGACAGAGTACGCCTCGCTCCAACTGGACAACATGCATGGAAGATACGGCGACTGGACTGGAGCGCCTTCGGACTGGAGCGTATATCATCCGGACATTTATGACTGGAGAAAAAAAGGCGCATTGAAGCGCGTGGTGGCGCGGACATTAAATCTAAACACCCGATTTAGGAACATAACCGTAGCGGAAATTGAAAAGGCTTTTGCTAAAGCCGCAGACGGTGAGAACGTTTATCTTGGAATCACCAACCATGACTTCCGGGATATGGAACCGGAAATCGATACGTTCCGGGAGATGCTTCTCTCTGTGGCAAAAAAATTCCCGGACACTAAGTTCAAGTTTTCAGAATCCGTATACGCTTTCAGGCAAGTACTTGGTTATTCGGAAGAGATGGTTGAGAAAAACGCGTTGGAACTTAATTGCACGATTGAAGGCGATGTACTTATGGTCAAGGTCACAAACGGCGAGCCATTTGGTCCGCAGCCGTATTTGGCTATCAAGACAAAGAAGCAGAAATATTTCCATGACAACTTTGACTTCGGCGAACATAAAAAAACCTATTTCTATACTTTCGACAGATATACCATACCGTTAATAGACATTGAGTCTATAGCGGTCGCTTCAAACGACATCTTCGGCAACACGGCCATGGTCCGCATCGATATCAAAAACAGCGCGGGTAAGGGAACGCACGAGCGCGGCAAAGCGCTCTGACGCCTTGCCGTCAAAGAGAAAGTTTTTGCTCAAAAAGTCGAGTGCCGCTTGCCGTTGCAGTTTATACGCTTCCCCGCTTTCAAGTCCGGCAAGGTGTGTCCGCAATTCTGCGGTGCTCCACGCAATGCGCACCGCGCCAGAGGCCGCATACTCGTCAAAATGAAAACGGGTTACCGCAACTTCCATCGGCGAAATGGGCATCATGACGACCGGCAGGCCGGATAGCATACTCTCAAGCACCGCCGTGGAGTAACAGGACACCACCGTCCGGGCGCCGGCAAACAGCGTCGAGAGTGGACGGTCCTTTTCTATCCTGCAAGTGCGGGTGCCACGCAGGCGTTCAATGGTGGAGATAAAAAAACTTTCCCGTTGCCCGTTGCGCAGTTTGACGACAGCCTCTCTCCCCTCGGGGAGCGCGGCAAAGAACGCCTCAAAATAATCAACGCAGCTGTATGTGTCTAACCCCAAACCTAAATAGAGGTCTGGAGCGATGCAGAGCACGGCGTTTTTATCTTCGGTAGCGAGCGGACGGTACCCGTCGAAACGGGCCGAGCCGGTGTAAATAAGGCGCGCCGGTTCGTATCCGATGCTCTCAAACTCCGCGCGGATTTTTGGTCCGTACAAAGCCAAATATTCGGCAGCATGGTTCCGGCTGAGCGATCCTGCCCCCAGATACTCGAGCCCGTGCTGTTGCTCTATTGCCGGCACCCCAAGCTTTTTACTCACCATTGCCAGCACCCCAAAATGAGTCTGTCCGCTTACGCTGGCACGCACCACTACCCCCATCGGGCGGGTTTTGACGATGAGCCCGTAGGCGCCGTCTATCTGCGCGCGCACCGCTGGCGAGGCGGAAATGATCAAGGTATCGAAAGCATCCAAAAGGAGCGGGCGCAAATCGGTACCTCTAAAAAATACGGGATTAATCTGCGCGCGCAGTGTTTGCCACTCATTTTTGCATTGCTGTCCGTGCGCGGCGGCACGGCGGGTATCCTCTCGGGTAAGGAATTGGCTTAGGTGTATAAACCGTATCCGATGCCTCCAGATGGCTTTAAAAGGAATACGGGCGAGCTCGCTCCTATCAAGAAGCAGTATTTCGCTTTCGGGGAGCACCGAGGTCCAGGCGGCCATATTTTTCCAGAGATCCGTAACCAAAAGTCGCACTGTGCGCGGCCTGCGCAACATGGTTACAACCGTGTTTAGAGACGCAACGGCAACGGAAAGCAGCAAGCGAACAAACACAAAGCGCAAGCGGCGTGTACGGCCATTAACGGCTTCCCTTGGCAAGGGAATAGTTCGAAGCACAATGCCGCGTGACTCGGCGACCAGTTTTGCACTGCGCAAAACCACGTTGTACATATGCGCGGCAAGTGGCCCACCCGCGATCGGCGGACCACTTACGGGTTCGTATACTACCCACTCCGTGTACTTGGTATCATCGGCGAAGCGCTTAAACAGCTCAATATAATAGAGAGCCCAATTAAGATATTCCTGTAGTGGGAAGACAAACAGCTTCCCGAGTGAAATATCGCGGTATGATAAAAAATTCCACGCGGCGGAGATAAGTCCGCGCGCATACTCTTCGGCAAATACCGACATCTCTACTTGTTGCGGATCTCTAAATCCTTTGCCTGAAATATACGGTATATGCCTCTCTAGAAGCATCTGCTCCACCTCTGCGTCGAGCGCTAATACCGACACCGATTCTCCGGAGTGCAGGAGCGTCTCGAGCGCATACACATGCGCAGGTTCGTGGACTATAAATATACGTTCTGTCATGCTTACGTTCGCTCCAGTACCTCCGGAAAATAGGTTACAAAAATATCATCATGCCCTGGACGGAGTGTTTTTACCTTGCGGTAGATTTCGTCAAAAAAGTTCCACGCAAGTGGCACGACCAGTACCTTGCCCTGTTGCTCTGTAAGCCGGCTTGCCGCGTAGATGGGGATATTCATCCCAGGCGTATAGAGGTTTTGCTTCAAAGGGTTTTCGTCGACAATGTATTCGAGTGTTATGTTTGCAAAATTAAGGAGCGTGTTCCCCTTAGCGGCAGCGCCAAAACCGATGAGTGTATACCCCCGCGCCGCGTACTTGCCCAAGACTTCTTTGAGCTCGCGCACCGCGGCCCGCGCTTTATCGGCAAAGCGGTGGAAAAAACCGGCGGTATAGCGACCCTCCTTTTCCTCATGATCCAGCCGCGCCTGCGCCTTACTTTCGTCCTGATTAGTGCCAAGGACAAAGACGTAGCTCCCTCCGTGCACCGGCGTTATAAATATATCTTCCACAAAAAGGCCGGCGCGATGCGCGAGCGTCTGCATAGAGCGCGCCGAGAAAAACGAGATGTGCTCGTGGTAAATGGTATCAAACTCGCCGTTGAGGATCATGTCAGCTTGCGAGGTCTGTATAAACAGTTTAGAGCCTTCGTGCATGACCAATTTGGAGGACTGCAAAAAAGCGTACGGGTCGGCCACGTGAGCAAATACATTTTGGGCGATTATCACGTCAAACTTTTCTCCCAATTTTTTTGCGGCCTCCGGCGTCCAGTACTCGCAGAGCACCTGCGCCCCGGTAGCGCGCGCCCTATCAACCAAGTTCTCCGCCGGGTCTACGCCCCACGCCCGCCAGCCGTGCTTAATAAACGAGGCGAGCTGGCTGCCGTCGTTGCAGGCAATGTCGAGTACCTTCTTGCCTGTCGGGCCGCTGATACGACCGATCACCTCTTTGGCAAAAGTATCAAAATAATCGCGGAGCGTCTGCGACGTTCCTGATACATACGAATACTGTTTAAACATAAGATCCGGGTTTACCGCGACCCTTTGTTGAGCATGAAAGCATTTGCCGCAGAGATTTATCGCTAGAGGAAAATGCGGCAATGGGGCTTTGTTGTCGTGGTAGGAGTTTGCCAACGGCTGGGCACCTAGGTCAAGTACAGGTATCAGTCCACCGGCGTCGCAACACAGACAACGATCAAGTGAGAGGTAATCGTTGGACATGGTTATGCAAGCAATTTTTTGAAGACACGTATATTGTAAAATATGTCGTCGTTGTAGTTGCCAAAAGAGGGCCCAAAGTGCTCATCGAGCCCCCGCAGCACGCTTGCTACCGAACCCTTGGGGGCAAAACCGAGCACCTGCTTTGCCCTATCTGCGGAAGCCTTGTAGTCGCGGACATCGGGGATATTTTTTACCTCGACCGGGACATCAATGTGGTGCGTCTCTTTAAAGTGGCGCTGTACCTCTCGCCCCACCTCCAGCACAGTAATATTTTGACTCACCAGATTAAAAGTACCTGATACTCCGCCCGGGGCCGCAAGCGCTTTGAGGTATCCTTCAACGGCGTCGTCAAGCGTGAGCAACGGGCGCCAAATGCTTGCGTTGTTTACCACAATTTTTTTGTCGGTCCATGCGGAGCGGTACATCGCGTTTATCAACAAGTCGAAGCGCATGCGCGGACTCCACCCCGACACCGTGCCTTTGCGCAGCGCTATAACACTAAAACCATATTGTACTAAGCACATGAGGCCGAGGTTTGCCTGCGCCTTTGAAACTCCATAGGGGTACGGCGGGAGATGTAGGGTATCCGCTTCGGTACACTCCTTGCCGCCGGTGGAGCCATAGACCGAGCATGAGTCGGCAAAAATAAAACGCGAAACGCCCGCCTTGCGCGCGGCATAGGCAACATACGCCGGCGCGCCCAAATTGCTTACAAAGTTAAGTGCCGGGTTGAACTCCGCCATCGGGTCGCTTGCCAGTCCCGCCAAAAAAAAGACCGCGTCAAACCCGTTAAAAAAGCTTTCCTCGAGTCCGAGCGCGTCTTTTTGTATCACCTCTACTGAAGGGTCCAAATGATTGCCAAACCAACAGGGGTCGACCACCGTCAGGCGGTGCCCTTCCTCGATAAGCCGAGGCACAAGTCGGGAGCCGACATAGCCGGCGCCTCCTATGACGCAAATCCGTTGTGATGCCTGATTCATTGGTAAAAGTAACAGTAGCCGACTCTGTGTTAAACCGCAAGAAATCCGCAGAAGTTACTTCGTTTATACCAAAAACTTTGAAGCGGCACGGGCAACTTCCTGTAGGTCTACCGCATTGAGACAGTCCGGGTAGTCTTTAAACACGTGGCCGGACGCGCATTCACTGTGGTTATAAAACCCGGCGGGTATATCGGGGCCGTACTGCTCCGGCTTTTTCCACCATGCTCTCCCGAGACAAATAGATATCACTAACACCGGCCGGCGCAACTGCGCGGTGATATGCGCTATGCCGGTGTCGAGGGACACAACGCATCCGCTCTGCAACACCAACTGGGTCATCTCCTGCAGGGTTGCCTTGCCGGCGATAACGCGCGCGCCACTGTTCTCGCAGGCGATCTCAGCCTCCGCCGCCTCTTTGGCATTACCACTCACCAGGAGCGTCACGCCCGGCATGGCGACACCGAGCGCGGCAATAAGCTCTTTGCGGTGAGCGGGGCTTAACGCCCGCTTTATGCTGCCGGAGAAGGGATGCACCACCACATAGCGCCCCGCGGTGACGTCAAACTTTTTGAGCACTGCGCTGTCCGGAATTGCCGATAGCGTCGGATACGGTACGCATATAGGGAGGCCCGCTGCGCGCAACGCCTGCCGCTCATGCTCGGCCATCGCAACCTTCGGGTCAAACGGCAGCAATCGGTCGTACAAAAAACGGTTATTGTTTGAAGCGTCGACAAAACCGATGAGTCTCCCGCGGCGGGCGAGCAGTCGCGCCGCGAGTTTGGCTCCGAGTCCGAACTTCCCCCCTTTGCCCGCGTACTGCGTCACTACCAAATCGCTGTTCCTGAAATCTCTCCAGAGCCGCAGGAGCCCGCGGAGGTCAGAACGGTTTACTTCGCGCACTTCAAGCCAACGGTACGTCGCGAGCAGGTTGCGGATCATGTCTCCGCGGCTGGTTACCACCAGTACGCACCGTGCATCGGGGTACTGCGCGTGCACATTCTCAAGCAAATACTTCCCCATCAGCGAGTCGCCTATGGAAGAAGCGCGGAACGTGAGAGCGGCTTTCATAGTACTTTATTTTTAGCACTTTAAGCCAAAATATGCTAAGTTTTTAGCGGACGCTCATTTCGAGCCAGACAGTTCTCAAAGCAGGAGGAGGCACTATGCGTAAACGGATGATATTCGTGGCTCGATAC
>Ga0209541_10006431_pt1 | contig 20040 bp, 23 predicted proteins | sample RifCSPlowO2_01_FD_184027 | JGI IMG/M metagenome (GOLD analysis project Ga0209541, IMG submission 184027) | Groundwater microbial communities from Rifle, Colorado - Rifle CSP2_plank lowO2_0.1 (SPAdes) (version 2) | ecosystem: Environmental > Aquatic > Deep subsurface > Groundwater | place... | reverse complement strand
TCAAAATTATAGTCGCTTCATAGCGGCGAAGTGAACATTAGCCAGATACATTCAGAAAAATAAAATAGGAATGAAGAACGAAGTTAGTGTTCAGCTCGCTGCTATGAGGAGCGGCAAAAAGAGAGAAGAAAATTAGACGTCTTCCTCCGGACGTCTGGCGATTCCGCCTCATCGGCGGATGCCTCCCTGTTCGCGGGGACGGAGAAATCCCGACCACCTGCCCAAAATCACTTGGGTAGGTGAGAAATCAGGAGAAAATGATCACGGGAAAGATCTATCGGTCCCCAGAGGAGTGGACGGCACTCCTCACCACGCCAGAGGTACTGGCGTGGGAAAGAAAGGTCGAAAAGGTGCGGCACGAAGCCGCACAGACCTTTCAGAGCTCGGAGGGGATGTTCGCCGATCAATATTTCGGCGAGCGGGATTCTCACTGCAGTGATGCAGTGAGAAAGGATCCAGAGGTAGCGCGGCTACACCTAGTCGCGCTCCTCTCCCAGCTCCCAGGCCGGATCCGTGCCGTCTTGGAGGGACGGCACTTCTCTCCCGCCCAGGATCGCGACGAGCTACGAGTAGCACTCGTCGCGATCAAGGACGCAGAGGACCACCTCCGTAAAGTGGAGTAGGTTCTCTGCAACCGCCAAATGGCCTGGCGGGATATAAAAAAGGCCTAAATAGTTAGGGTCAAGGAGGAGAGAAATGCTTTCGGGCAAATCTCTCCTCCCTTCCACCGAGTTCATCACTTCAACAAGTTCAGTGGTGATCTCAGAGGACGAAAGCACTTTTCAATATACAGCATATAGTCGCTTCATAGCGACGAAATGAACATTAGCCAGAAACGCTCAAGATGCATGAAAGAAATGATTTGGAGTGAGAAACAATGTTAGTGTTCAGCTCGCCGATATGGAAAGCGGCAATACCTGCCTCTCTTGAAGAGGCAGAGGAGGAAGAAATGCTTAAGTTCTTTTCTATGTTGGTCACTGTCTACCAGAATCACAAGGCCAAGGTGGCGCAGGAGGAACGCGAAAAGGCCATAGCCGATCGCATGTTTCTCTGGGCACTGAAACAAAAGATCGAGAGGCAGTATCCAGGTGCAGTGTTGCATCTGGAACGGCTCTCCGATCGAGAGATCTCAGATCTGGCCAGGAGGATCGACGAAATGCTCGAAAGGAGTAAGCAGTGAGTTAAGGGCAGAGCGCAAATCTATGAGGTTTGTATAACCTCCTGCGCTTCCTGCCCACCCCAATTGAGTCCCTCGACTAAGCTCGGGATTGTAATCCCTCAAGCAAGTGGGAGATTCAACAGGAGTTCTAGCTTTTTATAATATTTCTTTTGGGCAACCAGCCCTTCAAGTTTATGCAGGGTTGATTGCCCGAAAGGAAATCAGAGAGGGGATATCATGTCAGACATGAAGGAAATTCACGCAAAGCTTCAGGCGGCCCTGGCGCAAAGGCGCCAGAAGATAGTCGAGGAGATCATTCAGTGGCTCCAGGCGGCACAGGAAGCCCAGGCCACCTACGATCGGGCGATGGCGGACGTGAAGGAGGTTGAGAAACTCTTGAGTATCCTGCGCCAAAACGGTGGGGATTCTGATTCTAATCTCTGTCAGGAGGCGGAGAGGGAGTTGGCTATCAGGAGGGCGGAGATGGAGCCCGTTCTCCATGACATCAGGACGATGAAGTCGGAGGCCCACCAGGCAGTGGACCGACTTGTTGCCCTTGGCGGGGATCCAAAGACGGTGGAGGTCCCGGGCAATGTGCAGGAGGTGTACCGGGTCCTCCTTCACAATCACCGCGCCTCGGCGCCGAAGCCCGTTGCTTCCTCGGCTTCCTCTGGAAGCCAGGTGAACAACCTCGGTGATGCCATGGAACGGGCAAGAGGGATACAGGTCGCGGGGAACGGGCTGGCAAAGGTCAGCTAGTGTTCCCGATGGAAACTGGCGAGGGATTGAATGGATTGTAATCCGTTCTTTCCCTCGCCGGCCAAACTTTATCTTTCCTGCGTACAGCTATGATTTAACTTTCTCTCCAATCATGGCTGTACACAAGAGAGAGAAGTTTTCCACTTTTTAGTATTGACAGCGTGGCACGCAGTGCTAAACTATCCTAATTTTACAGCATGCATCTTCGAACGTGTTGCGGAAATGGGGAATGGATTGGCAAGGAGTATTGATTCCCTGGCAATCCCGTCCCCGTTTCGTACCACAATTCAGCAGCAGGGAGGAGAGGAGGTACAACTTGAAAGCCTGAAATTAGCGCAAGTAAGTGTTCTTTTTCATAAAAACACCAGCGAGAGGTGACGCATCATGAGAGTACAGCAGCGAAGGGCAACAGCCCGAGGCTGTATAGGACGGGACTACGGCTGCCCGATTCGGCCGCAGCGCTTCCGGCCGCCGCAGCGCCCGCGCGACTCCCGGCGCCGCAGGCCCATCGTGACGATCGTCCTAATGTCCAGCACCTAACCTCGCTGGCGCCCGACGACCCTAACGACCCCTCGGATTGTGGTACATCCGAGGGGTTCATCATTTGTGTGGGGTTGACCCCGAACGAAATAGAACGCAAACGCAAGCGTTCGCGATTTCGTACGGGGTTGACAAATCCGAGAGACAGAAATACCATAAAGAAAAGTCGAATAGCAGAAAGTTACAGAATTCAGAATTCAAATGGCAGAAGAGACACCTCAGTACCAAGCATTACTCGAGTATATCGTGAAATCCTTGGTGGACAATCCGAACGACATAACGGTAGAACGCAAAGTAGATGAAATGGGCGTATTGCTCTCGTTGAAAGTGCACGCTCAAGACATGGGCCAAATTGTTGGTCGACAAGGTTCTACCGCGCGAGCAATTCGCACATTAGTTCGCATCGCGGGTCTCAAGGCTCACGCACGAGTAAACCTCAAAATTGAAGAGCCAGAAGGCGGCCGCGGCCCCCGGAAGAGCGAAGAACCTCTTGCGGGCTTGAACATCTAAAGAAAAATCGAACTTGAAATCTGCAAGAACGGTGTTACGATAGGGTAATGCCGTTTTTGTTTATCCTGAGCGAAGTCGAAGGACTATGAAATTCGATATTATCACCATATTCCCGCAAATTTTCGACTCCTATTTTGCCGAATCACTTTTGAAACGCGCCCAAGAAAAAAAACTTCTTGAGATTCGTGTACACAATCTGCGCGATTGGACCGAAGACTCCCACAAAACAGTGGACGACAGCCCATTCGGCGGGGGATTAGGGATGGTACTCAAGATTGAACCAATCTACAGAGCCGTTACGGCTCTCAAATCCAAAATAAATACTAAACACAAAATATTAAATACGAAAACTATTCTGTTTACGCCGCGGGGGAAGAAATTTACACAAAAAAAGGCGCACGAATACGCAAAGCTCGACCAACTTATTATGATCTGCGGCCGATATGAGGGAGTGGACGAAAGGGTAGGGAAGTATATTGCAGACGAACAGATATCAATAGGGGATTATGATTTAATGGGCGGGGAACTTCCCGCGATGGTCGTAGTGGAAACCGTTTCGCGCTTAATTCCCGGCGTTATTGGCAAAGAAGAATTTTTGAAAGAGCACGTAAAAGACGGGGGATTTGTTGAATATCCGCAGTACACGCGGCCCGAAGTCTACATCGACGCACAGGGCAAAAGACGAGTTGTGCCAAGGGTACTCTTATCTGGCGATCACAGCAAAATAGAAGAATGGCGGCGAAGACACGGGAAGCTCATTCGATGATTGAAAATTGAAGGAAAACGTGGTAGGATATGCAAGGATAAAGCGTGGATGGCAGAGCGGTCAATTGCATGTGGCTGTAAACCACACGCCTTCGGGCTACGGGGGTTCGAATCCCTCTCCACGCACAAAAAGGGACCCGGGCATTCTTTAACGGATTGCGGTCGCCTCGCCGGCGACATCGCAATCCTAAAATGCCCCACAAAATTCAAGCAGTTGAATTTTATGCCAATGTAGCTCAGTCGGCAGAGCAACTCCATGGTAAGGAGTAGGTCGCCGGTTCGATTCCGGCCATTGGCTCAAATATAAATTTAATAACACAGTATGGCAGCAAAGAAAAAACCATTTATCAAATTTCAGTGCGCCACGTGCAAGGAAGTTAATTACTTTATCAAAAAGTCAAAGGAGAAGGCCGAAACGAAGCTGGAATTGCAAAAATTCTGCAAGCGCTGCAGGAAACGCACCGCGCATAAAGAAACAAAGAAGTAGCGCTGAAGTAACAATTGGCAGAATTGGCAGAAAATCGAGCCCCCAAATGTACGAGGTCGGACCTCGTACATTTGGGGGGAAGCATGGGGGCGTAGTGTCAGCGGAAGCACAACGGTCTCCAAAACCGTTAGGCCAAGTTCGAATCTTGGCGCCCCTGCAAAAAATGGCAACACTCAAAATCGTAACGTATCCTAAAAAAATCCTGAAAGTACGAGCGCAAGAAGTGCCTGAAATAACTCAAGAAATCGAACGCCTCATTCCACAGATGATCGAAACGATGTACGGAAGTCAGGGCATTGGGCTCGCCGCTCCTCAAGTTGGCATATCAAAGAGGCTTATTATCGTAGAAACTTCTGATGACCCGCGCGCTACGGTAAGAGAAACGTCCCGACACGTACGCGGCAGGCCTCTTGCGTTTTTGAATCCGGTCATCGTAAAAAAATCAAAGGAGACAGCCATCGATGAAGAAGGATGCTTAAGTCTTCCGGGAATTTTTGTTCCGGTAAAACGAGCTGAATCCGTAGAAATCGTATGCCAAACAGCAGACGGCTCGAAGGTAAGGGTTGAAACCGGAGGCCTTACCGCGCGAATTTTTCAGCATGAAATTGATCACCTTGAAGGGAAGCTTATTATAAACCACCTTGATCCGCTTAGGAAATTCAAGATTCGTCGCCAACTCAAAGAACTCGTTCAAAAAATAAAATGAGAATAGCGCTGAGGAATTTATATAATAAGAAATTTATACTCCTCTATGAACTCACCTTAACCTTCGTCGCGGTGGTTGCGATTTTTGGGTTTGTCCATATTTTTCTTCCTGTTGACCGCGCCGCGTCCACCCCAATCGTCTTTCGGGTCGAAAATGGAGAGGGGAGTTATCAAACAGCTTTCAACCTCGAGAAGGCGAATCTTATTCGCTCACGCACCAGCTTCTTTCTGTATGCGCTCTTAATCGGTCAGGCCCAAAAACTTCAAAGCGGCGACTACCTTTTCGCGCCTAGCATGAATGCCCACACGATTATTCACGCACTGGCTAGCGGCGATATTATACGGGAATACATAACCATCAAAGAAGGATGGAACTTACGCGATATTGCGACTGAATTTGAGAAACGCGGATTCTTTACGCAAGAGGAATTCTTCGCGGTTACCGGATATCCTACAGTTGATTATCGTGAAGAAACCGATCTGCCTCGGCCAAAAGATTTTTCCCGTGAATTCGCGTTTTTGCAAGACAAACCCCTCTATGTAAGCCTCGAAGGATACCTTTTCCCGGACACCTACCAAGTCACCGCAAATGAAACAGCCGAAACTTTTGTGCGCCACGCGCTCCGGAATTTTGGAGCCAACCTCACGCCCGAACTTCTCTACAAAATTGAGGCGCAAGGAAAAAGCATATACGAGGTGGTAACTTGGGCCGCAATGATTGAAAAGGAGGTACGAAACTTTGAAGACAAGCAGCTTGTGGCAGGACTCCTGCAAAAGCGCCTGGAAGAAGGCATGCGGCTGCAAACAGACTCTCCCGTAGTGTACATTCGCGATGGGAATTATTACAAAGTTTCTATCGCGGAGACACAAATAGAATCACCCTACAACACATACCGCATATATGGCCTGCCCTTGGGCCCCATTTCAAACCCGGGGATAGAAAGCATTCAAGCCGCAGTGGAACCGGTCGCAAGCCCATATTGGTATTACCTCTCTGCGCGCGATGGCGCAACTATCTTTTCCCGCACGTTCGCAGAGCACCTCGCTGCCAAAGCGCTCTACTTGCGATAAAAAGGGGAGGGGTTGACAATTTTCGCAAGAGGAGTAAACTGAATTATTCCACAGACCATGGGCCCTTCGATTCGCTTCGCTCACTCAGGGCAAGCAACGAACAATAAGACCCATGCAGGGATAGCATTTTGCGACATTTTGAAATGTCGCGAATACTGAAGATGTCTGCGGAAGCAGATGTTTTTTATTCCATGAAAACCAAACAGCAAAAACAAGAAATACTGAACCAACTAGCAGAGCATCTCGCTAAACAGCAAGCAATGATGTTTGTGAGCTACAAAGGCCTCAAGGTAGGGGATATGACAAGCCTGCGAAACCAGCTCAAGGAAGCGGGAGCAAAGCTTGTGGTGGCCAAGAAAACACTGCTTTCCAAAGTCTTGAGGGAAAAGAAAATTGAAGAGAATTTGAAGGACATGGAAGGCCAGATCGGAACAATTTTCGCTTTCGATGATCCTTTCGCCCCTATGAAAATCGCTTATGCGTTCGGGAAAACCAATGGAAACTTGAAAATTTTGGGCGGTTATTTTGAAAATGAATTGCAAAACGCAGCCAACATTGTGGCTATAGCCAATCTGCCTTCGCGCGAAGAACTTCTTTCGCGACTGGTCGGCACGATGGCTTTCCCGATGTCCGGTTTCGTTTCAGTATTGCAAGGAAATATCAAAGGTCTTATGACAGTTTTGACCAGAAGGTCAGAAACTGTGAATTCTTAATTTCTAATTATTAATTTTTAACCCATATGTCAGAAGAGAAAGAAACAAATCCGCCAGCTGGCGGAGAAGTACCCGCAAAGTTCAAATCTCTCGTAGAATCTATTGAGAAGCTTTCGGTGCTTGAGCTTTCCGAGTTGGTACACCTCTTGGAAGAAAAATTCGGCGTTTCCGCAGCTGCTCCAATAGCAGTAGCGGCAGCTCCCGCGGCAGGCAATGGCGCCCCAGCCGAGGAAGAGAAAACTTCTTTCAATGTCGTCCTTACCAAAGTAGGAGAAAAAAAGATAGAAGTTATCAAAGTGGTGCGCGACGCAACCGGAAAGGGGCTAAAGGAGGCGAAAGACCTCGTTGACGCCGCCGTTGCGGGCGTTCAAGTCGTAAAAGAAGGCGCAGGGAAAGACGAAGCAGCAGAACTCAAGAAAAAGCTTGAGACAGCCGGTGCTACCGTAGAACTCAAATAAAGCTAGTACACCACGGGAGAAATTCGATAGAGTTTCGCGCCGTCAAACAAATACAATGTTTGGCCGTCCGGGGAAACTGTGAAATCGCGGACGTTCGTAAATGCCGGGCTCATATATTGTCGAAGCACTTGCCCCGATTTACTTAAAATCACAACTCTTGATTCCGCAGGCTCCAGAAGATACAGATAAGGGAGCTGCGCGGTGGTCTTCAAAGAACGCACTGCGCGGAACGCGGGGACAATATCAAGATTCAAACTTTCCTGATACGACCCCCTAAAATACCGCTGAATCTCGTTTTCTTCAGTAAGAATCCAAACATTTCCATCAATGCCCATTGCCCGGGCATTGATTGGTTTTTTGGGAGAAAGAGGATCAAACCAACGTTTAAGCGTTACTGATTCTCCTTGCGGAATGGGGGAGCGAAAAATGTCTCCGCTCCTTGCATCAAAGAAATACAAATTCCCAGCATATTGTTCCATTCCCCCAAACTGAGCATCTGCGGGAAAAGCTACCTGCTGTTGAGACACAACGTCAGTTGTGGCGTTCAAAAACACCATAGTATCTGGTTCCGCAAAGAACAAAAGCGAATTCCCGGAACTTGTCCCAAGCTTGATAGTCTTTCCTGTGTTCAGCGTTTCAGAAGCGTTGACCTCGCCGTCAAACACAGCGATATTCGGCGAAGATGAGTTAAAAAAATAAAATTTGCTGCCTAATTGAATCATACGTTGAGCCTCCCGGAGAGAAGGGGAATCAGGAAGGATTGCGGCAACCTCGGGTTGTTCAATGTCTACAATGTTGTACCGAACGCGCATTTCCGCTGTAATTTGTTCTTGCTCCTCCGGCTGTTCAAGCTGATTATCTCTTTGCGATTTGCCACCCAAAATCGCGAATCCCAAGAGCAAAACAAACAGAAGAAGCGCGAGAAGCCCCATACGTTTTCTTGCTTCCGAAAGCATTAAAAAGGGAAGCTTCTTTCTTAGGAAAGAAGGGCTAGGCAACATTAAAACTGGCTGCGGAAGTCGAAGCGGGAGTGCTGGTATTTTCAGTTGGGGAAACTTCACCTGCGTACCTGCGAGGCGGGCCTGCTCGCTCCACCTCACAAAAGCAGACTGACCTTCCTTCTTTTCCTCGTTTGCCGGCTCTAAAGCCTCCGCAAGCACAAAAAACAGAATGCCCATAAGTTGGGACATCTCTTTCTGTTTGGCTTCGAACATATTCCTGAACTGTTTTTCTTCATGAAGCTGCGCAACAGCTTGCAAAAAGTTTTCCTTTGAGAAAAATTCGAATGCTTCTGGGGTAAGGCCTATAATCCGGTCTCCCGGGATAATTCTGCCCGAACCCACATTCCCGAATATTTTCACGGAACCCTCATCGTTTTTTGCAGATTCAATGCTTTTCCCCGCGTCAACGAGAGAACCTGCGCGCGACATCCACAATTTCATCCCGCCGACTTTCGTAAAGTAAAGAGTGTAGCCTTGAGGAGTAGGAGCAAACAGAAGCAACAAGAAATGAAGATTTCCAAGCCAATCCACATTTCCTCCCTTGGATTCCTCTGCCAAAAAGCTGTTGGCCTTCTTGAGCGCGCTTTTTAAGCGTTGCGCAGCTGCTTGCGGCTGTTTCTCTGGATCATAATATTCCTGCTCGATTACGTTTGATAGGCGCTCTAGAAAATTGGAGTTGGTCGGCAAAGCATTTGCCAGTTCACACACAATATACATGCTTCCCTGCGCCTCCGCTCCTTTCGCGGGCTCTTTTGAAAACACTCGGAAAAATCGATCCTTCTTGGCCTTGGGGTTAAACTGAAACTCGAAAATTTTCATACTGGTTTTTACATTATAGCAGACCCGCCTTGCCGAGTCGAGGCAGGCCCGCCTTGACTCGTCGTCTTCGGCGAGGCAGGCTTGCGCTTTTTACAAAAATTTTCTACGCTGGGAATACGGGCTCGTAGCTCAGTGGCAGAGCGCTTGCATCACACGCAAGAAGTCGTTGGTTCAAATCCAATCGAGCCCACTATGAAATTTGTTCTTCTCTTTTTGACTCTTCTAATAGTGATCGGGGTAGGGGTTTGGGTACTAACCGGGCAGCAAGAATCTACGCCGGAAACCAATATCCAAGCTGAAAACGATGAGAATGGGAAAGACGAGGTTTTTGAGGTATCGGAACAACTGGCAAGAAGCGTTATCCGGAACACTCTCGACGAAAGGTTTGACAAGCAGACCGCAACGTATAGCGTGGCGAATCTCGATGGCCAGAACGGCCCGGAACTTATTATCGGCGCGGCCGGCAACAACATCGCGACCATTCTTATCATGAGTATCCTGGACTCTACGGGAACATCCGAACGCCTCGGAAACGTTGATTATCAAGAGGTTCTGCGGGGAGTGCCGGAAGTACGTGATCTTGAAGAAATCACTGGCGACGACACCCAAGAATTGTTTATGTCGCTCGGATTCGGAGGCGCTTCAAACGCCGCCCACGGATTTTTGCGCGCAGATACTCAAGAAAAAAAGCTCGAATGGATTCAGCTTCGCGACCAAAACAATCAACTGCGTGACGCAATCTTCCTTATGGGCGGCACGGTTACCCACACAGAAACCGTGCAAATCGTTGATGTAAATGGCGACGGCAAAAAAGAAATCATAGAGCTGTTCACCCAAATACGCGAATTAGGAAAGCCCGAAGACGGCATTCCAAGCAAGGAAGCAGAAGAAATATGGTGTTTTGTACGCGCCTACCGGTGGGATGGCTCCCTCTTTGCATTTGACCGCTCGCTCTCTGAGCAATTTCTTGAAAGCTTGGGCCCGAACTGCGCAATATGATATACTGTTCCAATGCAATCACTTTTGCTGTTGCACTACGTAAAATGGCATTATCTCAATGCCCCCAGAGAAATCATGAAGGGATGGGGGAATATTCTCTGGTTTAATTTTAACTATTTCTCCGTACCCCTTCTGTTGCAAACATTTTTCGCGCCGTGGAGAAAAATCTCTTGGGACTACGAGAAGGGATTCGATATCGGAGTATATTTGTTTACTTTCTCCTCCAACCTTATCTCGCGAATTCTGGGAGCTATTGTCCGAAGTTTTCTTATTGCAACCGGCCTCGCCGTACAACTTGTGCTTCTATTTCTCGGGGGTCTTTTATTTTTATTCTGGCTCGTATTACCCGCAATGATTGCGGCAGCCTTTATTTATGGCATCTTCCTTCTCTTTTAACATTGCGAAATCATCGCTTGCTCCGGCGTTGTGGTTTGACAGCTATTTTCAAACTACAGTTCTACGCAAAATCCGCAGGGCAACTCAATGGATATTCGTCCTTCTGTTTTTGCTTTTCCTCATAACCTTTATTCCGAGTGAAGGCCTGGTTTCGCAGAGCACCAGCAGAATTCTCTTTGGCCTCGCGCTTTTGAGCTTCGCGTATGGAGCTACGATATTTCTCCTCGAGCGATTTGGAGAAAGTTTGCAAAGGCCGCGTTTACGTTTTGGAGAAGAAAATCTTGCTAACCTTTTTTCATTCTCCGTGCTCCACGCCGCCCAAAACGCAATAAAACGCGCAAAACAAAAACGCTTTTTCGGAGTAGATTCAAAGCTATTGCTTTATTTTCTTCTAAAAGAAAACTCTTCTTTGGAATTCGTGCTTTTTCGCATGCTGTTGGACCCAAACGAACTAAGAAGAGAGATTGAAAAGGGATTTGATTCGCAACCCCGTCGCCTGCAAAAAACAAAAGAACTTACATTCACTCCTGACTTTATAGAAACCATACGTAAGGCAATTGACCGGGCGCAAATTCAGGGGCGGGAAAAGACTGAAGTTGAGGATGTGCTCGCTGTCTTAGCGGAAACCGACACCTTTTTCACGCGATATTTAATTGAGCGAGGCTTCGTGCCGGAGCGCGACGTTCCCAATGTGGCTGAATGGCACTACCGAGAACGCATCAAAAACGAAGAGCAAAAAAAGTTCTGGCTCAAAAAAAATCTGCGGCGCTATGGCGCGCTCGGAAAAAACTGGGCTGCGGGCTACACAGTTACGCTCGACCAGTTCGGATATGACATTTCCAAAGAAGTAATGGCTGCGCGCTTTCCCCGTGCAATCGGACACCAGCAAGAACAAGAGATGATAGAACGCATCCTCTCACGCCAGGAAACGAATAATGTGCTGCTCGTAGGAAATCCAGGATCCGGACGAAAACGCTTGATTCAAGACTTGGCTTCCAAAAGCCAGCTGGGCGCGTGTCAAAACTCGCTTCTCAACTACAAACGCATTGTGGAACTTGATCTTGCACACGTGATGTCTTCCATCCAATCGCTGGAAGAAGTAGAGGCTATTTTAAGCGAGATTTTCCGCGAAGTTCTTGCGGCCGGCAACATCATTTTAGTTATAGACGATCTGCATAACTTTGTAGGGGAATTCACCGAACCTGCCGCAGGACGAGTAAATATTGCGGGTGTGCTCTCCTCATATCTGCGGATCCCGGAGTTTCCGTTTATTGCTATAACCACATTTGCCGGACTCCATCGATATCTGGAGCAAAATCCTTCGCTGCTTTCTTTTTTTGAAAAGATAGAAGTGACAGAGCTTTCCCAAGCGGAAACACTCGAGGTACTGGAAGAAACCGTACCTATGTTTGAAGCGACATACAAGAAATTCATTTCCTATCCTGCGTTGCAAGCAATCGTGGCGTACGCGGACAAATATATTCAAGCCCTACCTTTTCCAAAAAAGGCATTGGACCTGCTGGACGACACCATGAGCTGGATTGCCCAAACCGCAGATAAAGTGCTTATGCCGGCTCACGTGGCCCGCGTGGTTACCGAACGCACGCAGATTCCGGTAGGCGATATTGAAACCACGGAACGAGAAACCCTGCTGGACCTGGAAACCCTTATCCATAAACGAATCATAAACCAAGAAGAAGCAGTGCGCGAAGTTGCTTCTGCTCTGCGCCGCGCGAGGGCGCAGGTGGCAACGCGCCAAGGGCCCATGGGAAGTTTTCTGTTTCTCGGTCCCACCGGAGTAGGGAAGACCGAAACCGCGAAAGCATTGGCCGCTATTTATTTTGGGTCTGAATCGCGCATCATACGTTTGGATATGTCCGAATTCCAAAATGTAAAAGACATAGACCGACTCTTGGGCACTCCAACACAAGAAGGCCTACTCACCGCTTCGGTCAGAGAAAATCCTTTCTCTCTTATCTTGTTAGACGAGCTGGAAAAGGCCCATCCGAATGTCCTCAACCTTTTCTTGCAGGTATTAGACGAAGGACACCTTACCGACGGATTGGGCCGCAAAACCGACTTTCGCCACACGATTATTATTGCCACGAGCAACGCGGGGTATCTCCTTATCTTACAGGCGATAAAACAGCAGACTGACTTTGCCCAACTCAAGACACAAATGCTTGACTATCTTTTTCATGAAGGAATTTATAGGCCTGAATTTATTAACCGATTCGACGGCGTTATTTTGTTTACTCCGCTCACCCAAGAACATCTTATCCAGATCGCAGGACTCATGCTAAAAAAACTTCAGCGGAATATGACAGAAAAGGGCATTGAACTGGAAATCACCGAAGAACTTAAAGAAAGAATTGCAAAGCTTGGCTACGACCCGACTTTTGGCGCGCGCAACATGCGCCGTGTATTGCAAGACAAAGTAGAAAACGCGCTTGCCATAACCCTACTCTCTAATACCATAAAAAGAGGGGATCGCATCACTATCGACCCTCAAACTTTTGAAGTGAGAAAAACATAACGTATTTCTATAGTCCAAAAGACTATCCTCACCCTTGACAGAAAGTAAGGAATGCGCTAAAGTAATACCATGCGAAAAAGTATTACAAAATCTTATCTTACAAGGAAATCGCAGGTTACCATTCCGAAAATGGTACGCGATGCCATAGGAGTAAAGCCCGGGGATCAAGTGGAGTTTTTGGTTGATGAGACAAAAGAATCCGCCTATCTTGTACCTGTTCGCTCGAAACTGCTTGAGAATTTTGGGGCGGTAAAACCAAGAAAACGGCCAGAAGATTTTAAAAAACTCCGCGAGGAGTTTGAAAAAGGAGTGTCAGAAGAAGTGATGAAAGAGATGAAAAACGAGAGATGAAACTTCTCGATACAAATATTCTTCTCCGGTACTTCCTGAACGATGAGACAGAAATGGCACAACGTTCGCTTTTGCTTTTAGAACGCCTTGCTAAAAACCAGGAGAAGGCCGAACTCAATTCTTTAGTGCTCTTTGAGTGCATTTTCAATCTTCACCGAAGTTATCGCAAATCCCCACAAGAAATAATCGAACTGCTTAAGCCTATTTTTGAGCTTCGAGGATTATACATAGAAAATCGGCAGATCTTCCTAATAGCTCTCGATTTTTTTGCAAACTACAACATTTCATTTGCCGATGCGTTTAATATAGCTTATATGCAAAAGCGTGACATAAAAGAAATTTACAGCTTTGACACGGATTTTGACAAAATCAAAGGTATCAAACGCATCCTCCCATAAGAAAAATTATAAGTAAGGCTAAGCCTTACTTGAGAAAAACAGCCCTGCGCAGAGTCGAAGGGCTGTTTTTTTATTGCTTGCACTGAGCAAAGTCGAAGTGTGGATAACCGGGGTTGACGAAGGGTGCTGGGTGGGATATATTGGTAACTAGGTGGGGAGTTGTGGATAAATGTGGGGAAAAGTCGGCATATCTGTGGAAAACTCCTTTTTATGATAAAGCCCCCTTCTTATGTTTCTCGGAGAATTTTCCTATTCCATAGATGAGAAAAAGCGCCTCGCAATCCCTGCAAAATTCCGCCAAGCACTTGGGAAAAAAGCGGTGGTTACCCGAGGATTAGATCAGTGTCTTTTTTTATACTCGTTTAAAGAATGGGAAGTATTGGCGGAAAAACTAAGCAAACTGCCCTTAGCGCAAGCTGACGCAAGAGGATTCGCAAGACTAATGCTGGCAGGAGCGATGGAAGCAGATTTAGACAAACTCGGAAGGATTCTCGTGCCTGATTATTTAAAAGAATATGCCTCGCTCGGGAAAAAGACCGTGATTGCCGGAGTCTACAACCGAATTGAAATTTGGGACGAGCAAAAATGGGAAGCATACAAAACAAATATTGAAAAGGGGATGGGGGATATGGCAGAACGCTTGAAAGAACTCGGAATCTAGCATGCATGAACCCGTCTTAACCGAAAAAGTTTTGGAGTACCTGGATCCCCAGCCGAATGAGAATTTCATTGATTGTACGGCGGGTGGGGGAGGCCATACATTTGCCATAGCAGAACGAATTGCCCCAAAAGGGAAGATACTCGCCTTAGATTGGGACGCAGAAGCAATCCAGTCCTTTACAGAAGAACTACGCAAGCGAAGGTTGCAGAACCGCGTGTTCGCAGAAAATGAAAATTTCGCCAACATCAAAGAGGCCGCGGCAAAAAACGCCTTTCGACCAGTTGCCGGCATTCTGTTCGATCTTGGCCTGTCTTCAGACCAGCTGGAAAGCAGAAGAAGAGGATTCACGTTTCGAAAAGAAGAGCCGCTCGATATGCGCTATAACACGCAGAACCCAATCACCGCGGAAAAGCTTCTCAACTACAGCAGCAAAATACAGCTTGAGCGTATGCTAAGAGACTACAGCGAGGAACAATTCTCAAAACAAATCGCGGAAGCAATCGTCCAGAGCAGAGCGCAAACGCATTTGCAAAAGACTTCACAGCTAGTCCAAATCGTAGAGCAAGCCACGCCCAAATGGTATCAGCGAAGAAAAATCCACCCTGCCACGAAAACATTTCAAGCGCTTCGCATTGCGGTGAACAACGAAGTGGAAAATATAAAACAAGGTCTTCAAGGCGCAACGGAACTTGTTAGCCAAAATGGAAAAATCGCGGTTATTTCCTTTCATTCATTAGAAGATCGAATCGTAAAAGAATTTTTTAAACAAAATCCTCTCTTTCGCCCACTTACAAAAAAACCAATAATTCCATCTCGCGCGGAAATCAAGCAAAATTCAAGAGCGCGATCTGCCAAATTACGAGTCGCCGTAAAACTATGACCATTCTTCTTTCCTCCTCCTATCACACGAAAATATTTTGGGTGTTGGGACTGCTTTTCACCGGTTTCCTGATTGGCCTTTATATTATTCAGGTCAACGCGCTTACCATCTTGGTATATCGCATCGCAGGAACCGAACGACAGATCGCCGAACACAGACACGCCAATACGGCGCTCCAAGTACAGGCTAACCAGGCAGTACCCTTTAAAGATCTCGAGCAACTTGCGCAATCGCGAAATTTTGAGCGCGTCCGCTCTATTACCTATCTCAAGATTCCTTCAGGCGGAGTTGCGCAAAATCAATGAGGTACTGGCGTTTTCATCTTGTTTTGTTTCTCCTGCTTTGCTTTGGCGCGATCCTCGGGGGACGCCTCGCATATTTGCAGATCGTAAACCAAGGCTTGTATAAAGCCCTTGCTCAAGGCCAGCAAAACGTAAGCGCTCTCACGCGAGGAGCAAGAGGCGCTGTTTTTTTACAGGATAAAAATGGAAATTTATACACACTCGCGTCCAATCAAAAAGTCCCTTCGGCTTTTGTCTCGCCGGCGGAACTGAAAAACCCCGAAGATACAGCGAGCAAACTCGCGCAAATCCTCCAACTCGAGGAGGAATTTATTCTTTCTAAATTCCAGAACAAAGACAGCTTCTTTGAAACTTTAAAGAAGCGCATTTCCGAAACTGAAGTTCAGCAAATTCAAGACCTCAAACTCGCGGGCGCCGGGGTAAGGCAAGAACAAATGCGTTCGTATCCCCAAGCCTCATTAGCCGCTCATGTTATAGGTTTTACCAACCAAGATGGCGAGGGCCAATACGGCATAGAAGGATACTACGATAGTAAACTCGCTGGGAAAGAAGGCGCAGGGGCCGGAGCGAGAAATCCCGCGAACTACCTCTTGGCCGTATTCGCCAGCACCAGCCAGAATGGGGAAGACATTGTTTTGACGCTTGACTACAATATTCAATCGGTAGCAGAGCAACTGTTGGAAAAAGCGGAAGCAAATCTTGATATTGAAGCAGGGACCATCATCGTCGTGGACCCGGTTTCGGGCAAAATTCTGGCGCTTGCGAGCACCCCCTCTTTCGATCCAAATTCATACTCAACCCAAATAGACCTTGGGGTCTTTCAAAATCCCGCTATTCAAAAGATTTACGAGCCGGGATCTATTTTCAAAGCGTTCACCATGGCTGCAGCCCTCAACGAAGGAACCATAACTCCGGATACCACCTATACGGATAAAGGTTTTGTGCAGATTGGCGCGCGGAAAATTACCAACTACGACCACAGGGTGTGGGGTTTGCGAACAATGACTGAAGTATTGGAATATTCCATTAATACTGGAGCGGTATTTGCGGCGCAACAACTTGGAAAGGAAAAATTCTTGGAATATATCGAAAAATTCGGGTTTTTCGACCCCACGAATATCGACCTTGCGGGCGAAATATTCTCGAGAAATGCCGAGTTCAAAAAAGGATATGAAATTAACTTCGCCACTGCTTCTTTCGGACAGGGGATTGAAATGACTCCCATGCAAATCGTAAAAGCATTCTCCGCAATCGCTAACAACGGCCAAATGACACAGCCTTACATTGTAGAAAGGGATGAAGGCGAAAAAAAACAAGAACAAGTAATAAGCCCCAAAACGGCAACCGAAGTTACTGAAATGCTCACAAACGTTGTTCAAAACGGATACGCGAAAAGCGCGCAGATCCCCGGGTATTACGTTGCCGGCAAAACCGGCACCGCGCAAATTTCCTGGTCAGCGTTGGGTGTGGCAAAATCCGGATATTCCGACAAAACCGTGCAATCCTTTGTGGGATACGCGCCGGCTTTTGACCCCAAATTTCTCATCTTGGTGAAACTCGACAATCCGGCAACGAAAACCGCGGAATACTCTGCCGTACCCATATTCCACGACCTTGCCAAATATATTATTGACTACTATCAAATCCCTCCGGATTACTAAACAGTTGACAAAGCATATATCTATATGTATACTTAGGCCGAAATCTGCGGATAAGGGGCTACTGTGGCACAGAGACAAGAACCACAGGATGACTCAATTATAAGAGCTGCAAAGAACCTACTCCGGGAGCTGCGGACGAATCCTACCCACGAAGTTCACCGGCAGATCGAGCAACTCCTAGCACAAAATAGGGAATTGTCCTGGTTGGACATAGGGGCAACGGACACGGAGCTTCACGGTCTGCGGTACCAAATTCTCCTGAAGGCCCTCGAGAGTCTCAAGGCAAATCCTTCTCTAACATCCTACACATTCACATTTACTCGTTTTTCTGTTCTCCGTGAGGAGTGGGGATTTACCCCGCGGGATCTGGGCACTACAGCAGAAAAGCTGCGGGAAATTGCAGCCAGCACTCCAGGGGGCAAGCGTAGCCGGTTATATAGGCGAGGAACCAAAAGGTCCAAGGCTCCATAGGAAAAACACCTCTTACCATTAAACTATCCTAAGCCAGCTGTCGAAAGACTTCTGGCTCTTCTTTTTGGCAAACATTTCTTCGCTGCTGGAAAATGCAGAAAAAATATGGTAGGAATAGAGTAATCTACGCAGGTGGCTTTGGTCCCATCGTCTAGAGGCCTAGGACGCCAGGTTCTCATCCTGGTAACACGGGTTCGACTCCCGTTGGGACCGCCCATGGATTCAATTCTTTTTCAGATCGCGATTTTTCTCGGTTCTATAGCCTTAGTGGTACTTGCAGCCCGCCTGATTATCGACCACATTATTAAAGTGGCCCAATATCTCAAATGGCGCCAATTCGTTTTGGCGTTCTTAGTAATGTCTTTGGGAAGCGCGCTTCCCAACCTTTCCGTGGGCATTTCCTCCGCCCTTAAGGGCGTACCAGAACTTTCTCTTGGCAACGTAATGGGGAATAATGTTGTCATTTTCACCATCGTTATAGCTATAGCGGTTCTTGTTTCCAATGGCCTTTCTATCGAAAGCCGTCTTGTTAGAAAATCCGCCTTATTCGCGGTAGTAGCCGCCCTCTTACCCATTCTTCTCTTGTGGGATGGACGCCTCGGCAGGGGAGACGCCATAGCTCTTATTGCATTATTTATCTTGTACAATTTGTGGCTTTTTTCAAAGCGCCATTTCATCGCCGGCATAATGGAAGGCGAAACAGAAGGAAAACCGCGCAAATCTCCACTCCATGGCTTCAAATCATTTCTCAAAAGTTCAGGCTCTGTGGCAGTAGGGGTAGTATGCCTTATCATAGCTTCCGAAGGCATTGTGCGTTCTGCCTATTTTTTCGAAACCACGTTCGCCATCCCTCTTGTTATCGTCGGCGTGCTCATTACAGGATTTATCACGGCTCTTCCCGAATTGTACTTTACTACCCTCGCTTCACGGCGCGGCAACAACTGGATAGTGCTGGGACAAGTTTTAGGTGAAGTGGTAGTCCTTTCCACACTGGTAATTGGCGTTGTAGCGCTCATTCATCCCATTGAGATTGAAGACTTTTCCCCTCTTGTGGTAGCGCGTTTTTTCCTGTTCCTTTCGGCCGCGTTCTTTCTGCTTTTTATGGGTACGGGCAAACGATTCAGCAAAAAAGAAGGGCTGATACTCGCTGCTATATACTTGGCCTTTGTGGCAACCGAAATCTTTTTCCAACCATGAAACCATGATACAGTGGACGCATGAGTGAAATTCTCCTCATCGGGATCATCGCGCTCTTGGCGGGAATTATTGTGTTTTTGCTTAGGCGAGGACAAACAAAAGAAGACTCTTCCAGCTTTTTGCTTATGCAAAATCAAATGGGAGAGATGCGAACCATACTCGACACGCGTTTGGGCGACTCTACCAAAATGTTCCAACAGCAGTATTCAGAAAGCGTGAGAGTTATTCAGGACATTACCGAAAAACTCACGCGCCTGGATGAAACCAACAAACAAGTCATAGGTTTCACCGACCAGTTGCAGTCGCTCCAGGATATACTCAAAAATCCAAAACAACGGGGCATCCTGGGCGAATATTACCTGGAAACTCTGCTCAAAAATGTTCTCCCTCCCACCGGCTATAAAATGCAGTACGCGTTTTCAGACGGCACCATTGTGGACGCCGCCATATTCGTGAAAGATAAAATCATCCCGGTGGACTCCAAATTTTCCATTGAAAACTATAATCGCTTGGTTGAAGAAAAAGATCCCTTGGAAAAAGAGCGCTTGGAAAAACTATTTAAATCAGACCTTAAAAACCGCATAGACGAAACCGCAAAATACGTAAAACCAGCGGAGGGAACCATGGAATTTGCTTTTATGTTCATACCGCACGAGGCGATTTATTTTGACTTGCTTATAGCGCAGGTAGGAACGGTAAAGCTGAATACGCGCGATTTGATTGAGTACGCGTTCCGCGACAAACACGTTATCATTGTTTCACCAACCAATTTTCTTGCGTATTTGCAGACCGTGCTTCAGGGATTAAAAGCTTTGCAGATCGAAGAATCGGCAAAAGAAATAAGGAAAAAAGTGGAAGATCTGGGACGGCACTTGGGCTCATACGAACAGTTTATGTTGTCTCTCGGCCGATCTTTGGAAACGAGCGTGAACCAATACAACCGGGCGTCCCACGAGTTTCGAAAAATTGACAAAGACGTCCTGCGCATCACCGGCTCTTCAAACGAAGTAGAAGTATTAGAACTCGATCATCCAGAATCTAAAGGGGATTAGTCGCAAAAGCGTCGCACCCCAACTCAGAAGTCACCTGGCGCATCGGTCTCCAGTAAGTTCAACAAGTAAGTGCAACACTTGGTAGAATCCAAGTGTATGCAGTACAGACATTTTTCCATCGAGGAACGGGAGTTTATCCAGCGGAGTTT
>Ga0209541_10006430_pt1 | contig 20042 bp, 17 predicted proteins | sample RifCSPlowO2_01_FD_184027 | JGI IMG/M metagenome (GOLD analysis project Ga0209541, IMG submission 184027) | Groundwater microbial communities from Rifle, Colorado - Rifle CSP2_plank lowO2_0.1 (SPAdes) (version 2) | ecosystem: Environmental > Aquatic > Deep subsurface > Groundwater | place... | reverse complement strand
GAACGATTTAGAAAAGTTAAAACAATAGTATCTTTGTCATTTGAATTTTGTATTTTTAATTTGTTTAGAATTTAGGGTTTAGAATTTATTTTGTTAATTATTGGAATTTAGGATTTAAATCTATAGATTTTAGTTTTCAGCTTTATAAATTCCTACCCTTACCTTGGCCGGTCTTAAAATTTTGTCGCCGATAATATACCCTTTTTGCAATTCTTCCAAAATAACATCGTCTTTTTCTTTATCCTCTGTGTCCGCCGCTTCCAACGCCAAATGTTTTTCGGGATTAAATTTTTCCCCCAGACTTTCAAATACTCTTACATTATACTCATCTAAAATTTTTTTAAAATGGCTATAAATAGCTTCAATGCCGCTTCTCCATTTCTCTTCCATTTTAACCCAGCTCTCGTTTCTGAAGGCAATTTCAAAAGCGTCGGCAACCGACAAAAATTCCAGGAAAAGATTTTCTTTTTGAAGATTTATAAACAGCTCCCTGTTTTTTCCTTCTTCTTTTCTGGCGTTAATAAAATCCGCTCTGGCTCTTTGCCAACCGGACAAGTATTCGCTTTTTTGTTTTTCACATCCCTGAAGCTGGATTTTAATTTGTTTAATTTGAGCTTCTATATTTTCTTCCGAAATTTCATCTTCCGGCGAGAACTCATTTTCTTCCGTAACTTCAATCTCTTCCTCGTTTTTATTTTCATCAAATGTTTCTTCCATAAACAATTATGGCTATAATTATAAATACGGAATCGGGTTTGTCAACAATTAAAAAGACTTAACGCTCTTTTTTATTTCAAGAGAATCGCCTCGGACAATTTCAATAAGCCGCGCCGTTTTAGGTTTTAGTTTTTTCTTAAAAAATTCAAGAAGTTCGGTCAGAAGCTTATGATTGGAAGTGCAGGCAAATATGTCTAATGAAGCATGACCGGCTTCCGGATAAGTGTGAATGGCGATATGCGATTCTCCGATAATGGCTATAACCGTGACGCCGACCGGCGTGAACTGATGACTAACTAATTCTCTCAAACTAAAACCGCTCTTGTTTATGCCAAGCTTCACGATTTGCTCTAACGCTGTTTTATCATTTAAGATATTTTTTGAGCAATTTATAAATTCCGCCGCAAAATGAAGTCCTATCGGTTTCATGCCAAAAATTAAAGAGTATGTAAAATTTTTTAAAAAATTTTACAGACGACTATAATTTTTGAGCACCCCCTCTTTTTGCGCGCTTGCGCGAAAAAGAGGGGGTTAAGAAAAATATAGTCGCAAATTGTTTGAATTCAAACAATTTGCTCCTTATTTTTCTAAATTATATTTTTTTTTAACAAAAAGTAAAATACCCGCGCCAAGATTTTAGCGCGGGGATAATAATTTTCATCTATAAAGACGGAAAAATAAATTTTTCCACAGTGTGAATTTGATTATTTATCAAATTAGCGACTGACCCTTTTTCTGAAAGAACGCCGCATCCTGTTTTTGCATTAAAAAATTTGCAAGAAAAATCAAAAGCTTTTCTAGCGTCAAATTTCTTGCAGGTAAAAATTTCCAGAAGAACAAATCCGTCCCAATATTCCGAGATATGCCCTGTAATAGAGCTTGTTTCAATAAACTGAAAAAAAGAAGGTCCGGCTGTCCATGATTTCTTGTGACCAAAATCTTCAAACATAAATTCCCCGTAGGGAACCATATCAATTTCTTTGCAGAGTTTTTTCACAAATTCCCCGCATTTTTCTTTGGATTTTATAATCTCAAGATTGCAACCTCTTAATTCTACACTTAACAGCCAGCCATAAACTGTTTTAAGTCGTTCCTCAAAAAAAGAAGGTAAAGTAAATGCGGATTGATGAATTTGAGGATTATAATAAAATGTTTTTAAATTTCTCTCCTTAAATCGGGTATTTAAGATTGAACTGCTTAAATTAAAATCAACAATTTCTTTTGTTTCTTTGCCTAATAAAAGAAATGTAAAATCTCCTCCCCAATAAAGAGGCGCATTTGCTTTATAAATTTTTATATTTTTAAATATTTCCTGGCTCTGTCTAAAATTAGACGGAGCTTCCTCCGGTTGAAACACCATTGAACCCATTTGTCTGCTTATCAGACCGCCCGGTTTCAATCTTGCGTTTAGATTTCTGGAAAACTCCGAGGTAAAAAGCGTTTTTGCGGGTCCTATCGGATCAGGAGAATCAACTAAAATAATATCGTAGTAAGTTGTTTTGTCCTTCTTTTCCAAAAATTCAAGAAATTTAAGACCATCTTGATTTATAAGCTGGAGCCGCGGGTTTCTATCTGTTCCTTGGATCAATTCCGGCATATATTCTTGTATTGCTTTGCTCACTTCAGGGTCAATATCCACCAAATCAACTTTTTTAACAATCGAGTGTTTTAAAACTTCTCTCGCCACTTCAAAATCTCCTCCGCCAATAATCAGAATATTTTCGGGATTGTAATGAGTAATTAAGGGAACATGGGCCAACATTTCACAATAAGGAGCGCCCATTTCAGGCAAAGTGGAGGTTTGAATAATGCCGTCTAAAACTAAAATTTTTCCGATATCGTAAGTTTCAATTACCTGCAAATGTTGAAACTCGGTTTTATAATCAGTGATAATTCCTTTAACTTTATGCGCCTGGGACTTATTTAAATAAAGTTCTTCAAAGAACCATTTTTCTCCGTTTCTTTCAAAAAAAGCCATTTTTTCCTCCTTTTCTTAAATCCGGACCTATATTATTTGATAGGTAAATTAACTAATCTAATTTTAAAAGATAATTATTGTTTTTATCTTGTCAATAGGATTCATGTTCTAGGAAAGGACATTTCAAATAAGTCCGACTTCCCAGTCAAGATGCATTTTGGGAATCATCATTTCCGGATTCCAGGTTTGTTTTACTAACGCGATGTCTTGAGAAAGCTGATATTTTCCGTCGCTCGCGTAATCATTGTTTTTGTTCGGAAGCGGTTCCACTTCGTAAAAAACCATTTGAGCTATCCGTCTCCCCGCAACAAGAGGAATCTTACAGATTAGTATATAACACAAAACTCAAAACTCAAATGTTAAATGTCAAAACCACAGTTCAAAACTCCCCGAAGGAAAGCCTTCGGGGAGTTTTGAATTTTGAGTTTATAAGGCGAATTAAAAATTATAAAATTGAAATCATTATCTTGACTTTAAAAATTTACTTACAAGATTTTTGGCTTCTTTTTCATTTTTAACCCAATGTATCTCTTTATTCCTATTAAACCATGTCATCTGCCGTTTGGCGTAGCGCCAAATTTCTGTTGTTAGTTTCAAAACAAGCTCTTCGTCCGGAATTTTTTTTTGTAAAAAATAAGAAGTCCAGCGATATTCAAGACCTAATTCGTCAAGCCGCTTCCAGCTTAACTTCTTTTTATAACGGAGATTTTTAACTTCCTCAATCAAACCTTGTTTTAATTGTTTGAGTAGCCGTTTTTCAATTCTTTTTTTTAAAACTTTTGGCGGACGGCTAATTCCTATTGCAAGGACGGACCTTGCAATTTGTGCAATTTGTGCAAGGTCCGTCCTTGCACATTCTTTATTTTTAGAATTAGCGATTTCAATAGCTCGGATAAGACGGCGTTTATTTTTTGAATCAATATCTTTGGCGCGTTCAGGATTTAATTTCTTAAGCATTTTAAAAAGTTCTTCAGCTGATTTTCTTTCAAGTTTTCGCCGCAATTTCCAATCCGGCGGCGCTTCCGGTATTTTAATATTGCCTAAAGCGACATCAATATAAAATCCGGTTCCGCCGCAGATTATCGGCAATTTTCCTTTCTTTAAAATATCTTCAATCGCTTTTTCGGCGCATTTCTTAAAATCCTGGGCGGTAAAAACTTTTTTAGGATTTACAAAATCTATACAATGATGAACAATATTTTTATACACAAAATATTTTTGAATTTGAGGTTTAGAATTTGGAATTTGTTTCGGATTTCGGATTTCGGATTTCGGATTTGTTTTCCACCTATTTCCTGCCTCGCTTTGCTCGGCATCGAAAATTCCGCTTCGCGGATCGGAGAAAAAACAAAGCAGTTTGTTTTTTCTCCATCTACCCTCCACTTTTCCCGTCCCTATATCAAGATATCTATATACTTGCCTTGAATCGGCGGAGATAATTTCTCCATTAAACTTTTTAGCAATTTGAACGGCCAATTCGCTTTTTCCGGAACCGTTTGGTCCCACAATCGCTATAATTAAATGATTTGCCATTAAGTTCACCCCGTTAGAAATAGGATGCGGACGCAAAAGCATCTTACGCTTTATTATATTACTTATAACTTTTGATTTTTTTATATATGTCATTTTGATTACGCGTCCGCGATTTCTAACGGGGCGCGTAAATTTATAATTAAAACATTGTGTTTCCGTTTGCAAACTGATAAAATAAAATAATGAAAGACAAAGCAAAAAATCAAAATTCCGAATCAAACAAGATGTTTGCCGAAGAAATTCCTTGGCGAATTCAACTGGACAAAATTTATCTGACTATAATGCGGTTCGTGATTTTATTCTTTAGCGCGCTGATTTTTTCTATTTTTTCTCCGCAATCGTTATACTCTCCGATTTTCTTAGTCGCCGTCTCGGCTTATGTTTTCATTATTTCTGCCGGCATTTATATCGCTTATCTGAAATCCGACTGGAAATATTATGAATATCTCCAGTTCTTTTTTTTAGTTGCCGATTTATTCTTTGCCCATATCATTGTTTTTTTAATCGGTGTTTTTCAACTGCCTCTTTATCTTTTGTATGTCATCATTATGCTTATAGCCATTGCCAGATTTCCAGACTGGAAATCGTTTTCTTTTTTTGGAATTTTAGGAGGAGGAGGATTTGTATTTTTATCTTATTTCTTTGAATCAGCCACTTTTTTAAGCAAAGAAAGAATAATTATTTTCATTCTTTTATGGTTTTTGGCTTTAACCACCAGCATTTTTATTATATTTTCAGAGCAGTCCCGCAAATATCTTGAAAAATCTCAATTTTTATTGGAAAGGGTCATCGGCGCTTTTCCGGACGGATTAATAATGTACGACACTTACGGCAAAATACAAATAATAAATGAAGCGCTGAAAGAATTCCTGGATATAAAACAAAAAGATATTCAGAGCAGATATATTACGGAAATTTTAAACGATCCGTCGCTGGAAAATCTGCATAAAATTTTTAAGGCGGAAAGAAAAAAAGAAAGAGCGACGGAAATAGAAATTTTAAAGCCGATAAAACGGGTTCTGCAAATTTTCGTTCTGCCCATCACCGGCGTGGGACAAGATATTATCGGTTTTATCAATGTTATTCATGATATTACCAGAGAAAAAGCGATTGAAAAAATAAAAACAGAATTTGTCTCCATCGCCGCCCATCAATTGCGCACTCCTCTTTCAGCCATTAAATGGAGTTTAAAAATGGTTCTTGAAGGAGACGCCGGGCCGCTTACCAAAGAACAAAGCGAATTTTTGGAGCAAAGCTATCAAAGCAATGAACGGATAATACGATTGATTAACGACCTGCTGAATGTGGCGCGGATTGAAGAAGGAAAATTTTTATATGAATTCTCCGAAATTCAATTAGAAGATTTAATAGAAAATGTGGTTAGCGATTTAAGGCTTCTTGCCGAGCAAAAAAATATTAAAATTAAAATTCACAAATTGGACAAAAAAACGCCAAAAGCGAAAATTGATTCTTCAAAAATGCGTTTGGCTCTGCAAAATGTGATAGATAATGCCGTAAAATACACCCCGCCCAATGGAAAAGTGGACATATTCGTAAAATATGCCGCGCCAAATTTAGAAATTACAGTTAAAGACACCGGCATTGGAATTTCCGAAGAACAAACAGTCAGAGTTTTTACAAAATTTTTCAGAACGGATAACGCAATGAAAATGGAGACCGAGGGCTCGGGTCTGGGACTTTTTATAGTGAAAAATATTATTGAATATCACAAAGGGAAAATTTGGTTTGAGTCGGAAATAAACAAAGGAACGACATTCCATATCGCTATTCCGATAAACGCGCCTGAAAAACCTGAAAAAAAAGAAGAAGAATTTGAAAAATTTATCACAGGGTTTTAGTTAACTTTAAATTACGCGAGATATGACGAAATATCAAAACAAAAGATTGAGAACATGGATTGAAATAGAAACTTCTATTTTAGAACAGAACTATCAATTTTTTCGCGGGCTCGTCAAAAAAGACTGCGCGATAATGGCCGTGGTAAAATCAAACGGTTACGGACATGGGCTAGCCGAAACAGCTAAAATCTTATCAAGTTATACAAACAATGAATTTCAAGTTTTAAATTTATGGTTTGGCGTTGACAATATAGAAGAGGCGCTGCTCTTAAGAAAAAACGGGATGAGAAATCCTATTTTAGTTTTAGGCTGGACCTTTCCCCAAGATTTTAGAAAGGCTGTTTTAAATAATATAAGTTTAACTGTCTCTGATTTTGAAACAATTGAAGCGCTGAAAAAATTTTCAGATAGCAAAACAAGACAAAAATTAAAAATTCATCTTAAAATTGACACTGGAATGCGCCGTCAGGGTTTTCTTATGTCTGATATGCCCGACCTTACCGAGTGTTTGACTAACTTTCACAACCCGACTGAACAAGTAGAAGTTGAAGGAATATTTACCCATTTTTCTTCAGCTTCTGATATCAATCATCCGGAAATAGCTTTAAAACAAATTGAAGAATTTAAAAAAGCGCTGGCATATTTAGAAAATCAAAGAATAAAACCAAAAATAAGGCATTGCGCTAATACCGCCGCCACCCTTCTTTTTCCGGAATCTCATTTTGATATGGTAAGAGTCGGTATCGGGCTTTATGGTCTTTCGCTTTCGGAATCATTGTGTAAGGACGGTCCTTGCACAATGATTGTGCAAGGACCGTCCTTACAATGGCAAGCAAAACCGGCACTTTCTTGGAAAACGATTATTTCAGAAATCAAAAACTTGCCAAAAGCAAGTAAAATAGGTTATGATTTAACTGAAACGGTTAAAAGAGATTCAAAAATCGCTATTTTGCCGATCGGCTACTGGCACGGATTGCCAAGGCTGCTTTCAAGAGTCGGTTATGTTTTAATTAACGGACAAAAAGCAAAAATTTTAGGCAATATATCAATGGATATGACTGCGGTTGACATCACCGGCATTGATGCCAAAATCGGCGATGAAGCGGTTTTAATAGGAAAAAGCGGAAATTTAGAAATATCTGCCGATGAAATAGCTTCTGCCGCAAACACAATAAACTATGAAATAGTCACTCGCATAAATCCGCTTATACAAAGAATGTATTTATGACTATCTTAGCGATAATTCTAATATCAATAATTGTAACGGCTTTCGCGGCGGCAATTTTTATATTTTTTAACAGAAAATTAAATACTCTTGAAACCGGCAAAGAAAATGATAAAGGATTTTTGTTTTTGCAAAATCAGCTTATGGAATTGCAGAAAATCATTGATATGAAACTACACCAATCGCACCAAACAACTCTCCAGCAGTTAAGCCAAGGCATGGAAACCAATAAAAAATTTATGGATGTAATCAGAGAACAAACGGAAAAATTAGCCCGGCTTGATGAAACGAATAAACAAGTAATTAGTTTTACCGAACAGCTTAATCGGCTCCAGGATTTACTTAAAAATCCCAAACAGCGCGGAATTTTAGGCGAATACTATTTAGAAACGGTTCTCAAGAATGTTTTGCCGCCGCAATCTTATCAAATGCAGTATCAATATAAAAACGGAACGATTGTTGACGCGGCGATTTTTATCAAAGACAAAATAATTCCGATTGATTCAAAATTTTCTCTGGAAAATTACAATCGCATTCTTGAAGAAAGAAATGCGACGGAAAAAGAAAAATTGGAAAAAATTTTTAAACAAGACCTGAAAAACAGGATTGATGAAACTTCCAAATATATTCAGCCGGAAGAAAACACGATGGATTTCGCTTTTATGTTTATTCCGGCCGAAGCGATTTACTACGACTTGCTGGTGAATCAGGTTGGAGGAATTAAATTGAGCACCAGAGATTTAATTGAATATGCGATGAAAGAAAGGCATGTAATCATTGTTTCTCCCACTTCTTTTTTAGCGTATCTTCAAACCGTGCTTCAAGGCTTAAGAGCGCTGCAGATTGAAGATTCGGCAAAAGAAATCAGAAAAAATGTTGAAAAATTAAGCAAGCATTTGCTGAATTACGAAAATTATTTTACAAAACTCGGCTCGTCTTTGAGCGCGACAGTCACCCATTTCAACGCCGCGAACAAAGAATTTTCAAAAGTTGAAAAAGATGTGCTAAAGATAACGGATGAAAAAATGGAAAGCGAACTTTTGCCGGAAATTGAAAAACCGGCAATGGAATAAGTAAAAGATGAACCGTTTTCTTTTACTTCGCGCCAAAATTTTTTGACGCATTCGTCTAGCGGCCAGGACATCGCCCTCTCAAGGCGAAAACATGGGTTCGATTCCCGTATGCGTCACCAGAATTTCACTTTCGGATTTTTGGCTAACCGATTGGTGGGTGACGCAAAGCGCCGTCCACTGATTTTAGGGCTCGCCGCACACGGGTGCAGAGAGCAAACTATCGCTTTGGCTTCCAAAAAATCGAAGTCCAGTTTGATGCCCCCGATAGGAATCGAACCTATATATCCACGTTAGGAGTGTGGCGCTCTGTCCATTGAGCTACGAGGGCTTTTCTTCGCCGGGGCCTTTTCTCACTTCCCATTCCAAATTTTCTTCCAGAGAAATTATAATTTTTTCCATTATTTGGTCAATTTCTTTGTCGGAGAGCGTTCTTCCCCTGCTTTGAAAAACAAGACGCAAAGCCAAACTTTTTTTGCCCAAGAATTTTTCGTCTTCGTAAATATCAAAAAGATCGGTGTCAACCAACAATTCTCCCCCCTGATTCTCAATCGCGTCTTCAACTTCAATTACCCGCGTTTCTCGGGGAACAAGCAAAGATATGTCTCTTATAATCGCGGGGAATTTTGAAAAAGGAAGAAACTCCGTTTCTTCTTCAAATTTTTCCGACAAAGCGTCAAAATTAAGTTCAAAAAAAACTATCTTTCCCTTTTTAATGTCATAATGAGTTAAAATATCGGAACGAATCTCTCCGAAGAAACCGATAATATCGTTTCCTATTTTAACTTGAGCCAGACGAAAAGGATAAAAAAGCGATAAAAGCGATGAATCGTTTTCCGCGGTCTCTACAGCATCATCAAACCAAAAATCGCTAATCCCCATAGTTTCAAAAAGCGATGACAAAACTCCTTTCATACGAAAAAATAAATTTTTTCCTTGAATGCCGTTGTCAGCTAAAATCGCTCCTAAATGCCGCTTTTCAAAAGAAGGAAAAGCGCCGAATATCTTTCCTAATTCAAAAAGTTGAAAACGAGCGTAATTTTTAAAGTTCAAAGAAACCGCTTTTAAAATGTTGGGCAAAAGATTGGTTCGTAAAAATTTCAGCTCGGGAGTTAAAGGATTTTGGAGCTCCAAAATGTTTTCTCGCGGCTCGGCGCCGGCCATAGCCTCCAAATCATTTTCGCCGATAAATGAATAATTGTAAACTTCGCTGAATCCCTGACCAACTAAAAAATTTTTTGCTTTTTTTACGGCAAGCAAAAGATTATTTCGCGAAGGAGGAATAAGTTCGCCTTTGGGATGAAAGGCTTGAATTTTCCCGTATCCGTAAAGTCGGCCTATTTCTTCAATTAAATCTTCTTCAATTCGCAAATCAATCCTAAAAGTCGGAATTTGAAAAAATGCCGCGCCGGTTCGTCCTTGCCCCGCCTTTGGAGACGGAACCTGAAAGATATTTAATCTCCGCAGTATATTTATAATTTCTTTATCATTTATATTGGTTCCCAGAACTTTTCTGACTTTATCAAAAGTCAATTTTATTGTTGCTGGAACGGATTTTACCGAATACACATCGGTTAAATCGTTTATTTCTCCTTCGGCCAGCTCTTGAATCAATGACCCTAATTTATAAATCGCGTCTAAGGTTAAATTAGGGTCTATGCCGTAAGAAAATCTAATCGCGGCGTCAGTCCGCAAATTTATTTTTTTATAGGTATTCCTTACGCTTGTTCTATTAAAATTAGCTGATTCTAAAACAATATTTTTGGTATTGTTATCCACCTCCGCTTTCTTGCCGCCTTTAACGCCAGCGATCGCGAGCGGTTCTTTTGAATCGGCGATAACTAACATTGAATCATCAAGCGAATATTCTTTATTATCAAGGGTTATAATTTTTTCTCCATTTTTTGCCTTTCTTACAATAATTTGTTTTATTAAGTTTTGATTTTTAAGTTGTGGTTTTGAGATTTGAGATTTGAGATTTGAGATTTGAACAACCGCAATTTTATCTGCGTCAAAAATGTGTAGTGGTTGTCCTGTCTCCAGCATCACATAATTCGCCGCGTCAACAACATTGTTTATAGAATTTAAACCCAAAACTTCCAACCGTTCTTTCAGCCATTTCGGCGACTCCCCTACTTTAATATTTCGCATCGTGAGCGCCGTATATCTAGGACATAAATTTTTGTCTTCTATTTTAATATCTAAATATTTATTTTTTTTCTTATTAAAATTTTGAATTTTGAATTGCAATTTTGAATTTTGAATTTTGAATTTTGAATTTATTGCCGCTATTTCTCTCGCAATTCCCAAATGTCCGCTAGAATCCGGCATCCTATTTGGCAAAATATCAATATCTAAAATATAATCGTTGCCGGTTTTTTTAACGGATTCAATTTCAAAACTATGCAAAGTCAAAAGCTCCGCCAATTTTTTCGGCTCCGGAAACATGCCCCGTACCGAACTTGCTCTGGTTCGGGGTTTCTCTTTAAAATATTCCTGCAGCCAATTGTATGAAAATTTCATCCCGTTAGAGATAGGAAATCGAAGATTTCCGTTGATTTTAAAACGACTTTTAATATTGCAGCCTTATTGATTTTTGTTTTACCTGTATGCATATAAAGGTTTTGATCTCTAACGGGATTCATATCAATATGTTTTAGAACTCCGGCGTTCAAGATGAAAAACTAAAATAATTTTCTCAACAGTCTTTATTCCGTAAAAAATACGATAGGCGCCGATACGACGCCTCCAAACATTATCTTCGCCTTTCATTTTCTGAATATCTCCAAAATATGGGTTAATAGGCAAAAGTTTTATTATTTCAAGAATAGTTTCAGCGTCATACCGAGGTATTTTCTTAAAAATCTTAAATATACCGGAATCAATTCGTAAATCCCAATTTGTTGACAAGTTCATTGTAAGATAAAGTTTTACCGCCTTTTAAATTTTTTTCCGCTCTTAATAACGCTTTTTTTTGAACAGCGGTAGGCAAAAATTCTTTCACTTTTTTCAATCTTAACAGATCCTCGTATTCTTTTCGCGGCAAAATAATTAAATCGTCTCTTTTTTTTATTATTTCTTTAGGGATAGCAATAACGCTCATACTTCATAATTTAGCATAAATAAGACTTGACTGCAAACAAACATCTTTTTAAAGTAATGTATTTTCCTCATCCTAAATAATCTTTAGATTCTTAAATTTTTATTTTATCCATTTTTATCAAAAAATTGTATTCTATATTTTCTTTTTAGCCATAACATTTTATCTAACTGTTTATTTTATTTTTCTGGCCGGATATTTTCTGAAGCTGAAAAGTGATAATCACGATTATAACCGTGATTATTACGGCATAAATAAATTTGCCGACCACTCCTTCCGTTTCCGGAAAAAGAATTTTAAATAAAGTTTGAATTGCGTCATTCCAAGCCAAAGCCGCAACTATCCCAAATCCTGCCAGCGTCAAAGTCAGAATTTTTTCTTTAATGGCTTTTTTAATTTCTTTAAAATTTTCTTGAGAGTCCATAATTTTTATTTTTTTATTTTTAAAATCAAAACTGTTTTAAAAATCTTAAATCGCCGGAGTAAAAAAAGCGAATGTCCGGGATTTTATATTTCATCATTGCCAATCTGTCTATTCCAAAACCAAAAGCGAAACCCTGCCAATCTTTAGGGTTGTAACCAACCGCTTTAAAAACATTCGGATGAACCATTCCGGCTCCGGCAAGCTCAAGCCAGCCGTCTTCGCCGCAGACGCCGCATCCCTTTCCTTCGCAAACCGAACAAATGATATCAACATCAAAACCCGGCTCAACAAACGGATAAAAGCTGGGCCGCAAACGCAATTTAATGTCTTTTTTGAAAAGCGACTGAAAAAATGTTGTGATTACGGCTTTAAAATTCGCTATGCTAATATCTTTATCAATCATTAGGCCTTCAAGCTGATAAAAGGTGTGGGAATGAGAAACATCGGTCGCTTCATATCTGAAAATCCTCCCCGGCGCGATTATCCGCAGAGGCGGATTATGCGCTTGCATATAACGAATTTGCACCGGCGAGGTATGGGTTCTTAATAAGAATTTTTCATTATTTTTGATTTTTGATTTTTGATTTTTGATTTCATTTTGGCGAAGCCAAAATGTGTCCCACATCTCCCGCGCCGGATGTTCTTCCGGAATGTTTAAAGCGTCAAAATTATTCCATTCGGTTTCAACTTCAGGACCTTCGGAGATTTCAAATCCCATTCCTTCAAAAATCGCGGAAATTTCGTCAATTATTTTAGAGAGCGGATGAAAATGACCTTTTATTATTTTTTCTCCGGGCGCCGAAACATCAATCCATTCGTTTTGAAACTTGAAATTTGAAACTTGAAACTTTCCTTTTTTTTCTTTAATTGCCTCCTTTAATTCCTGTTTTATTTGATTGGCCAACTTACCTTGTTCTCTCCGTTCCTCTTCCGACAAGTCTTTAAGACCTCTTAAAATCTCCGTCAGTTTCCCTTTTCGCCTGCCAAAATATTCCAATTCCAAATTTTCTAGTTCTTTTAAATTAGAAACATTCGCGATTTTATCCAAAAATTCTTGTTTTAGCAATGATAAATTATTCATAGTACTGATTTAAACTCAAAACTCAATCAGCCAGTTGACGGATAAAACCACAATTTAACTTATAATTTTTAATTTCTAATTTTTAATTTTATAAATAAAATCTTAATTTTTAAAAATTTAAACATTAAAAATTGTTTAAAAATTACAAAATTAAAAATTATAAAATTAGAATCTCGGTTTTAAGATTTAAGTTTTGCATTTTGCATTTTGATTTTATAGTATGAATCCTATTTTTTCTTTTATCTCTTTCATCGTTTGGCTCGCGATTTTTTTTGCTTCTTTTCTTCCTTTTTCCAAAATAGTTAAAACCGCTTTTTGATTTTTCTTCAGCTCATTATATTTTTCCTGAATCGGAATTAAAAAATCAATAAGTTTTTCCGCCAATTCTATTTTAAAATCGGCGTAAGCCGCGCCAGCGTATTTTTTTTCCAACTCCAAAATTTTTAAACCGGTAATTCCAGCCATAATATTCAAAAGATTGGAAATCGCCGGTTTGTTTTTAAGGTCGTATTTTATTTCTTTGCCGGAATCGGTTACGGCTTTTTTAATTTTGTCTCTGATTAAATCCGGCTCGTCAAGAATACCGATGTAATTATAAGGGTTCGCGTTGCTTTTTGTCATTTTGCTTGAGGGGTCGTCCAAACCCATAATTCTTTTTGTTTCTTCGGTAAAATAACCTTCGGGAATAATAAAAGTTTTGCCGTATCGGTTGTTAAATTTATTCGCCAAACTCCGCGTAAATTCCAAATGCTGTTTTTGGTCTTCTCCCACCGGCACTATATTGGTTTTATAGAGCAAAATGTCGGCCGCCATTAAAACCGGATAATTTAATAAGCCGGCGTAGCCTAATTTAAGATTTTTTAAAGAAAGCAGATCGCCGCCTTCCACGATAGCGAGAGAAAACAACTCTTTTTGCCCGGCTTCTTTTCTGAATAATCCCGCCTTTTCTTTAAACTGCGTCATCTGAAGAAGCTCGCCCAAAGGAGTGATGGTATTTAAAATCCAGGCAAGCTCGGCGTGCTCCGCCACTTGCGATTGAATAAAAATAATTGATTTGTCCGCGTCAATGCCGCAGCTTAAATATAATGTCGCGGCATCCAAAATATTTTTTCTTAATTCTTCCGGTTTTTGAGGGCTGGTGATGGCATGTTCGTCAACAACGCAAAAAATTGACTGATATTGATTTTGAAGATTAACCCAATTTTTTACGGCTCCCAAATAATTTCCAATGTGAATCACGCCCGAGGGTTGAATTCCGCTGAATAAAATTTGTTTTTTATTTTTCATAATTATTCTTCAAAAGAGGGTTTACTCGCCGAAGCTTTTGAGTGAAGGAAAGTAAAATCAGGGCGGCGGCCGACGCGTCTATTTTACGGTGTTTTCCCTGAATTCTTTCCGCTTCTTTGGTAGTGAAAAATTCTTTTTCAAAAATCACCGGAAGTCCCGTTATTTTTTCTAATTTTAATTTGAAATTTTGGGCCGGTTTAGTGTCTAAAGTCGCCCCGCCGCTTAAATTTAAAGGAAACCCGAGAATAATTTTTTTAACTTTTTTTTCTTCGGCAAGATTTTTAATTTCGGTAAAAATTTTCTTATTATTTTCTAAAACAACGAGAGGAAAAGCAAATTTTCCTTTTTCATCGGTTACAGCTATACCGATTTTCTTTCTGCCATAGTCAATTCCTAAAATACGCATTTATACATTGTATATAAATCTCATCTAAAATACAAACTGTGCAAGGACCGTCCTTGCACATTATTCTAAAATTACTGAATCTAAATCTTTAACTCCGCTTTTGTATTTAATCCAATCATTGACTAATACCTGCCACTCACTACTTGACATTATTTGGGTCATAAAATTGTCAGTTAATATATGAGAACTCTTTTTTTCTTTACCAAGATAGTATAGGTAACCACACCATTTATAATGCTCAATAAACTTAATAATTTTATTTGCATTTTTAATAACTCCGTCTTTCCAATTTTTATCAACTAAAATTGCGGGATTAGTATGGATATAAACAAACACAGTTTTTAATTGGTTGTCATTTTTAATATGAATAGATCTAAATCTTCCCTGAAATACATATCCTGATCTTTTATATTTTATATTAAAATAGACTGCGTAACCGGTTCCAAGTTTTTTCATAAAATCAGTTATTCCCTTTTCTCTTTTTTGTCTTAAAAGTAAATGAACATGATTAGGCATTAAGCAAAAAGTTAAAATATCCACCAATGAATTGTGCAAGGACCGTCCTTGCACAATTCGTTGTACGCGAGTGTTCGCCCAAATACTAACCGGTTTATCACTATTAAATTCATACAAACCAGTCATAAAACGTTTGTAATCAAATACATCGCGAAAAATATTTATACCTTCCACGCCTCTTATTACAATATGATAAATTTCGTTCTCAACTAATGGAATTTTTCTTCTCATAAATTGCAAGGACGGTCCTTGCAATAATTATACAAAACTGTGGTCAAAAAACAATCCAGCCCCGCTTTTAGCGGGGCTGGTAAGCTATCCAAGCTAACACAAGGAAATTAGTTGGCGCTTGTTTAGTTGGAACTTTCTATAATTTCTGATGCCATATTAGTTCCGGGTAAACCAACGACTCCGTAGCTGTTTGTCCAATCAAGATCTCTAGGAATAGTAGTTTGCGTAGCTGTTGAAGTTGAATTCGGCGACCAGATAAAGTCATTGTTAGTATCATTGCTGTTAAGAGTGCCTGCTTGATCCATTAAGCCGGCGATTGCCGTGGGATAAGCCGCGTCTCCTTCAAGCTGAACAAAAATACTTTCTTTTGAGGTATTATTTGCGATATTGACTCTGTTTACCGTAGCATTCAGCTTAAAGTATGCAGTTACTCCTTGCGCGATTTTATAAGTGGTGGTTGCCTGATTGCAACCGGTAGCGTCCATAAAAATCTGAAGATGCATAGGTCCTTCTCCGGTACCGCCATTTACGTTAATACAATTGCCGGCGTTTAATAAACCGCTACTGCTGAAATTCGTATCAACTGTTGAAAATCCGCTGTCAGTATAAGCATAAAGTCCATAGACCGATGTTGAAGCTGATTCGGTTGAAGAACCGGTCGTAAACTTCATCTTGTAGATATAAACATCTCTGTCGTTTGCCTTAACGCTGAATTTATAAAGCGTTCTTTGACTGCCGTTCTGCAACACTCGTTCGGTTGAAGACAAATCAATTTTAGCCAATGTCGGATAAGATTTCATTATTCTGATGCCGGCCGGTGATGAAGGGGTATCAGTCGTAGTGCCAGCCTGAAGGTTTTGACCCGATGATTGACCTACTCCGTAGTTTCCGCCGCTGGCTGGAGTCGTGCTATTCACATCGCCGCCGTCATATTGCAGAGAAAACAAATCTCCGGACGAAGTTAGAGGACCAACTGAATTCGCGATTGCCGCGATATCGCCTTTCACAAGCATTGTCTTTGATTGGCCTGCCGAAATTTTGAAGTTCGTGAGCAAGCTGGATGTGGCAAAACGAGTTGTGGTAAAGACCGCTTCTCCAATACTGGTTGAAGGACTGCTGACGTCATATAAAGTTACTCTGCGTCCGACTAAGTCGTTCGGGGTATTGGTAGCGGAGCCCTGTCCTAGTTGAAACGCCACTTTCTGCAAATCAACATTTTCGGTCGTGGCGCTAAATTTAAGTTTTAGCAAAGTCACACCCGTTGTGCCGCCGGAAACAATTGAGTATCCGGGAGTTGAATCGTCAGCCACAGTGTAAGTGCCGGAAGTGGCGATGGTCATCACCTGACCCAAGGCATCGGCTTCTGTCTCGCCAATATCCTGACCTGAAACTTTTCCGGTTACCGAAGGATTTTGAGCGTCGTCATATCCCCAAGCGAACACATTGTTCGCTGTCGCGTTTCCAGCCGAATCGCACTTTAATCCAATTGTTTTTGTTGAACCTTTAGGAATTACAAGCGCTGAATCCAAAGTAAAGGTTGTGCTTGATCCGGCCGCGCTGGGATTCACGATATTTGAACCGGTCGTAAGCGATGTGGTTCCGTCATAAAGCTGACAACTGCTTAAACTAGTGGGATTTGCCGGTGCGTGATAGGCCAAAGGCAATGTGCTCATTGACGCGTCTTCTCCGGAAGAGCCGGCGTCAAACAAATAATTGGCAAATAAGAACGCTTTTGAACCGGCAATAACGGTTTGGGCCAAAGGAACGGGCGAAACGCTTATTGACAAAGCTCCGGTTTTTACGGTCATTGTGTTGCCGGTTATCGCGCTTGTCGGGCTTGGCGTAATAGTGTTTCCGGTTGTCTGACCAACCGCTGTCCATCCACTCGGAGTTGTTGAAGCCGCGATTGTCTGATTATTGGCGTAGTCAGTATGCAACTTACCTTTTAAGGAATAAGTGTGTTTGCCGACCGGAAAAGTAACAGTGTCGGTAAAGGCGACATTCGGCGATGAAGCCGTAATATCAATCGGTCCGGCCACAATCTTTCCATTCTCATCAACCACACTAATATTTGTGACACATTGGGTGCAATTAGCCGCGCCTGTGCCGTCCCATTCGCTGATACGGAAAGTCATAGCGGAAACCTGAACCGGTTCTCCTTTAACTTCCACTTCAAAGCCTCCCATGGGCTGGTCAGCCAAGTTTTCAGCGATATTTTGGGAAAGAACCGCTGTTGATTTGGACACGGTGATTGTTCCAGATGAAACACTCACTTGCGAAGCGTCAAACCAGGGGTTAGTAGTGCTGAAATTGCTGGAGTCATCGGTTGGGTCACTTGCTCCGGTTGGCGGAGGAATAATTCCGTAACCAAAGTTTTCTCCGCTTAAAGCAAGATCGGTTCGGCGATAAAGATCAAAATCAACCGTTCTTCCGGACCCGCCGATAACATCTCCTTTAACATAAATTTCTTTGGAAAATCCTTTGTCAACTAAAATTCCTTTTATTCCGTTTCCAAATTTAGTTGTGTAGTATTTTCCGTCAGAGCTTACTTCAGTGTCATAAGCCGTTCCGTCAACATAGGTTTTTATATTCGCTAAATCGGCTTTCGCGGCTGAACCGGATTGGTTCCAACGAATTGATTCCATATAAACTTTTTCCTGGGAACCGACCGTTACTTTAATTGAAGTAAATATATAACCGGTTGTGCCGATTTCTTTTGAAACCGCTGTGCCGTCGCTCCTGTTCGGGTCAAGCGGACCTCTTGCCATTGTTACGGTGCCAATTGAAATTGTTCCGTTAATGGTGTGGCTAGCTCCAGCAATAGGAAGCGCGCCGTCAATAGTGGCGTCTCCCGCGTCAACCGACACAAGAGATAAATATACCACTTGTCCGGCTCTGTTGCTATTGTCAGCCATATTGCCGGCAATAGTAAATGTCTTGCTTGTTCCTTTTGCTACCGTAAAAGCTGTGTTTAAACTAACCTGATGAACGGAATTTAAGGTTTTTGCCAAACCGTATTGGAATCCGTCAGAATCAAGAAGCACGACTTCAGAAAATACCGCGTCAACGGCTAAACCCGTTCTTTCAGCGGTTAACGAATTAACCGTGATGTCTTTGTCAGCCGGTGCGGTGAATTTTATAACCGTGAAAGGAACTCGCGCGGCTTGAGAAGTGGCATTGCCGGGAGCGATTCCATTGGCAGGATGCGTTCCCGCTTCAACTTTTAATGTGCCGGCCGCCGCTGGAGTTACTGGAGTTGTTGGAGTTACTGGAGTTGTTGGAGTTACTGGAGTTGTTGGAGTTACTGGAGTTGTTGGAGTTGTCACACAAGCTCCTCCGTATAAAGAATTTAATTTCGCTCTCGTTGAAGCGCCAACATAACCGCTTCCCGAGCTAAGACCTAAAGGAGTTAAAATATCTTCAGCGTATTTATTCTGGAATTTAACTACCGCGGCTTTTGTCGCCGGACCAAAGTATGTGGTCTCATTTCCGGGTGAACCGGCTCCTGAATCCGCGACTTTAGTGGAAGAATCGGAGTTAAGAACCATCTGCAGATTTTTCACATCGTCTCCTCTACTGCCTACGGTTAAATTAGCCGCGAAGCTGTATCCGCACAATTTCGGCGCTTCTCCTTTAAGAGTTGCTAATTGCGTTTGAAGCTGTTTAATTGTTTCAAGTAATGTGGCTATTTGCGCTTCTAAATCCGCCGCTGTTTGAGCGCTTGCCGCTATCGGAATAAAGGCCATCGCGCCGCTCAACCAAACTGTCGTTGAAATGCTCAAGAATACGGAAACAATTCTTGATGTTTTATTTTTCTTTTTTAAATTACTGCTCATAATTTATAATTTGAATCATTTTAATTTTTTAAAAAAAATTAAAATGATTCTTTACGGCATAGCTCAATTAAATTCGACCTTCAATTAATCATAGCTATGCTTCTTTAAACTTTTAATATTCCGCTGACATCAAATTTTATTTTGACGCGTTAATTATTAAAATGAAGACTTCTCCCCCCACCACTTTTGGTTACTAAAATAAATAATTTGATTTAATCGGTTGTTTTTTTTAACCAAAAGTGGTGGGGAGTTCGACCTAACCTCATTTTTTAATTATGAATTTTTAATTAATTTTTATACCTCTGTTTTTCTCGTTATGTTATATGTTAATAATATCTAAATATCCGCGCGTATTTTAAATTTTCAAAGAACAAAAATTTCTCCTTTTTTATTTAATTGCCGAATTTAATTCAATTATAATTCTTTAAAATCGCAATGCAAAATGAACCTGTGGATAACTTTCAAAAAATAAGGAGTATGTAAAATTTTTAAAAAAAATTTTACAGACGACTATATTTTTTGAGAACCGAGCACATAACTTTGACTTTAAAAATAATTTATTGAAAAGATTGGCAATAATGATAACAAAGAGTCTGTATTATATGTCGTTTAAGAAGTCAAAGTTATGTGCTCGGTGACGATTTTTATGGTCCCCAGCCGCACTTTTTGAAAATTTACAAAAAATTATTATTTTCTTAAATAATTATTGGTTTTTTTAATAAATTCCGTACCTTCCTGCGGGGTATTAGACCCCGCAACGGAAGGATTTATTAAATACC
>Ga0209541_10006429_pt1 | contig 20042 bp, 25 predicted proteins | sample RifCSPlowO2_01_FD_184027 | JGI IMG/M metagenome (GOLD analysis project Ga0209541, IMG submission 184027) | Groundwater microbial communities from Rifle, Colorado - Rifle CSP2_plank lowO2_0.1 (SPAdes) (version 2) | ecosystem: Environmental > Aquatic > Deep subsurface > Groundwater | place... | reverse complement strand
AACTTTATATTTGGTATCTTTTCAAGAAGGCCTTCCCTTTTGTAAGTGTACTTAGAGTTATTTGAATATTCTGTATGCCCAAACAAAAGCCGCTTCGCAAGCACCTTCTTTTGCTGGTCAAGATGGCTCATATCATAACAAATAAGCTTGGCTTTCATGCAAATAATAAGTAAATAGATATCTGGCCTAAAAACATAACACAGACTTTATTCGCCTGCCAATTCTTTCTTTATTTTTTCCATCTGTTTTTTAAGAATAGGCAAGTCTTCTTTTACTATCTTCCAAACCATATCAATATCAACTCCGAAATAATGGTGTGTCATCTTGTTCCTTGTACCAATTATGTTCTTCCATTGAACTTCATCATGTTCATTTTTTAAATTCACTGAAAGGTTTTTAACAGCCTCGCCAATTATTTCAATTTCTCGGATTATCGCGCTGCGCTTCATCCTGTTTGAAATCAACTCGACCTTATTCATGCCCTCAGAAAATGACTCTATCGCATCAGCACTGTCCAGTATATGCTTAATGAAAGCCAAATCATTTTTGCTAATCATATAATTCTTACTTCCTGTTTCAATATATCCTCCTTTAAATAAGGGCTTATTCCATTGTAGCTCACTAAATCTACCTTCTTATGCAGCTTTTCTGACAATTCTATCTCCAATCCTGCAAATTTAAAGCCCATAATCTTGGCAGTGGGTTTTATCAATATATCAACATCGCTGTTTTTCTTCTCTTCTCCTCTTGCATAGCTTCCGAATATTCCTGCTCTCTTTACTTTATATTTTTTTAAGATTCTTACAATCTGTGGTTTCAGTCTCTCTAAACCCTTTAGTTTTTTTGTTGGGAAAAATTCTTTATCTGCATCAGTTTCCTTCACATGCAATTCGCTTTTTGACAAGTCTTTCCCTAGATAGATCCTCTCTTTTTTGAATTTTTTGCCCTTTCTTACAGACATGGCTCTATAAAAATATCTCCTGCCGTTTCTTTCCTTTATTTCTGTGTATGCCACAGCTCTTATACGTCTACATTATTTATAAGTTTTTCTAGGTGGACGTGCATTGTGATGTCCGAGAAGTGCCGTACCATTTTTTGGGTATTGTTCAATCTTTAAATCGTTTAGTGCACCGAGGCTTTGGAAAAGTAGGAATTTGCTCCGGCCGGGATTTGAACCCAGATCTTCAGCGCGAAAGGCTGAGGTGCTTAACCGGGTTACACCACCGGAGCCTAAAAAAGACTGGTTTTAATCCATTTATAATGTTTTTGGGCTCACCAGTACATTCAGAAAAACCAAAAGTGGAAAACGAATCCTCCAGATAAGGGTTATTAAGGCTATAAACATTAAATGCTCACAATAGCCTTCTCTTCACAGCCCTAAATGCATAATCAAGAATTCCATTTATCTCAACATCTATCTCGCCAACATAATCAAGCCTCTTCATGTCATTATTGCTTATCTTAAAGTCATACACATCAATGTTCTCTGCCATATGCTCTCTGGAGCTTGCTTTTGGTATTACTGCCATGCCCTTCTGCAGAAGCCATCTTATTGATACTTGCCCAGCCGTCTTTCCATATTTCGCTGCAACCCCTTTTATTATTACCTCTCTAAAAACCTTCCCTCTTGCCAATGGCGAGTATGCAGTTACAGCAACATTGTTTTTATTGCAGGATTCAAGCAGCATTCTCTGGTTAAGAAATGGATGGAACTCAACCTGGTTATTGGCTATTTTCACCCCATTTTTCATCGCAATCTCAAGCGCATTCCTCATGTTGCTTGCCATGAAATTGCTTACCCCAACAGACTTGACAAGCCCATCATCTTTCAGTTTTTTAAATGCCTTAAACACATCTTCAAGGTTCATCACACTGCTTGGCCAATGCAGCAAATACAAGTCAATATAATCGCTCCCTAGCCTAGATATTGAATCTTCACATGCCTTTACAATCTTTTCTTGCCTGTTCCTGTAAGGCCATACCTTGGATGTTATGAAAAGCTTCTTCCTCTCAAACCCTGCTATTGCATCCCCTATCTCCTTTTCATTGCCATATGCCTCCGCAGTATCTATGTGTTTATATCCAAGCTCCAACGCCCCTTTTACAGCTTCCTTGCATCTATTTCCTGTAAGCTGCCATGTTCCAAGCCCTAGCTCAGGAATCTTGTTTCCATCGCCCATCCTTATCTCTCTTATTTTTGCCATCCCCATAAGGATTAACCGCTCTTATTAAAATTAATTGTTCAACTTATTTTTTTATTCTCCCAAATATTCTTACCATTGGCATGCCACAGCATTCCATCCAGGTCTTGGAGACCTTTCCACAATTGTCACATATGTATCTCATTTTGCCATCAACCCCCATTCAATTATTCAAAAAAAACAATCCTGAAATTGATTAACCGCCATGCCAATTGTTTTCCAGTAGGCTATATTTTTTCAGAAGGTTTCGATCATGTCCCTGTCAAAGCCTATGACTAAGAACCAGTTTATGTCAATTACAGGGACTCCAAGCTGCCCTGTCTTTTCATACATTTCCCTAAGTGCATTTGCATCGTTTGCTACATCAATTTCCTTGAACTTCACATTCTTCTTTTTCAAAAAATCCTTACCATGGCGCAATGCGGGCATGTTGGAGTTGTATATATTTTAACCATTTTCGACCACATGACATATTAATACTATAAGAATAATATAATTTGCCTACATACTATATACATCCACATATATCTAGAAATGTCTTTTTTAACATATTAAAAATGATGGGCCCGATGGGATTTGAACCCACGACTTCCGGCTCTCTTAAATTCCAGAGATATTGCCTGGTTGGTCGTATAAGACTTGCACATTAACATTGAGTTAATTCGGTGCTCCACCAGGCTAAGCTACGGGCTTTAGCAGGACATTATCCTTCCACTACCTGTAAAGTCGCTCGGACCCTTATAATCACATTTTCTGTATATGTGATAAATCCAAAGAAGTTTCATAAACATTAATAAAGATTTCTCTTTTTTTGTGCTCCTGTGATGTTCGGAAATAGGTATACACTTTTATTTTGTGCTCAGCAAACATTATAAATAATACGCCCATATATTCCAATATGCAATCAAGAAGGCTTTCAAATGATGTAATTGAAATATCTGGCGGAGTGCAGCCAAGCTCAAATGTTTATTTAATAATATCAAAAAAGATTCTTATAGACCTCGGCTCAAGGGTACAAGCCTATGAAATAGCAAATGAGCTCGCGAAATACAGAACAAAGCCAACAGACATCAAGATTGTCATATTTACCCATTTGCATTTCGACCATACAGGCAGTCTAGGTATGTTCAGCAATGCCAAGTTTTACGCATCCCAGGAAGAACTAGATTCCTTGAAATTGCCTATTAATCTCTCATTTGCTTCAAAATTTAGGGGCATAAAATTAAACCCCCTTGGAGACAAAATAGAATCATTGAAAGTCATAAGAACACCCGGCCACACATCTGGGTCTGTCTGCCTATGGAAGGAAGATGACCAAATACTCTTCAGCGGAGATACATTGTTTAGGACAGGTGCCATTGGAAGAACTGATCTCCCGACTAGCATTCCATCAAAGATGCAATCCTCCCTCATGAAGCTTGCAAGGTATAACTACGAAATATTGGCTCCAGGCCACAACCTAGAACATGGCAAACTATTACGACGAAATATCAAAATCTTATGAAGAGCTGCATGGAGCAGAGCAAGCAAAAAAGCTTCAAGTAATAAAAAAGTCATGGGACCCAAAAGGCCTGATTCTTGACATTGGCTGCGGCACTAACATAGCCAACAAATTCTTCAAGAACACGATTGGCCTTGACAGCAGCTTCAAAATGCTAAAAAAAGGCATTAATGTATGTGGTGAAGCAGAAAAATTGCCATTCAAAAACAACTCATTTGATGCAATACTGTGCCTGACAGCATTTCACAACTTCAAAAGCCAAAAAAAGGCAATGTCTGAAATGAAGCGAGTTCTAAAAAAAGACCAGATAGCAATAACTCTATTGAAGAAATCAAAGAATTTTAATGGCCTGAAAAGTCTTGTAACCAAAAATTTTAATGTTCGTTGCATTGATGAAGAAAAAGACCTTATCCTCATTTGTCCATGAATCCAAACATTCCTTGCCTTTGCTCAGAATCCTTGACCTTGTCAACATAGCTCTTCTTGAAGTCATCAAGTGCTTGATTCTTGTCGAGATTTTTGTGAGAAAACCTATATCCCTTGCTTCCACTGTCCCCTCGCTTCATGTTTCTTAGCCTTGTCAAGTCCCTCTTTGCCATTATTCTTTCCCTTTCCTCAGCAATCTTAAAGTCTTTTCTTCTGCCTAGCTTTAGGTACGCGAAATATGCAAGCATCAATATTAGTATTGCAGCCAGAGCATAATGCACAATGTCAAAATTAATGCTCTTTTTCGCTGTCACCATGACATTTTTGAAATTATTTTGCTTGTTTCCATAATTTACGCTTATGTCATACAATCCTGTGTTCTTTACTCCCCTGAACAATTTTATGCTTCCAGTCTTGTTTGACTCGATGCTTATTCTTTTAACCAGCTTTAAATCTCCTGGTTCGTAAGCAATCTTGACAAAGTCATCAAACTCTTCATTGCCAATGTTCATTAAAATTACAGATTCATTTTCGATGCTTATGTTAAGATCCACCACCCTTGCAACCTGGAAATTTGCCCTTGCCTTCAACTTTGTGCTGCTCAACAGTATCGAATAAGCCCCAGGGGCAGAATTGCTATTCAGCATGAACTTTGAAAACGCATTTGATTTTGCTGCATCGCTAAATACCAGGTTATTGTTAGGGTCATATACCTCTATGTTAATATCCTCGTTGATCATCTCATTGCCCTGGTCATAGATCATAGGAGTTATTTCAAGCACTTCTCCTGGAAGCAATGTCTCCTTGCTAAGCTTAAGCCTCAACTCCTTTTGCTCAGGCACTATATCTATTGAAGTTTCAGTATATCCTATGTTTCCATTCTTGTCCCTCCCATTTACCTTTATCATGTGCTTGCCTGACTTTACTGTTTTCTGGAGTACTATCCTGTACTCAAACTTATTGTTTTTTATCTTGGCAATATACTCATTGCTGTCCATCGCTATATTTATATTTCCTTCAAGCATGTCCTGGCTTAACGTGCTTTTTACATCTCCATAAACCTTAAAGTCATCTCCTGGGTTAAGCATCGTTTTGCTTGCCCTTGCTGTCATTGAGAGCTTGCTTATAACATTAAACTCAAGAACATCCTGGAAAAGCATCTCATTGCCACTTGCATCGCTCACAGCCATATCAATCTTGTAATTTCCCTCTGGTATTTGCAAAGCCTTGTATTCATAAGACAAAATGCCATCACTTATGCTTGCTGAGCCAGCCAAAAACCTATTGCCATCTTTCTTGAAATAGAATTCTACACTGCCATCTACTTTGGCTCCGTCAAGCCTATATATGTTTCCAGCAACCTTAAAAGCATCACCCATCTGAAGCTGGCTCTTGTCTATCTCAAAATTTCCTTTAAGCTTATTGCTTACCTTAAAATCCCTTGAGCTTGCTGTTGCAACTACATCAGGGCCCGAAACAAGGGAAAATCCTATGCTGCATGTTCCTGTCTTAACAGGCCTCGGCACGTTAATCACGGGCAGCTTTACATCGTTCCCAAAGTCCTTCTTTTCATTCTTGCTTAACATTACAGAAACAAAAGGCAGGTCATAGCTCAAATCAGCACATTTCATTGCAATCTTCAAGAACCCATCAAATGCCTGGTTTAATGTTACATATCCAGAAACCTTAATCTCATCACCGATGTTATAAATCTCTTTGTCAGGGCCATCAACAGATATTTCAGCGTATATGCTCGGCAACATAGTCAATAGAATTAATGCTGCAACAAGACCTATTTTCATGAAAATTTATCTGTGTATTGTTATATAAATAACTTGCTATAATTTGGCTTTTGTATAAGGGCATAACACATACATGATGCATATTTTCTAATGTGTGAATGCCTTAGAAATAGCATAACAAATAGCTATATAAATTCGCCTAATAATTTCGTAATGTAGTGTTTACAAAATGTAAACAAAAGGTTTATAAATCATGAACTCTTTGTTCATAATACATGAACTTAGAAAATATCTTCTCTACAGAGGAAAGGATAATAATAATTAAGAGTATAATATATTTAGAAAAAGAATTTGGTGTAAATGAAATTGCCACCAAGTCTAAATTAAGCAAGGGTTTGGTATCGAAATACTTTGATATATTATTAAAAGAAAACATACTTAGAAAAGCTAATAAAAAATTCTTGGTTGGTAATAACAATAATATAAGAAGCCTAAAAATATTGTTCAACATTCAGAAAATTGATACGGGCATCTTTAAAAGATATGGTTTTGTTAAATCAGTTGGTTTGTATGGGAGCTGTGCAAAAGGTACAAATACAGAGGAATCAGATATAGACTTATGGATAAAAATTGAAAATAGTACCAGAGAAAATACAATGCAGCTTACATCTAGTCTATTGAAAGTTGCAGAGAATATGAAGGTTCTTGTTCTCGATAACAAAAAACTCGAATTGTTGAAGGAAGAAAATCCCTTATTCTACCATTCATTGTATTTTGGATCAATAATATTATATGGGAAAGAAAATGAAATATAACCTTAACCAGCTCATTGGAGAAGGATTGATAAGGCCTATCCCAAAATCAAACCAAAAAGCAGAAGAAAGCGTAAGAACCGCAGAATCTTGGCTAAAGGAAGCTAAAAATAATTTTGGGAGCAAGGCGCTTAAATCTTGTATAATCTCTTCTTATTTGGCAATGTTTCATTCTGCTAGGTCAATATTATTTGCTGATGGTTTCAGGGAAAAATCTCATTTCGCAGTAGCAAGGTTCCTAGAAGATAAATATACAAAAAATAATTTATTGGAAGAGAAATGGATAAACTTGTTAGACCATTACAGGGAAACAAGGCATAATGACCAGTATAATACTTCTTTTATTACAACCGAAGATGAAGCTAAAGATATTCTCGGATCTGCAGAGAAGTTTATTGCAAGAATGAAACTGCTTCTCAAAGAAAAGTAAAGTATGCGGGGCACAGGACTTTCAAACCATGAGGTATCGGAACCTCGGTTCTGATGTTTGAACCTGCGTAGGCACTAAGCCACAGGATTTCTCCTCCAAAATCTGGAAACTTAAGTTTAGCAATTGAAAAGCCAATAGTTTTATAAAGTTTTTAATCGCACCACTCCCATGGATCTGGAAATATTAAGGCATTCAACAGCCCATGTGCTGGCAGCAGCAGTAAAAAAGCTCTATCCTAATGCAAAGCTAGGCATAGGCCCGAATGTTGAAGACGGTTTCTATTATGATTTTGGGAATTTACGCATAAAAGAAGAAGATTTTGAAAGCATAGAGAAGGAAATGCATGCAATAATAAAGAAAGACATTAAGTTCACCATGCAGAAAAAGACAAGAAAAGAAGCAGAAAAGATTCTAAAGAACGAAAAATTCAAGCTAGACCTGTTGAAAGACCTGAAAGATGATGAAATATATTTCTATGAGTCTGGAAATTTTATTGACCTGTGCAAGGGCCCTCATGTCAGTTCAACAAAAGAAATCAAGGCATTCAAGCTTCTCAAGATATCAAGCGCTTACTGGAAAGGCAACCAGGGCAATGAGCAGCTTCAAAGGATATATGGAACAGCATTTGCAACAGAAAAGGAACTTGAAGGATTCTTAAAACTAAAAGAAGAAGCTGAAAACCGGTCTCATATAAAATTAGGAAAAGACCTCGGATTGTTTTTCCTCTCTCCCTTGGTAGGCCCGGGTCTTCCGCTAATAACACCCAAAGGCACCATCATAAGGGAAGAGCTTCAAAAATTCCTTAGAAGTGAACAATTGAAGCATGGTTATCTGCCTGTTACAACACCACATATTGGCCGTATTGATCTGTACAAGAAATCAGGCCATTATCCCTATTACAAGGAAAGCATGTTCGAGCCAATGAAATGTGAAAGCGTTGAATACATTTTAAAGCCTATGAACTGCCCGCACCATATTCAGGTATACCAGAACAACTTAAGAAGCTACAGAGAGCTGCCTTTGCGGCTAACAGAATTCGGCACGGTTTACAGGTACGAAAAATCAGGGGAGCTTAATGGCTTGACAAGAGTAAGGATGATAACCCAGGATGATGCTCACATATTCTGCTCAGAGGGACAAGTCAAGTCAGAAATTTTAGGGGTAATTGACATAGTATTGAACATATTCAAGGTATTGAACTTCGCTAGTTATAGGGCGAGGTTTGGCACAAAAGACAATAGCAACAAGTATATTGGCTCTGACGAATTTTGGAAAAAGGCAGAAAAAGACATAGAAGATGCATTGAAAGAAAAGAAAATGAAATATGACAAGGCAGAAGGTGAAGCAGCTTTCTACGGCCCTAAGATAGACTTCATTGTCAAAGATGTTCTTGGAAGGGAATGGCAGCTCGGCACAGTCCAGGTTGATTACAACCTTCCGCAGAGGTTCGAGCTTGCTTATGAAGGCCAAGACGGAAAAAAGCACGTTCCTGTAATGATACACCGCGCTCCTTTTGGTTCTCTTGAAAGGTTCATGGGCATTTTGATAGAGCATTTTGCAGGCAAGTTCCCATTGTGGCTAAGCCCTGTGCAAGTCAAGATAATAACAGTAAATGACAGGAACAATGATTTTGCAAGAAGCATTGAAAAGAAGTTTAAAGATAACAATATCCGCGTTGAAGTCAATGACAAGGCTGAAACATTGCCAAGGAAGGTAAGGGAAGCCCAACTAGAGCAGATAAATTACATTTTGACAATCGGAGATAAGGAAGTTGAAAACAAAACTTTGGCAGTAAGGACAAGATCAGGCAAAGTCACTTTCGGAGTAAATGTTAATGATTTCATAAAAGAGATTCTTGAAAAAATTCAAAATAAAACAATAGACTAGACCCTACTTTTTCCATATCCAAAACCTCACTATTTTGTTCTTTCCGCCTGTTACAGCGCCGCCAACAAAAACATCACTCATAAAAACATTTGAGTTTATATCAGAAGGCCCCCTTAAATCAAGGTATTTTTTGCAAATGCCATCGCAAAGGCATGTTGGCTTGTCACATATTGTGTATGCATGTTCATAACTGTTTTTAAATGCAACATTGGCATCAATTATGCCCGATATAACACCGCCAACTTTGTCAAGTGGGCTGTCAATAGGTGGTGTAGAGCTATCACAGTCTCCTGTGCTAGGTTCATTTTTGGCTATGCATTCCTTCAATGAATTGTCAGACATTATCTGTGTTTTTATCATGTCCTGCACATCTCCGACTGCATATGGAACCTTTATGACACCAGGCTCTTTTCTCGGCAGAGCAACAAACACTACCCCTAGTATTATCACAAGCGCGATTATCGCTTCAACAGTCCTCAAATAGCCTTGCTTTACCATGCCCTTATTATCAGCACCTCAACCCTTGTTGTGTCAAGTGTAGTGTCTTTATTTAACGCATTCATCCTTATCTCCTTCGCAAAAACATTCGCATTGTCAGGAATCTTCTTCACATCATCCCCAGGTTTGCAATTATTAAAACTGTCTTTGCATATCTTAAATTCCTTTGATTGTGGATATCCCCATGATGTTTTCGTGCCAGTATAATTGCCATCAAGGTCATTTATCTTTCTTGTTAGTTTTACAGAATTTAAGCCCTTAATGATTTCATTTACCCCGACCTTAAAGTCATCATTGTTCATTCTTTCACAATTTTGCGGTTGGCCTGGCCCGCCAGGAGTAAGCCTGCACTCTATGTTTGCATTATTATTGGTATAAATTATTTCATCAGAATAAAACACGTAAAATTTAGACAACCCGCTCAGGTCGCTTGTCCTTAGCCATATTTTGCCATCTCCCTGATTTGAGTTGCAAGACAGCCCATCTATCTTAAAGTCAATGTACTGAAAATCAGGCTTTACTATACCGAAATTATTCTCATCATCATCGCAGGCAGGAAAATTCCCATTGAAGCCAAATTCAACAAATTCCTTTGATGGCAAGCCACTGTCCCATGCTATAGGCGTTCTTTCAATCGCATAATACGTTTCTTTCACAAGCCTGCTTTCAACCAGTGAAATTAAGTAATCACCCTGGTATGCCGTCTCAGACCCTGGTTTGAAAAACAGCAGTATTGCCAAGAATATCATTAGGAATATCCCCATGCTTATCATCCAGTCAATGTGCATGCTTCCCTTTTTCAATTTTTATATGCCTCCCTTTACTGTAGTTATTATCAGCGTCGCTATGGTTATTAAAACCAGTGAGTGCAGCAGGCCTTGCTTTAATTTTCCCTCAGAGAACTTTCCTATCATCAGTCCAGTAAAAAATCCCTGCACTATTACCATTGAAAAAAATATCTTGTCCATGTCAACCTTTTCTCCGCCGCCTCCACCAAAGCCAGGCATGAATCCAACATTTCCTATGTCCGCGCTTCCAAAATCACCCAAGCTGTTCATCTGCGGGCCTAACCACACCTGCAAAACAAGCATTATCCCTATGAATATGAAGAATATTATGTATCCTTGGACAACCTGTGAATGTGTGCTTGCCTTTCTCTCTTCCTTAAGCCTCTTTATGTTAAACACAGACTGGGAAACAGACTCGAGCACATCGCTTATGTCCCCGCCTGCCTTGTCAGCTTCAATGACTATAGAGACAGACCTCTTTATTACTGAATTGTCTGTGTCATTGCTGAAGTTTACAAGGGCATGGTGTATTGGTATGCCCCATTCTATCTGGTTTGCAAGCTTTCTCACATAAGGGCTCAAGCTTCCATAATCCTCATTAGCCACATGAAGTATTGCATTTGGAACAGGTATCCCTGACTTTACAGTCCCTACCAATCCCCTTATGAACTCAAGGAACTTTACCTCAATTTCTTTTTGCCTTTTTATTTCACTGAAGAAATCAATCCAAAACTGCGCCCAGCCAAGTGACAGCGCAACAATTATCAATGGTATGAAAAGCCTGCTCCCATAAAATACTATTAGGTCTATTGCTAACAAAACTACTGCAATCCCCATTCCTATGAAATACTTGTTATGGAATTTTATTCTCATATTCTTACTTTGGCGTTATATAGCTTAATATCACTAATGATGCCACATTCATCAACGGTATTGCAACATATGTTCCAAACACAGCTATGGTCCCCACACTTATTCCGCTTATTGCTCCCCCAAGCAGCGGCGAGTTTATTATTGACAAAGTCATGAACAAGAGCATTGGCGCAACTAGCGATATGCCCACGTAAACATCTGAAAATGTTGCAAGGTTCTGTATGTACTTTTCCCTCTTAAGCTGGTATTTCTCCATTGCCTCCTGCGACTTTATCGTCAAGTATTCCTTTAAGTTTCCACCTGTCTCTACCGTTGTTACTATGCCATTCAACAGCTCGCTGAAGTCCTTCAGGGGAGTTGTAGAAGCAACAAGCCTAAGCGCAGTCGTCATGCTATAACCAAAAAGGTTCACGTAATTAACTATCTTTTTTATCTCTGGCTCCAATGCCCTGTATTCTCCAGAGCTTAGTATCAGCTTGAACATCGCCATTGGATGTGCCCCTGATCCAGCAACAGCTGCCATGTGCACTATAACAAAAGGCAGCTCACCTTCCATGTACTTCCTTCTTGTAGAAACTATTGTAGAAGGATACGCATAAATCAATGCGAACACAGCAACAGAGCCAAGCAGGCCTGCAATCAAGGCAGCCATTACCCTTATCACTATGAACTTGTTGACAAGCAAAAGAGTTATTAAGAAAAATGGAAAAAACGCAGCAAAAGAACTAAATATCATCATGCTTACATAAGTGTTCGAGAGTATCCTGAAATCAGATGATTTCATCGCAATGAACAATGGCTCGAAAAACTTCTTGTTCTCTTTTATGAGCTTTACGCTAAGCCTCTCAAAATACCTGTTAGCCAGTCTTCCATATTCGCTCTGCTCATACAGTGTATAATCCCTTATCACAACAATGTCCTTCTTCTTTTTCCTTATTGATTTTAAAAAGCGTTCAAATGAATCCTGGTCAACATCTATGTCTACATTTGTCTTTGCCCTCGCCTTGCCCTCGCCTTTTGCCTGCATCTGCTCTTTTTTCACATCCTTCTTTGCATAATCCGTATCTTCTTTCCACATGTAATCCTTAAATCCTTGAGTTACTGCATTGCTGCTTAAATATATTTCACTGGATATTAATCCAAGGTTTTTGCGTATCTTGCCAAACAAGTACATTATGTAATCATCATACTCCCTCATTATCTCGCTCTCAGTTTTTCCCTTAAGGAATTCTTCCTTGTTCTTTGCAGTTTTTAAAGAATTCTTGACCTGCTGCTTGAATCCATAGTATTTTTTGGCCTCTTCATTTATGTTGGCTATCTCCCTTGCCAGGGCAGCTATATCACTCATTAAGCTCTGCCTCTTGCTTTTTCAAATTAAGTTCTATGTCATCCAGCAGGTTTTTTATCCTTGCCTTCAAAAAATCAGCATCATGGCCCTTTGCACTCCCCTCTATTATGTTGCTAAGCATGAATCCTGCTTCAACCAACAACTCCGCGTCCTGTTTTATCTTGTCAAAATGCATCTTATGCTATTCCAAATTTCTTCAAGACCTCATCCGGAGTTTTGTAATACTCATTGATTATTTTCTGAACCTCTGCAAACTCAAATATCTTGTTCTGGTACATCTTGTAAAGCAGCTTTGCCCTTAACAAAAACTCCATTTGCAGCTTTTCTTTTGGTATGCCGTGCCTCATCATTATCCTGTTGAACACATGGCTGTCTGTCTTGAAATAAAACCTGTCAGTGCTCGGATCCCTTGCCAGAGGCGTGTTTGTCACAGCCTTTCCCACCTCTTTCTCAACCTTGACTATCTCAACTATCTCTTGAAGCCTTCTTACAGGCTTGCCATCAACCTTCGCCTGTGTCAATACGCATACTATGTCAAGGGATTCTACCAAAGTTGGCGATAAGTTTATTGGCTCTGTTTCAAGCCTCCTTATCAATGCCTCAACAGACTCTGCATGCATGGTGCTTATGACTGGATGCCCAGAGCTAGCCCCTTGAAATAATACAAAAGCCTCTTTTCCCCTTATCTCTCCTACTATGACATAATCAGGCCTTTGCCTAAAGCTCTCTCTAAGCAAGTCAAACAATGTTACCTCTCCATGCTTCTGCCCTAGTATGTTAGCAGAACCTATGCCTGCCCTTGAAACAGCAGGCAGCCAGTTCTCATGCATAAGGTTAATCTCTTTCGTGTCCTCAATGGTTATTATTCTCGCAGAAGGGTTTATGAAAAACGCTATTGCATTAAGAAAAGATGTCTTTCCTGATGCAGTAGCTCCAACTATCATGATATTAGCCCCATACTCCAGCAATATCCAAAGGTAAGAAAGAACCTCTGGAGACACAGTCCTGAAGTCTATCATTTTTATTGGGGTCCATGGAATCGAAGTAAATTTTCTCATTGTAAAGTTTGGTCCTCTTGTTGCCACGTCAGAAGAGTAAGTAGCATTTATTCTGCTGCCGTCAGGCATCCTTCCATCCAACAAAGGCGTTGCATATGATATGTACTGTCCGCATTTCTGCGCTAATTTCTCAACGAATGAAGTTAAAGTCTTTAGGTCATTAAACTGCACATTTGTCCTTAGGTTCCTGTATTTCCTGTGTATTATGTATATCGGCGTATTAAACCCATTGCATTCAATGTCCTCTATGTAATAGTCCCTCATCAAGATCTCAATCTCATTCAATCCAACGAAATTCCTCCAGATGTAATACATTATCTTCAGGAAAGAGCTCTGCGCCATCCTTATGTGAAACTCATTCAGTATTATTCTAACATTCCTCTCAAGGTATTCCATTACTGTTTTTTCATCATTCGCATTTAGGAAGCTTATGTTTATCAATTCCCTTATCCCCTCTTCAACCAATTCCAATGTGCTTTTTTCATTCTCATCAAGCTCTGGCTCAAGCACAGAATATACTAATTCATTGATGTTTCTGTCCCAGTATATGTGCACTGAAGCATATGGCTTTACTAGGTCATATGTTACATCAAGCTGTGATCTGTCAGCAGGCATGTCAGGTATGTTTAATATTGTCTGCTTCAAGTCAATAGAAAAATACACTGGCGTCTGCCTCTTTTTTTCAGTCTTCTTGAACAGTTCCATCATTCACCCCTTCTTCTTGATAAAAATTTGCCTAAGAACCTTATAAACATTTCGTTGATTTTGGTTTTGCAATCTAGCCCTGCCTATTTTTGTGCAAAGCTGTTCAAGTTGCCTGCATCTTTATTGTTATCTTTGGTTCTGTAGCACCGCCTGAATATCCGCTATTTTCAATCACCATGCTAAAAACACCGAAAAATGGATTCCTCAATGATCCTGCAACAGAACTTAGCTCAATATCAGCATTTGCATAGCTTGACTTTATTGTCAGCTCGTAATTGCCCTCCATTCCATCTGTTCTCAATGTCAAGTCACCTTCCTTAAAGTCCATTCCTGTTTCCATCAGCTTATTTTTGGTTTTGAATTTCCATTGTATTGTGTCATCTGTTCCTGGCGCTATAATTAGCTCTCCCTTTTCTATGCTCAATGGGCTTAAATACCTCTTTGAGCCAGGGCCTTCATTTATTACATCAATTACATTCTTGTTCAGGTTGAACATCATTTCCTTTGTCTGTATGTAAGTGTTCCTGTCCCGCATCTTGCCAACCATCGGCATTGCCAGCCCTATTATCAGGGCTATTATTATTACTCCAAGAGCTAAGTACAATATTGCAGAAATCCATACCTGTCCTTTCTTTTTCATGTTAAAAACAGAAAAATTCAGCACTGCTAACAATCGCCAAAAGCATTGCCAGAAGTGTCTCCAAACTCTATTATGTTCGCTGAGCATGTTACCTTGTTGCCCTTAACCATTATGCTTGGTATCATCTCTATCCTTTTGACCGCGCCAGTGGTCATTGCCTTTGTAATTATACGCTTGCTTTCAAATTTGGGTACAACAGGGTCTCGTATGCTTGTGTCAGATTCTACATCAGTGTCTGATCTGTACATCTTGACATAAAGGTCGCTTATCTCTGCAACACCCTCGTTTGAGACCATTATTAGATATTCACTAGTACTTGCGTCCCTGCATACCCCGATTATTTCCAATATGACGTCCTGGGAGCAATCGACATTTGCTGCAGCTGATTCTGCAGTGCTTTTCTGCACATCCCTTGTGAATCTTGTTCCCCATGTCATTATTACTGCAGCAAGCGCAACAGTAAACCCTATTATTAGGACAGTAGCTATCAATGGGCTTATCCCCTTCTTTGATTTAGCCATTTAAACGTAACACCCCTTTTTAACTAACATTATTCGCATAAATCAGTTATGTCCGCTCCAACATCACCAAAAGACGCTGCGCTCTGGCTGCATATCAACGTGCTTCCATCCTTAAGCGTTACAGTTGGTATTAGCTCCACCTTCTGGAGGGTATCTGAATATGCTGTTTCTAAATCCCCACCATCACCACTCACCCCAGTATCAATGGCAGCAACCCCAAATTTAATTATGGTCTGGGTGTTGGCATTATCCCCTCTTTTTATTGTCTGAACTGTATTTGAATTCTTATAAAATTTAAACCTATAATCAGTTATGTCATAATTCCCTTCATTTGACACAACTATCTTATATAAATCCGCATCACTTCTCTTGCATACTTTCTCTATGTTTAATGTAACATCCTGTGCGCATACCATGTTTGCATTTGCAGAGCTTGAAGTGCTTTCCTGAATGTCTTTTGTGAACTTTGTTCCCCAAGTCATTATCACTGTAGCAAGGGCAACAGTAAAACCTATTATTAGAACAGTAGCTATCAACGGGCTTATTCCCTTCTTTGATTTATCCATTTAACGTAACACCCCTTTTTATTTTACCTAACTAATATTATTAACAATCACTTTGACCTATTGTAGACCCCTCTGCATTTGATCCTGCTTCACCAAAGGATATGAGATTTTGGGCGCAAACAACATTTTTACCCCCAACAGTTACAGTTGGTATTAGCTCCACCCTCTGCAATTGATAATCAAACCCTATCTCAAGGTCGCCATCAGCAATTCCATCGCCATCAACATCAGCAGCAGTGCTGATACTAGCTACTTCTAAACTAGTTATTGTGGCGCCACCGCTTTTCCTTTTCAATGTAGTTATATCATTTTCATTCTTATAAAACCTCACCTTATAATCAACTAAATCATAACGCCCGTCATTCGAAACTATTATTTTATATCCACTGGCACTATCCTTGCATATATTCTTTATAGTCAATGTAACATCCTGTGCGCATACCATGTTTGCATTTGCAGAGCTTGAAGTGCTTTCCTGAATGTCCTTTGTGAACTTTGTCCCCCAAGTCATTATCACTGCAGCAAGAGCAACAGTAAAACCTATTATTAGAACAGTAGCTATCAACGGGCTTATTCCCTTCTTTGATTTAGCCATTTAACGTAACACCTCCCTTACATGAATTGTAATTATTATTATATGAAATATATCTTAGCCTTTCATATTTAAAACTTTCTCAAACGCATTCCTATAATTTAATCACACCAAAATGGTAAATTCATTACCATCTCCTTTATTGTGGATTGCAATACCCGCATATCTGCAAATTGTCAAGAACTATTACTTTTTGGTCGCAGGCATAAAACTTGCCTGATATGCTTATCACAGGCACCACCTCTATTTTTTTTCCATTGCTTTTTTCTGTATCTATGTTGCCCTTTCCCCTGCATTCAATGCAAGGCTCTACCCAATCCCTTGGCTTCATTGGAAAAAATGCAGAATCACCGGTTTGAATGCCATACTCTACCTTGCCTCCAGACATGTCTCTGAACACCAATGCATCTATTGATATCCTTCCCGTGTTTTTTATCGGCACATGGCAAACCGGATTAGGATTAGTGCACTCAAAGTAATTTATAGCAACGTCATTGCATTCTATGCTTGCCGACCCAAAATTTATGCTTGACTCTACTAGTTCCTTGACTTTTTCCTTCTCATAAATGAAAACAGCAGATGTCAATGCTATGGTAAATGCTACAAGCAGCACAAACGTAACAAGTGCACCTAGACCTTTTTTGTTTTTTTTTGCCAACCTAACCCTCTTTCTTGCCTTTCAAAAAACCTGTTCCACCTATGTAAACCTGCCTTTGCTCAAACTCGCTTTCTCCTGTCACTAGCATTACCTGTGCCTTATTCCTAACCAAGGCAAACTCATAGCACACCCTAGAAGATTGGCTTTGCTCTATGCAAACCTCTATGCTTTGTCCTGATATCATACTTATGTAGCCAAGGCAATTTTTTATTTCACCATAATCAATGCCACTGCTAGCCACAGAAAAGCCACCCAACTCTATGTTGGCATTTAGCTTGTCATAGCACCCATCTAGTTTATCTGACCTTGCTGGTGGATTGCCAGAATCATATATTGTGATTTCCTTCGCATTAGGGTCAGGTGGCGATTTAACGCTTATTTTCTTGTTCATAAGGTTTCCAAAATACAATCTTGTCCCATCTATGTTACTGTAAATATAAAGCAGCTCATACTCTGGATCCTTCGCCTTTGCATATGACGAAAATTCAGTGCTAAACCCATACAGCTTTTTTATGTTATCCTCATCAGGCCCTGAACTCTCGACCAAGGCATTTATGAATCTCGCGCTTTCAAGGTCATAATTCTCAGAAAGGTCCTTGAAATTCTCGCTAAGCTCCCTCTGCCCAAACTTGTTATATGCAATCGTAAGCGCAAACAACACTACGCTAGCTATTATTGCAGCAAAAAGATAAATCTGTCCCTTCTTGTTCATTCCAGCACCTTTTTTACATCATTGAAAACATCTCTTATTTCCCTTGCCCCGTTTATCCCGATGACCTTTGTTTTACTATTTTTTTTGTAATGCAAAACCACAGGCAATGTTTCTCTCTTGTATATATTTATCCTTTTCCTTATTAGCCCTGGCTTGTCATCTTCCCTTCTATACAGCTTTCTTCCGCACTTGTCACACATTAAGTCATGCCTTGGTTTTTTTGATGTTAAATTGTATGTCATTCCGCAATAGCATTCATATCTGCTGCTAAGCCTCTTTATTATAAGTTCCTCTGGTACTTTCATGACGAAAACATGGCTTACTTTTATGAATTTGTCAAGCATCTTGGCTTCGTAAACCTCTCTAGGAAACCCATCAAACAGCAAATTATTTTTTCTTTTTCCAACATGTTTTTTTACTATTGCAACAGCCATCTTGCTGTCTATAAGCCTGCCAGAATCAATGACCTTTTCTATTCTCTTTCCAATATTGCTCTTTTTCCTTACCTCAATCCTCAATATTTCACCAACAGAAATAACTTTGAAGTTGAATTTCTTTTTCAGAAGCTCTGCCTGAACGCCCTTGCCAGACCCTGGTGGTCCCAACAGAACTGTGTTCAGCCCCTTTTCCATTGATTAACCCAACACAAAGCTTGTATATAAAACTATAGCCCTTGGGGAGAATCGAACTCCCGACCTCTTCCTATTCGGCCCAGTTACCAAGGAACTAAGCAAACAGAGTTTTGTGCTCTACCGACTGAGCCACAAGGGCAATATTTCCCTAATAAACTCAAAAACCTTCCTTTTAAACATTTTGTCGGCTAAGCCTTGGTGAAATCCTCATTCAAAGTTAGTACAAGCACAGAAGGGAAAGCTAATCTGTTTTTCTTTTCAAAAAATAGCCTAGGATTTCACCAAGGCTGTCGGCTACTTTCAATAGGGTCTTAACAACAATCAAGAGAACATATCTTTAAAGTAAAGTATGCAGGGCACATGACTTAAACTGATGATAAAGCTTAATATTATTTCTATATCCTAATGCCATTCTTAACAGCCTCAGAAACTATGCTTACTTGTTTATTAAATTTCTTAAACTCCCCTGGTGTATAGCATAACATATCAACAGGATATTTTAAATTCCATTTCATATAAAGAGCTGGTGCCCTATCCAAAAGTCCTTTACCTTTAAATCTTTTAGATACTATAATTAAATCTACATCGCTCCATTTGTTAACTTTTCCAGATGCCCTAGAACCAAATAAATAAATGGCATCAATATTATTTTTCACTTTAAAAAACTTTAATTCTTTTATCAATCGAGATTTTTTGTCCATTTTAATATCTCTTGGTAATATAAAAGTATTTTTTCGCATTCTTCCTTTGTATATTCTTTTGGTGTATCTGGATAACGAGAAGCTGTATAAGCGGGATTTAATTTAGCGCATAACTCAACGATTTCTAAAGGTGCTTTGTTTAGTCTAGAAAGTTGAACTAAATCATGGATTTTTGGAAAACTCCTTGTATTTTTAATAAGCAATGACTTAAGGGCTTTTTCTGCTGCTTGTTGACTCCAGAAAGCTGCTGAAAAATATTTCTTTGCTTTGAAGTTTATTTTGGCAGTATCAAATTCCTCTCTTGCTTGATTTAGCCACCTTGTAACTTCTTCTTTCATTTTGTATTATTATATCATTAGAACTTTTATATAACTTTCGATGGGTTGTATCCGTTTAGCTGCTAAGGGTTTGTCTTAGCATACTGAACGTATTTAACCCTCTTAGCCTCTGTATTGCAAGGCATGATATAATAATTTCCTTTATTCTATCGGCATTCCTGTGCAGTATCTTTTTTAAAAATGCTGAGTTTCCTTGTTTCACAAAACTATGAACCATTCTATGAGATACCCAACTATAAGTTCTGGGAACCGACTTGAACTAGGAGTATAATGCGGGGCACATGCATGATGCACATTTTCTAATGCGTGAATGCCTGTGATTAGCAAGGTAAAATGACTATATAAAATACCCTAAAGTTTAACTAATCAAAATAGAAAAGTATTTATATAAGTTTATATATAGATTTATATAA
>Ga0209541_10006428_pt1 | contig 20042 bp, 19 predicted proteins | sample RifCSPlowO2_01_FD_184027 | JGI IMG/M metagenome (GOLD analysis project Ga0209541, IMG submission 184027) | Groundwater microbial communities from Rifle, Colorado - Rifle CSP2_plank lowO2_0.1 (SPAdes) (version 2) | ecosystem: Environmental > Aquatic > Deep subsurface > Groundwater | place... | reverse complement strand
TGGAATATACACTGCGTCATTTCCACCGATAGAGAACACAAGAATCAAGTCATCTTTTTCTCGCGCGTTTATTTCAGCATTCATCCGCTGGAGAACATCCGCAGTCGTATCACCCGAAACTCCCAAGTTGTAGACAAGACAATAGAAGTCATCTTTTGGGTCAGCATTTCTCTTGTCCACTAACTTTCTTAATCGTGCAACCCAGCCGCCTTGTGCATCCCACGCGCCATAGGCGATACTGTCACCAAAGATCAGGATTGTGGTCATCTTACCTGCTTCCTTTTTTACTTCTTTAAATGGTTTGTGATTAGAGCAACCCTTGCTTCACAAGCTCGGGCACAATCTTCGTATGCAGCATACCGGCGAGTTCAATCCCTTGCTGTTCGTAGTCTTTGTTGACCCAGATAAATCCATCAACTTGGTCTTGCGGATTCACTTGTGGATTGCCTTCAAGCTCAACAAAATAGCAGACCAACCGGATGGTTCTTCTCACGAACGAATACACTCATCGACGTTTTGTTACGCTTCGTCTCTTGCAATGATCATAGACTGGACATTTTGAACAGAATGGAGATAGGGGTGCGCAAATTGTTTTACCGTGAGACACGAAGGTGTTGTTTAATATTTTCCAATGTTTTTGAGGCACTAACTTTATCAGAGCAAGTTCTGTCTCTTCAGGTGTATTCTCTTTTACCCAGCCTAAACGGTACGCAATACGGTTTACATGAACATCAACAGGTATGGCATCCTGCTTGTACGCATAAACCAAAACGCAATTCGCCACTTTTCTCCCCACACCAGGAAGTTCAAGAAGTTCAGTCATCGTGCTTGGCACTCTGCCGTTGAATTTTTCCACTACTATGCGGGACGCTTCGATGACGTTCTTAGCTTTCGCGTTATAAAATCCAATCTTTCTGATTATTTTAATGACCTCAGCTGACTTTGCATTCATCAACTTTTCTGCTGTTGGGTACTTGACGAACAACTTCTCAGCAATCACTTCTGTCACTTCATCCCTTGCTCTTGCGCTTAATATGGTGGAGATGAGGACTTTGAAAGCATCATACTTCACACCCATGCGCTGGAGCATAGTGCTGGTGCCTTGTGTTTTCACTAAAATACTAAGCACTTCATCTATTTCGGTGTGGGTTACCATACTGGATAGATGCGAGGCTGAACTTTTTATTTTTTGGCATTTTTGCGCATGTATGAAAACATTTTCTTCCCTTGAACTGGTTTCTTTGGAAAATCTCGAAGGAGCATATAAAAAAGCAAGAGAAAATATTTAAGACTTACTTACAAACTTTACGATGACCTTGGGACTTCCACTGGAACTTTTTGCGCGTCGACGTGGACTACAGCACGCGCGGAGCCATCTTTGCTGAAGTAGTCATAGGCGTAGATGCCGTTGATGCTGCAGCCGTAGCCAAGGCCAACAGACCGCATATGCGCACTGTCTTCCTTACCTTTAAGCATTACTTCCAAATCTTTAGCAGTAAAATCGCAAACAAAGCCAGCATCATAACCTCGTTCGTTCAAATAACTGGCGTTCAACTCTCCAAGTTTCACACTTCCAAAAACTGCGACAACATTAGGATGCTGTCCATATTCAGATTTGCCCTTAACCTGCGCAGTTGAGAGCTTTAATGGATTCTCTTCAATAGCCGGAGCAAACCTGTTATTATCTCTCGCACGAGCGATAAGATTACAAATAAACGCATCTTTTATTGGCTTAATCAACTCTTTTCCTTTGCAGTTGGCGTCATATCCTTCTTGAACAAGCGCTCTACTTCTCTCTTTATTATCAAGCTCAACAAAACCAACAACATAAGGCGAGTCTACTTTAAATTTAAACAAGCCATCATTTTTCAGTCTCAAACTGACAGTACTCGTTTTTTGATAATTATCTGTTTTGTCAAGTCTAGAGCCTGATTTTTTATTACACTCATAAAAAATAACACGTGCAACAAGCGCTTCACCTATGCCTTGCAAAAGCGCTGGCTTTCCTAAAGTTCTAGCTTGTTCTGCTGCAAAATCAAAAGCCTGCAGAACGTTAAGTATATTTTGAGAAGCTGCAGTAACTTCAAAAGTTTCATAGAGTGGAGCGTCTTTGATAACGTAAGTTGGTTTTGGGCAAATTAATTCCATGAACAAGGTATTGATTATAATACTATTTAAACTAAACATTTTAAATAATTTGTATTATGTAATACTGTTGAGTAGTTACTGTGCTGACTTTTCTGCTTCTACAACCTCAAAAAATTCAGCTTGCCCTTGAGCGGAACAGGCTCAATTCTTTGTGCATTCTTGAGCAAGAATCCATAAATTTTTCCTTCCCAAAAATCTTTTGTCGCGCAATGCTTGTCGAAATCTGCCGTCAATTCTTCTTTGTTCACATATTTCTTCACGTCAACAAGTGTTGCCTTTCCTACAATGCAGCCAAGCGGTAATTCCGTGAATCCGAACCGTTCCATTCCATCTTTACGGGGGCTTTGACTTGCGTGCACCAAAAACTCGCCACGAAAATGAGTATTCCACTTTCTTAACTCGATTGTCTTTTTACCACTTACAATCAGTTCTGCCCAAGGTTGTTTGAGGGAAAGTGCTTTCATTTTCAATAGTTTATCCTTTTTCCAGAAACTATTCAACTTTGTTTGAAAACCTTTCCCTTTCGGAATTTTTTACAATAAGAATGTAAACCCGGCAAAGAATATGCTAACTGCGCCGGGGTTGGCGTAACCAGGTAACGTCGCCTACTTCACACGTAGGTATCCGAAAGGATATCCGGGTTCAAAAGCTTTTCGGTCGGCGATGGCCGAACTATTTGAAAGTCCCGGTCCCGGCGTACTTTTATCTGTTCCTCACCCAATGATATAAAAACTGTTGCGCGTACCCTGCATTCTTGCCCCAACGCTTCTTTGCGAACTCGCGTATTTCATCATGCTTGACTTTTTTCCCATTAAAATAAAGTTCCCGCAATGCACGTTCAATCCAGACGTCAACAGGAAACGCCTCGGTCTTTCCCAGCGAGAACAAACAAATGCAATCCGCGACCTTTTCTGCCACGCCGGGAATTTCCATCAGTTTACCGTGTGCTGTTTCATACTGTTCCTCTTTTAGCTTTTCAAAAAAAGAATCGGTGACCATGCTGTTTGCGGCATGAATGTACCGCGCGCGAAAGCCGGTCGCGCAGGACTTTATCTTTTCCAAATCGTCGATTTCTCCAGGTTCTGGAAATGCGTATCGCTGCCCTTCAAATTCAACTTGTTTGCCGAATGTTTGTGCGAGCAATTCCACATTTTTCTTGATTTTTGGAATGTTGCTTATAATGCTGCATTGAAAACTTACCAATGTCTCCCACGGATCACGCTGCATCACGCGCAAGCCAGAATATTGTTTGAGGAGCGGAAGAAGGGTTGGATCTTGAGCTAATGTTTCTATCGCTTTTTCTTGCTGTTTGCTTAATCCAAACAATCGAGTGATGTGCGCTTTATCAGTTCCTTCAAAAAATAATTTGTTGCCTTGCTGGCAAACTTTAAAGCATTTGTCACGCTCTTGACAATAATACCAATTGTCTACTTTTTGAAAACGGAAGAACTGGCCCGAGGTGAGCGTGTGATTCAAACTAAACTCAGATGTTTTGTGTTCCATAGTCCCCTTTTGCGCGTGCTTGCTTTAAAACTCTTACTCCTGAATCGGGATTCACAACCCTTTTAAATGCCCACTTCCTTTTATTCTCTATGGATAAGAGTGGCGTTTGGATAGTTATTGCAGCATACCGCGAAGAAAAAAGCATTGCAAAAGTAGTCCAAGCGCTTACGAAAGCAGGTTATCAAAACATCGTGGTGGTGGATGATGGCTCAAAAGATAAAACGTTTGAAGCCGCATCAGAACACACTCCTCACGTCCTTCGCCACGTCATCAACTGCGGACAAGGGGCAGCGCTCAAAACAGGAATCGACTACGCGCTTATGCAAGGAGCGGAGTTCATCGTCACTTTTGACGCGGATGGCCAGCACCGAGTTGAGGATCTTCCTGCAATGATTAATCCGGTTATAAACGGAGAAGCAGACATCACGCTTGGCTCTCGTTTCCTTGGCTCTGCGAAAAATCTCCCTTTTCTCCGCCGCATTGTTCTTAAATGCGGAGCGCTTGTAGTTTGGGCAATGTATGGCGTGCGCCTCACTGATTCGCACAACGGATTTCGAGCAATGTCGCGCCACGCCGCAGAACTGATTGACTTAAAAAGCGATAGGATGGAACACGCATCAGAATTTATTGATGAAATAAAAAAGAAAAAACTGCGTTACAAGGAAATTCCGATAACTGTACTCTATACTGAATATTCTAAAGCCAGAGGGCAAAGCAACTGGAATGCGTTTCGCATCCTGTACAAAATGCTTTTGCACCGGCTGTTGAGGTAGAAAAAATGTTGAATGCCATAACTAAAAAATTGTTAACATTTTTTTCTCCCATCAAAAACCAAGTTTTTGAGGTAAACCCATGATTGAACCTGTCCAAATCTTAGCCGCAATAATCATGCTTGTTGGAATAGTTCGCGCGATTGTCTTATTGCGAAACCGCAAACTCTCAGGAGCCTGGTTTGTCTTTTGGATACTTGTCTGGGGAGGAGTAGGGATTGTTGCATTTATACCCGCAGTTAGTTACTGGCTTGCGCACCTTGTAGGGATCGGCCGCGGACTTGATCTTCTCATATACTTGTCCATCATAGTTTTATTCTACCTGGTGTTCAAACTCTTCATGAAAGTGGAAAGCATGTCGCGCAACATCACTTCACTCGTCCGTGAGCTTGCATTGCGCAAGAAGTGACAGAATGAAGTTACTGGTTTTCTCTCCTTACTTCTGGCCCCACAAAGGAGGACACGAAAAATATGTTGAAGAATTATGTACGCGGCTTTTGAAACATTGGGACGTCACCATCGTGACGGCGCAACTTCCTGGAACAAAAACTGAAGAAGATTATTTAGGATTACACGTTATTCGTGTCCCGAGCTGGAATGTCCTTAGTGGGACGTATCCGGTTCCAAAACCAGGAGCTTTCAAACAACTTCGAAAGCTCGAACGACCTGACATGATTATCACTAATACCAGGTTCTTTCCATTGTCTGCGGTTGGCGTGCGCTTTGCGAACAAAAACAACATTCCGATCTTTCATGTTGAGCATGGAACAACGCATCCGCCAGTTCGGCTTTTCCTCAACTGGGTTGTAAAATTCTATGACCACACGATCGGCAGGTATGTGTTCAAGAATGCGACAATTGTTGCAGGAGTTTCCCATGCAGCAGAAGACTTCGTAACTCATGTTTATCGCCGGGGAACAACAGCGCTTTACAATTCTATCGATACAACTTTTTTTAATCACAAACTCACTTCACCAAAGCGACCAGTCATCACATTTGTGGGCAGACTCGTTGAAGCAAAAGGAGTCCAAGATTTAATTGCAGCTACACAAACCATCAATGCTGATGTGTGGATTATCGGAGCAGGAAACTACGAAACTGAACTCAAATCATTTGCAGGGGAGTTGATTGGAAAGACCGTTATTTTTTGGGGCGAGAAGAATCACGAGGAAATCAGAGACCTTTTATCCAAAAGCACTCTTTTTGTGAATCCATCTTATAATGAGGGACTTCCCACATCCGTACTTGAAGCAGGAGCAATGGGGCTTCCGGTCATCGCCACAGAGGTGGGTGGGACACGTGAAATCATAGAAGATGGAGTTACTGGATACTTGAGCAGACCTCATGATATAACACAGTTGCGCAGACTCATCGAACAGAGTCTTCAAATGCCCGAAAAAACCCAAACAATGGGCAAAAAACTCCAGGAAAAAATTAGGAAAAACTTTGACTGGGACACAACGGCAAGAAAAGCAGACAAATTACTCCGTGAACTGGTGAACAAATGACTGGACAAAAGACAATCTTGCATTTCATCACAGGGTTGAATTACGGTGGGGCAGAGCATATGATGTACAAGACCTTGGAATATCTTGACCACTTAAAATACCGTTTGCTGATTGGAAGCATGGTCGGTGGCACATTCGAGCCTGAACTTCGCAAGAAATATCCGGTGCTTGTACTCAATGCCACAAATTTTCTCAAACTTCCTTTTGCGCTTTGGAGACTGCGCAGGCTTATAATGCGCGAAAATGTTGATATCGTTCACTCTTATTTATTCCACGCAAACATCCTCGCTCGCTTTGCAGCAATTGGGACAGGAGCAAAAGTTATTTCCTCTATCCGTATCAAAGAAATCGAAAAAGAAAGTCACAACGTGATTGATGCATGGACCTCTTGGCTTGTTGACAAATACACCTGTGTTTCAAACAGCGTACGCGAGTTTGTGATACGCAAAGAACACATCTCTTCTGACAAGATTATTACAATCCCTAACGGTCTTGATTTTTCCAAATTTGAAATAAAAATTGACCAAGATAAAAAGTTAAAAGAACTTTGCGTTACACGGCCGGTGATTGTAAGCGTCGCAAACCTGCGAACGACCAAAGACTATCCTACTTTGTTTAATGCAATGGCAATCGTGCTCCGCAGCCAAAAAATACATTTATTAGTGGTGGGAAAAGGGGAATGTGAAGCGGAATACAAACGCATCGCACACGAACTAGCACTTGATGAATTTGTCCATTTCCTCGGCTATCGCAGCGACGCATTAGAAATTGTTTCGGCAAGCGATGTCTGCATACTTTCAACTTTTTATGAAGGGCAGTCAAACTCACTACTTGAATATATGGCACTCAAAAAGTCAATCATCGCAACCGATATTGAGGAAAATTGTGAAGTAATTACTGATGAAGTTGAAGGGCTCCTCATTGCGCCGCGTAGTCCTGACAAGATGGCAGAAGCGATCCTCCGCGTGCTTAATGACGCTTCATTGAAGACAAAGCTTATTAACAACGCCTACGTAAAAGTACGAAAGAATCACGATATCATTCGAGTGGCACAGCAAACCGAAAAACTTTACGAGGAACTCTTATGATTTATCCTGCTCTCCTGGACACGTTCATTTTTCCGGTGACAAATATTTTTATGGGACGAAAATTCTGGTTCATCTACCACCAGCTCCAAAAATCGCAATGGTTCAACCGCGAACAAATTGAACAGATTCAAGTCCTAAAACTACGCAAGCTTGTCGCACACGCGTATGCGACAGTTCCTCTCTACCGCCAGCTCATGGACAACAAAAAGGTAAGACCGGAAGAAATCAAGACACTTGCCGACATTAAAAAACTTCCAATTGTGAGCAAAAAAGATTTCAGGCAAGACTTCCCGGACCGTTGCACCTCAATTACCACATCTCGCAAGGACTGGATTTTTGACAGCACATCCGGCTCTACTGGAAGCCCTTTCCAATTCATTCGCGACAAACAATTCTCTGACTACGCACTTGCCAATACTTATCGCAATTACACCTGGACTGGCATTTTTATTGGCCAGCGCATCGCCTCGCTCTGGGGCTTTCACACATCATCATGGGGAGTCAAAATTCTTGACACGCTCCTTCGCCGCAAATTCTTTTCCTCATTTGACATTGAGAAAAACTTTACAGACTATTACCTTGCAATGAAATCGTATCATCCAGTGCTCATCGAAGCGTACTCTGCATCCATCACTCATTTCGCAAAACTTCTGCAGGAAAATGACATCACAGACCTCCATATTCCGTACGCTATCAGTTCAGCAGAAACACTTTATCCAGAAAACCGCAAACTCATTGAACACACACTTCACACCCAAGTATTCGACCGCTATGGCTCGCGTGAAGTCGGAAATGTCGCCCATGAATGCCGTGAGCACAAAGGACTGCACATCAACGCAGAAACCTATATCGTTGAAGTCGTCAAGGACAAGCCTTCCGATGAAAAAGGACACCTTGTCGTCACTAACCTTTCAAACTTCACCATGCCCTTCATCCGATATGACACTGAAGACTACGCAATTGCATCAAACAAGACCTGCGCGTGCGGACGCGGCTTACCGCTTCTTGAACGTGTCGAAGGACGAATCACTGACTTCATCAAACTTCCGAACGGAAAAGAATTGTCGTTTTTGTTCTTCAACTACTTCTTTGAACAATACGGGGCGTACCTCAAACAATTCCAAGTCATTCAGGACTCACCAAAACACCTCTTGATAAAACTTGTGGTTACTGAAAAATACACGCTCACTAAAGAAAAAGAATTGATTGCGGGAATCAAGAAAAAAGTTGGTGATATGAACATTGATGTAGAACAAGTCTATGAAATCAAGAAAGAAACATCAGGAAAATTACGCCCGGTCAAGAGGCTGATTTGATGAGAAAATTGCACGAAATTAATAAGCAAGAGTATGCAATTTCCAATTCTGTTTTTGATTCCAAAAATAGAATGAGAATTGTCGGAATCGGAGAGATGGATGGTGAAATTACGTATCCTGCGAATGCACCATTTAATCCACCTGAGAACTACCCCGAATATCCGTTCAAAGAAATTGATACTTCCAACACCGTTTACCCACTTGTTAGAGCGCTTCTTCTCGAAATGGGCCTTGACAAGGAACACTTCGGAACGCCTACATGGAATCCACTTAAGCAGTACATCAAACGAGGAGCAAAGGTTATTATCAAACCCAACTGGGTATTCGACATCTCCCAATACGACATCAATGCACTCATCACACATATGTCTGTCATCCGGCCGATTTTGGACTATGCATTCCTCGCGTGCGGCAAGAAAGGACGCATAGACATTCTTGAATCGCCCATTGAAAATACCGATTGGGACAGGCTGCACTCGATTACTAAAGCTCCGGAGACAGTGGCCTTCCTCAAAAAGAAAGGAGTAACCATAACCTTGCAGGATATCCGCACTGAGTGCTTTGTAGAAAAAGACGTGTTCAACATCCTTGGCTGGAGGCTCAAATTCTTCTACCGCAAAAAACGCCCCGGGACAAAACGAGGCTATGTCAATATCGATATTGGCAAAAAAAGCGCATTGCACGATATTGGAAACAAAGTCCACATGATGCGCGGAATCCAGCACTGGGCAGCAAAAGATGTTCAGAACGCCCATAGCGAGACTAGGCATCTGTACAAAATCCCTAAGGAGATTCTTGAGGCAGACTGTTTTATTAACATTCCCAAGCTCAAGACCCACCGCAAAGCAGGAGTTACGCTCACACTCAAGAACTTAGTGGGGATGGCGGACAAAAAAGTTTGGCTCCCCCATTTTATTGAAGGAACACCCCAAGATGGAGGAGATGAATCCCCTAGTAAACGACAATGGCACGTCAAACTCATCGATGAACTCTCCATCATCCACTTCTTCAAAAAATTCGGGTTTTCATTCCGACCCCCAGGAGTCGAAAAACTCTGGCGCAAGAAAATAGAAGAAGACCTCCTTGAACTGCGCAACGTGCGACAAGCCAACTGGCATGGCGGAGACACAGTCTGGCGCATGGTGTATGACTTGAACATGATTCTCTTCCATGCTGATGAGAAAGGAAAACTACACTCAAAACAACAACGCAATTACTTTTCAATCATCGATGGAGTTATTTCCGGTGAAAAATTCGGACCGCTTGACTCAGTTCCTAAAAAAACAGGAGTGGTCATCGCGGGAGACGACCCAGTGCTTGTTGAACTCATCGGCACACGCCTCATGGGATTCGATGAAAACAAAATAAAAACAATCACCAATGTCTCCAAAGCAGCGTATTCATTTGGAAGCGCCAACCTCTCTGATGTGATAATTACATCCAACAAAGAGAAATGGAAACAACTACTCACCACTCCAAAATCAGTCGCATTCACCTTTATCCCCGCACCAGGATGGCAAGGACACATCGAACTGTAACGCGCAAGCCAAGCATCGCGCTTCTACACTCAGAAACGCGGTCGTACCGAGTCCCCTTATTCGAACGGCTCAACAAATTCTATAACATCACATTCTATTTCATGTACGGAGGCGGTTGGAGCAAACAGCACCCTGAATCAAAGAAGTGGAAATATCATGATATGAGACCTTTGCCTATGGTTGGATATGCAGGTGATTTCTCACCAGGAATAGTTACTCAGCTTTTCAAACCTTATGACGTTATTATTACTTCAGGACTCGCCTCCTTTGCCACCCACATTTCTTTTATCATCGCCAAATTAACAGGTAAAAAACTCATTCTATGGGATGAGACATGGGAATGGCCGCGGACACTCGCGGCACGAATCGCAAAACCCTATGCGAAATTCATCGTCAAACATGCGGATGCATGCCTTGCAGCAGGAACCAAAGCACGCGATTTTTATATCTCATTTGGAGCAGACCCTCAAAAAATATTCATTGCTAACAACTCCGCAGTCGACATGGCAAAGCGGTCCATTGATGAAAAATATGTTCAACAACTACGCAAGAAATATGGACTTGAAGGAAAACAAGTCATAACCTACATTGGACGTATCATCAAGTTCAAAGGACTCGATTTCCTCCTCAAAGCATTCGTAGAAATTGAAAAGAAAAATCCCAACGCATTTTTATTTATCGCAGGACCGGATGCGGGCTGGGAGGAGCACTGTAAAGAACTTGCCCGAAAACTTGGACTTAAAAACTACATCTTTGCAGGAAACGCACCCCACGAACACGTCCAAGAATATTATTCTCTTAGTGACGTTTTTGTCCTTCCTTCCCGCTTTTTGTATGAAGATAACATTGTTAACGACAGCTGGGGACTGATGGTGAACGAAGCACTGAGCCTTGGAATCCCTGTTGTCGGGACAACAGCGGTCGCCGCCGCGTATGATATGATTGAAAATGGAGTTTCAGGGTATCAAGTTCCGCAGCAAAATATTCCTGCGCTTGCTGTGGCTATTGAGAAATCCCTTGCAAACAAGCCAACTGGAGCGCGCAAGGCTTTTGAACACTGGAACAATTATAACACCATGTTCACTGCATTCAAGAAAGCAATCACTTTGGTGATGCGTAAATGAAACAAGTCCCTCCTGTTCAAGAATTGCAACGAATTTGTTTTCGCTCGCCTCCAGATATCTATCGCCGCATTTCCATTTATTTCACCCGTCTTGCATTACTATTTGGAGTGCGGGCGAACCACATTACAATCTCTCGAGCAATTTTTCTTATTTTAGGAATCTTAGTGTTTACTTTTTCTCCTATTACTTTGCCGTGGATTATTTTAGGAGTCATTTGCTTCCAATTTGTGCTGTTCCTTGACACGATGGATGGCGCGATTGCGCGTTACAACAAAGAGGCATCATTTTTTGGAGAAGCGCTGGACTTCATACTTGACCACATCAGTTCAACTGTCGTTTATTTTGTGATGGCAGGAGTTCTTTGTTTACGATTGTTCCACACACCTCACCTCTTTTGGATTTCGGTGATAACTGCAGGGCTTGCACAGTTCGCGGCATTTGCCCGAGCACTGTATGCAGAACATCGCATTGACACAACTCATTTCAAGCAAGAGAACGTCGCTCTTGCGTTCTTCCACCAGGACAATATGCGGCTTTTGCTCCTTGGCCTTAGCGTCGCAGTACTTCTCCACTTTTACACTGCCTATGCGCTTCCCGTGCTTGTTATAATCTATTTCCAGTTCATCGTCCTTAAAATAATTTTTCTTTTTGGATTCTTATGGTATGCGGCAAATAGATTTCCCATCACCAGGCACATCCTTTCCGCATACGTATTATGCCTCTTCTTTGTCATCTTCCGTTCGGAGAAACTCATGAAGAAGTTAAGAACGGAGTATGCAGATTCTATTGTTGCACATGCAGTATTACGGCTTCGTGTTTAGCATTTCGTGATACAATTCACGTGCCTTCGGAGATACCCGCAATAACTCCGCGGCATGATGGAGCGAATCAATATTTTCTCCTGCATCCCCCCACCAGCCGTTTGCCCTCAACGCAGTAAGCATGCCCTTTTTGCGATACGCATTGTTAACATCAGTGATTTCAAGTTCTCCACGCTTTGATGGAACGAGATTGTTTACGATGTCAAACACATGCTCATCATAAATGTATGCTCCTGTCACTGCAAGATTGCTCTTCGCAGGTTTCAGCGGCTTTTCCTCGATATTCACGACCTTCTCACCGCTGACTTGGGCAATTCCATACTTAGCTCGAGGCTGCTTGTCAAAACCTGGCTCATACAATTTTTCTTCAGGAACTTCCGAAAGAACAATACGTGCACCATTCTCAAAACCTTCAAGCGCTCGTTTGATAACTTGCGTATCTTCGTAAATGTTATCTCCAAGAATCACTGCTACCTTTTTGCCTTTTGCCATCCACTCAACTTTTCCCAGCGCGTCCGCAATCCCGGCCGCTTTTTCCTGGTATGCAAACGAAAGCTTAACCCCATAACGCTCCCCGCTACCAAGCAATTCCCCAAACCCTCCTGCATGCTCATGACCGGTCACAATGCAAATCTGTGTAAGACCTGCCTGCCGAAGACATTCAAGCGGGTAACAAATCATGGGAAGACCATCAACATGCAACAAATGCTTGTTTGTGGTCAATGTTAGAGGTCTGAGACGACTCCCTGTTCCGCCGGCAAGAATAACTCCGATAACCTCGGTCATGTTCTTCTTTTGAACGTTTTTGCTATAAAAGCTTTCTGAATCTCCATTCTAGAGCTTCTTGACGTACTGGGCTATTGCAAGCGATGCTGTCAAACCAGGAGATGAGATTCCTATTAAATTGACACAACCAGAAAATTCAGGGTCTCGTTCAATCACAAAATCAGGGTTTCCATTAGTTACAGCCATGATTCCTACCTGGTGAAGCTGAACAGTGCTTTTCTCAAGCGCAGGAAGAAATGCTTTTCCCAGCGCCCAATACGCTTCTGGAGTGAGTAGAGTGGCATAGTCCTCTTTTCCGCGCGGCGGAGTCCTTATTGGACCTATCGTCACCGCCTCGTTGAGCGTTCCGTCTTCGCTGAGTGTAGGAGTCAGATGCGCTCCGACTGTTCGGAAGGCATTTCCTCCTCGCACAAGCCTCTTGCCATCTTCCACTGAAACTTCAAGCCGCTTGCCGGTGAGATTGTGCACATGAGGAGCAGGATAGATATTCATCCCGACCTGAGTGGACTCCCTTGCTTGATAGATCCCGGACTCGCTGCGTACGGGAAGAACAACATATTTGCTTTGTGGATTCACCATATTCGCGATATCATCCGCATACAACCCAGCAGCATTGTACAACTCCCGTGTCACAAACCTCTCTTCTTCTTGTCCCTGCATTACTACTACAAAGCCTTCAGTGGTCGGTTCGATGGCGTGCACGGTTCGCCGGTTGAGAAAGATTGCACCGTTCTCTTGCGCGAGTTGCGATAGCTTTTTTACCAATGCAGCAGAATCTACAACTCCTGACGTCGGAACGTACAGCGCCGCAAAACATTCTATGTTACGCTCTTTTTTCCTTATTTCTCTTTTATCTATAATCTCAAGACCAGGAACTTCATTTTCTCGGCCAGTCTTCAACAATTCCTCGAGCCAAGGAATGTCGAGTTCATCCTTTGCGACAACAAGCTTTCCTGTCTGCACTGCAGGAACGCCGAACTCCCTGCAAAAGTCATACAGCATACCGTTTCCTTCTACACACAATCTTGCTTTGAGCGGCTCGGTCTCCCTTGGATAATAAATCCCTGCATGACAAACTCCTGAATTTCGGGTTGACTGGTTCTCCCCAATCCCTGGACTTGGATTGCTATCAATGACCACTACTTCGCCTTTCTTTGACAATTCATATGCCAGCGCACATCCTACTGCTCCCCCTCCAATAATCGTCTTTTCCACATCCATATTATTTACTCCCAAAACGGTGCTTTATAAGAATTCCCACATTCACGTTCATAAAATTTTTAAACAAACTTCCTGCTTTTTTTACTATGGTAACTATTCTGGTCACTGGAGGAGCGGGCTTTATTGGGAGCCATTTTGTGGAGCACTATTTGCGTGAGCATTCTGATGACACGGTAGTTACGTTGGACAAGCTCACGTACGCAGGAAACCTTGCAAACCTTTTCTCTCTTCAAGGAAACCCGCGTCACTTCTTTTATCAGGGAGACATCGGTGATGAGCAGCTCGTTTCTGATATCATTCGGAAGTACGAAATCACGCACATCGTCAATTTTGCTGCAGACACACATGTTGACAACAGTATCAAGAACCCGCGCGTATTTTTTGAAACCAACGTGCTTGGAACCCAAGTGTTACTTGACGCAGCGCGGGCAGCAAATATAACACGATTTGTTCACATTTCAACTGATGAAGTCTATGGAAGTCTGCTCACTGGCGAAGCAACAGAAGCCTCGCCACTTCTTCCTAATTCACCGTACTCCGCATCCAAAGCAGGAGCAGACCTGCTCGTCCGCTCTTATGTCCAAACGTACAAGTTTCCCGCAATCATCACTAGAAGTTCGAATAACTTTGGGCCACGTCAGTTCCCTGAAAAAATAATTCCTCTTTTCATCAAGCGTCTCATGGCAGGAGAAAAAGTCCCAGTTTATGGCGCTGGAACTAACGTGCGTGACTGGCTGTACGTTGAAGACAACTGCTCTGGGATCATGCACGTACTGGAAAAAGGAACCCTTGGCGAGACCTATAACATCGGCGGCGGAAACATGCTCACCAACATCGAGCTCACACGAAAACTCCTTGCTCACTTTGGACTTGACGATTCGTTCATAGATTTCGTCACCGACCGTCCAGCTCACGATCAGCGTTACGCCATCGATTGCTCAAAAATCCACAAGCTCGGCTGGACCCCGAGACATACATTTGTAGCAGCACTCACCAAGACAATAGAGTGGTACAAATCACATTTGGACTGGTCAATGTCTGAACAGAGGCTCGCATGAAGGTCTTAATTTTTGGAAGAGGATGGATGGGAAAGAAATTCTTTGATTATCTTAATTTGCAAGGACATACTGTGGTGCTATCTGACGCAGATATAACTCGAGAAGACCAGGTAGTTCATGCCATACGTACACACGCACCTGACACCATACTTAATTGCGCAGGAAAAAAAGGAACTCCAAACGTCGACTGGTGTGAATCCCATCGCGAGGAAACGTTCCGCTCAAACGTCCTTGGCCCGTTAGTCCTCAAAACAGTATGTGAACGTGAGGGTAAATATTTTGTTCATATCAGCACAGGATGCATCTACGAGGGCAATAATAATGGAAGAGGCTGGTCCGAAAAAGACTCTCCCAATTATTTTGGAAGCTTCTACAGCAGAACAAAAGCAATGGCAGAAGACCTGCTTGGCGACGGAAATATACTCCAGCTTCGCTTGCGCATGCCGGTGACATCATTCCCTGAATCAGGAAATCTCGTCACCAAACTCGTGGCCTATCGCAGGATAATCAGCTTCCCGAACTCCTTGAGCATTGTTGACGACTTCATCCACGCCGCAACAGAACTCATGAAAAAAAGCTGTATGGGAATCTACAACGTCACCAATCCAGGTACAGTAACTCACGCTCAAATTTTAGATTTGTACAAGGAACTTGTCGATCCAAACTACTCTTATTCTGTGATGAGCATGGAAGAGCTGATGCGAATCACCAAGACAGGACGGTGCAATTGCGTACTCGATACGTCAAAACTTGCAGCAGAGGGTATAAAGATGCCTCCCATCCGTGAAGCTTTGCGAAACGCGCTGTCAACCTACGCGTTGCAGATTGATGCGCAGAACTCCACTAGTTTATGATAAGTGAATGTTGTACTGAAATTCTGCTGAGTCAACACTCGCGTGCTGTTGACAACAGCCAATTAGCACGCAATCTTTATATGCTGTTTCAAGTCCCTAAAAATCATGCACTCCTTGAATGAATGTAACCTCTGCAGGAACACCTCTTTTCGTGAAGTATTGCGCGGAAATGACTTGATGTATCGACTCGCTGGTGATTTTATCCTTGTGGAATGTAAGAACTGCAGTCTTCGTTTTCTTAATCCTCAGCCGGACAAAGAACTTGCAGCGCACTACCCCTCTGAATATTACTCGGTCGCTCATAAGATTCAGCGCAGCAAACTCTCTGAATTTGTCTACAAAACATATTTCTCGGATTCAGGAAGCAAAGCACTTTGCGTGCTCTTTTTTCCGTTTTATCCCATCTTGCGCAGCGCCAAAATCATACCGGGAAAAACTGTTCTTGACATCGGCTGCGGAGCAGGAGTGTTTCTTTCACGCATGAAACACCTAGGAATGATACCTTCAGGAGTTGACCCTTACATTTTCAACGACATCCCTGGACTCGGCATCAAAAAAGGGACACTTGAACAAGTTAATGGAACTTTTGATGTCATCACTATGAACAATGTCTTGGAACACGTCCCTGACCCTGACGCAACATTTGAACATATTGCCCGGCTGCTTAATCGGGATGGAGTGGCAATCATCGGAGTTCCCAATGGAAATAGTTTGCTGTTCAAGCTTTTCAAACGGAACTGGGCAGAACTGGATTTGCCCCGCCACCTGTTTTTATTCACCGAAAAAAACTTGCGGGAATATGCGAAGAAACATTCACTCGAGGTCAGAAAAGTCCGCTACAACTCTGTGCCTTTTGAATTTACAGGGAGCATTTTCTACACACTCAACAAACACAAAAAACTCTCACACAGCTTTCTTGTTAACAACTTCTTCATCAACGCGCTCTTTTTGCCCTCCTGTCACCTTTTGAATCTTTTCAAGCGAGGAAGCAGGATAGAAATTACCCTTGCACACGCAGCAAGTTCATCCGCAACTCGCGCAAGGAAATAATCCTGAACAATAACAAGATAAGTCCGTAAATCCCTGACGCGACACCAAGGATAATTATCGCTTTCACATATGGGTTATCCAAATGTATGACTATCTTTGCCCCATAAATCACTCCAAGAAAGATGAGTCCTGCAATACATGTCTTCAGCCAAAAGCCAAGCGGAAGTGCAATTTTAATATGCTTATGCAGGATGATGACGCTGCACAGAAGTGCCAAGAAATACCCGGCCACAATCGACCAGACTGCACCCATCAACCCGAAAAAGGGAATTAGCGCGCCGTTGAGCGCAAGGCTCGCCAATGTCATCCCAAGAATCACTTTCATGGATTCTGATGATTTGCCAATTCCCGCAAGGAAATTAAAATTAATGTTTGCAATAATCCAAAAAATAGTCCCTATTGCGAGTATCATTAGTGCAGAAGCAGCAGCAAGGTATTTTTCGCCAAACAACAACGTGATAATGAGCGGAGCAAACGCGAACATCATGAGGCTCAAGGGGAGGATGACGACGAACACGTACTTGTAGAGCAGCGTCATTCCTTCCTGCAGGTGTTTCTTGAGACCTTGCGTCCAAAGCTCTGAGGCAAGCGGAAAAATAACGAATGCAACAGATGATGAGAGGCTGATGAGCAATGATGATGTGGGGAGGGCAATGTTGAGAAGTCCCACGTCCGTCAATGTGCCGAAATACGTGAGGATAAGAATGCCTGATTGTTGGAACGCAGAATATGACATTCCTGCAATGGTGACAGGAATTCCGAATTTCATCATCTTCTTTAGGATTTTCTTGTCGACTCCCCACTTGAACCGGAACGCCTGGAAGACTTTACACTTGAGGATTGGTCCATAGATAAGGCTTAATAGCACTGTCCCAGCGACGTACGCAATCCCTGGCACGATTACGTTTCCCGGAAAGAAATGAAAACCAATGAGCGATACAACAAAAAAGATGAACACGCGCAAAAAATCAACACTCGCGAACAAGCCCATCCGCTGGAACCCCTGGAAAACATAACTGCACAAGTAATCAATCGCCTGAATGACGAACGCCACCGCTAGAAGAATGATGAGCGTTGTGGCATCAGGATACCGAAAGTAATTTGCCGCAAGGTATCTTGAAAATGCAATGGTTATAAGCGAGTAGATGGCTGAAAGCGAAACCCAGATAAGAAGTGTCTGTGAAATTGCCTGACTAATGTTATCCGTCTGCTTCTTCACCAAGAACTCAGGGAGGATTTTTATGAGCGCTGACTTCAACCCCGGGTCATGGAACGTGTGGACAAACGTCATGAATGCAATCACTGCGTAAAACAGACCAAATTCCTCGGTTAAAAGATTGCGCGCGAGAAGAAGTCGGAACACATAGGCGAAAAACATTGAGAACAACGAGAAAGCAAACACTGAACCAATGCCCCGTATTGCTTTCTTCACATAATTTGTCATGTCGGAAATCCTGTGCGCGGAAATCATGCTTGTGCAAAATAGGCACAGGATTTCCGAGCACTTTGAAAAGCAATGCTTTTCGAATGCACTTGGAAATGAGTTACATTTTCAAGGCGCTCAAGAACCATTCTTAACATACAAAAGGCGATTCTTGACATATTTGCTCTTTCTCTATTTTTTCTTTTCTTTCTTTATAAACATTTGCAAGAGAAGTTTCACAATCCTTAAATAGTGAGAACTGACAACTTTTCTCATGAATATCGTTACAATCGGAGCAGGCTTTGTAGGTTCAACTCATTCTGCGGTGCTCGCATCATTTGGCCATCGCGTGCTTGCCTACGATTTGAACAAAGAACGCATCGCAGACCTTGCCTCGCGCGTCCCTGAACGCATCGACGCGTGCATCTACGAGCCAGGGCTTTCCAACCTTATCAAAACCCATGAAAACCTCCAGTTCACTGCAGACCTCACTGAATTGTATGCGCTCTCCGACACCATTGACGTGATATTCCTATGCCTGCCGACACCCGCGCACGAACTGACGCTTCCTGATGAACAACAGCACTTGTTCATCGCAGCAAAGACCATTGCCGTGATTATTAAGAAACGAAACAACGGGGAACAAACCAAGCGTATCGTCATCGTCAACAAAAGCACTGTTCCTATTGGGACAGCAGAGAAACTCAAGATAAAGTTCACTGAATGGGGAGTCCGTAACTTTGGAATAGGCTCAAATCCTGAATTCCTTGTTGAAGGAAAAGCGGTCCAAGGTTCCAAGAATCCGGATAGGATTGTTCTTGGAGTTGAAAACGAACAAGATGGTATAGCGATGCGAGAAGTTTACAGCCCTTTTGGAGATAATAAGATGATTCTTGTGTGTCCAAGCGACGCAGAAGCAATCAAACTCCTCGCGAATTTTGAGCTGTTCAGCACCGTCGTGCGCACCTATCAAGTCATGGGACGCCTGTGCGAGTTTGTTCCCGGCCTCTCGTTTGAAAACGTTATGAGAGGAGTGACCAGCGATGCACGCATCCCAAAATGGGGGCACTTCACCAGCCTCTATTCAGGAGGAAGTTGTTTTGAAAAAGACGCAAAGAATCTACTCCACACAGTTAGTCAGTATTCAGGATTCACACCTACCACTGAATTCATCAAACTCGTCATCGCTGGAAACGACCAGCAGCTTGAACATTTCTATAACCGCGCGAAAAACGAAGCCCACTTCTCTTTTACAGGAAAAACAGTAGCGCTGCTTGGAACTGCGTTCAAACAAGACACCAACGATGTCAGGCTCTCCCCTGCGCTCGTTTTGGCAGAATGGCTGTGCCGCGATGGGATAAAAACGATACACGTCTATGACCCGCAGGCAGCGGAGAACTTTCGCAAGTCTTTCACGGGAAAACCCCAGGAAAAGCACATCACTGTTTGCTCTTCGGTGGTTGAAGCGCTTAATGGAACTGACGCAGCAATCATCGCGACAGACTGGCCTGAGTTCAAGCTCATTGCCCCGCTCTTCACGATGAAGCCACCTTATCTTCTTCTTGATGGCAGACGGAGCCTTGCGCAGCACTATGAGGAACTGCACGGGAAAGGATTGTCTATACTTGCTGTTGGGTCGCCTTACATGGGAACTGCGTTTCGCTCGCTGTAGTGCATTTTAAAGGGTTTAACCACCTTTTAAAGTAACTACTTTTAAGTGTCTATTAATCGAAAGCTTTAAATAGACGGGCTGTTTCTAAGTCAATAAGGTGGTTACGATGAAATTTGATGTTGAAAGACCAGTGGAATATAATACGATAAAAGTTGATGACGA
>Ga0209541_10006427_pt1 | contig 20043 bp, 16 predicted proteins | sample RifCSPlowO2_01_FD_184027 | JGI IMG/M metagenome (GOLD analysis project Ga0209541, IMG submission 184027) | Groundwater microbial communities from Rifle, Colorado - Rifle CSP2_plank lowO2_0.1 (SPAdes) (version 2) | ecosystem: Environmental > Aquatic > Deep subsurface > Groundwater | place... | reverse complement strand
GTTTCCTAATTTAGTTTTTGTCTGACCTTCAAACTGCGGTTCTGGAATTTTAATGCTGACAATTGCTGTCAAGCCTTCGCGGACATCCTCGCCGGACAATCCCTCTTCGCCTTTTAATAGCTCTCTTTTCTTTACATAATCATTAATTACCCTCGTTAAAGCAGTTTTAAAACCGGAAATATGCGTCCCGCCCTCAACAGTATTTATTGTATTGACAAATCCAAAAATATTTTCCTGATATCCGGAAATATACTGGATAGAAATTTCAATCACTACATTTTCCATTTCTTTTTTAAAATAAATTGGTTTTGCAAATAACGGCTCTTTTGATTTATTTATCCACTTTACAAATTCAATTAATCCGCCTGTGGAAAAAAATTCTTCTGATTTGTTTTTGTTTTCATCAACTAAATTTATTTTTAATCCTGCATTTAAAAAAGAAATTTCCCTGAATCTGTTTTCCAAAAATTTATAATCAAATTCAAGTGTGGAAAAAATTTGTTCGTCCGGCCAGAAAGTTATTTTAGTTCCTGTCTCGTCTTTTCCCGCATTTCCAATAATTTTTAATTTAGTTTTCGCCTCGCCGCGGGAATATTCCTGAGAATAAATTTTTCCGTCTCTTTTAATTTCCATAATTAATCTTTTTGAAAGAGCATTTACGCACGAAACCCCGACGCCGTGCAATCCTCCTGATATAACATAAGATTTCTTGTCAAATTTTCCTCCGGCATGAAGTTTTGTCAGGGCAACTTCGCACGCAGGAATTTTATATTGCGGATGAATATCTGTTGGAATTCCTCTGCCATCGTCGTCAACTGTCACAGAGCCGTCTTTATTTATTGTTACAAGTATCTTTTTGCAGAATCCTGCAAGAGCTTCATCAACAGAATTATCAACAACTTCATAAACTAAATGATGCAGTCCTTCTTTTCCTGTTGAGCCGATATACATGGCCGGGCGTTTTCTTACTCCTTCAAGCCCTTCAAGAACCTTGATTGATTCTGCTCCATAGGAATCTTTTTCAGTCATTTTTTTTGAAATTTTTTAATTTATATTAAAATAAAATCAAGGCGGTTTATAAAGGTTTCTTTCATTTTATCGTCGGTAAAATAGTTTTTGATGAAAAATATAGATATAAATTTTGTTTTGATAAAATTATTATTCCAAAAAAATTATTCTAAAACCTGCTTAATTTTTTACTGCATTAAACTCAAATTTCCTATTTGAGTTCCGCAGTGAAGCAAGGACATCCGAGCGACTTCACGGAGGAGAAAATTAATTAGATAAATTATATAAATAACCGAGTGAGGTCGGGAGTAGAAAAAAATCACTCCAACACTTGCTTGATTTTTTTTTGCATTAGCATAAATTCGTAGAATTTGTGCCCGCAACAACGATATTTTTCGTTGTTAGGACATCAGAAAAAAATTACTCTAAAACTTGCTTGATTTTTTTCTGCATTTCCATTTCTAAATCAAGTTTCTTTCTCTTAATTTCTTGTTCATGCTTTTGAAGTTCTTGTTTTAACTTTAAATCATATTCATTTTCTAATCTTGCTTTAAGCTCTTTTTCTTTTTTTGCAAGTTCTGCTTCAAGTTCTTTATGCGATTGTTCAGCAAGCTCTTCTCTTATTTGTTTTATTTCTCTTTCTTCCTGAACTTTAAGCGCCTGCTCTTTATTTTTTATTCTTTCCCCCAATTTTTGTTTTTGAATTTCTTCCTGAACTTTAAGCGCCTGCTCTTTATTTTTTATTCTTTCCCCCAATTTTTGTTTTTTATTTTCCAGCTCTATTCTTGCGCTCTTTTCTAATTCAGCTTCTTTATCAAGTTTAATTTTTTCCTGTTTAAATTTTATATCCATCTTTCTTTTTGATTCTTCAGAAATTTTCTTCATTCTTTCTTCTAATTTTTGCTTTTGATTCTCCAATTCTTCTCTGGCGTGCCTCTTTAATTCAGTTTTATATTCTCTGTCCACCCTTGCTTTTTCTTCTTCAAATTTTTTGTTAAGTTTTTCCCTGAATTTTTCAGAAATTTCTTTCTGCAAATCAACAGCAAGCTTTTCTTCAAATTTGTTTTTAGATTCTCTCTCAAGTTTTTTTCTTAATTTTTCATCTCCTGCTTCTAATTTAGTTTTTTTTCCTGAAAAACTCTTTTCCAATTTTGTTTTTTCATTTATAAGATTTTTCAATGCTTCCTTCTGCTCTTTTTCTAATTTAGCTTTTTCATTTTCAAAATCAGACAGCAAATTATCGTGCTTTTTTCTGTATTTTGTTTCTCTTTCATCTAAATCCATTTTCAGAAATTCATCAATTTCTTTTTCCTTTTTCTCAATTCTGTTTGACAGGGCTTTTTTTGTATCTTTCAGGAAAACATTGAAATTAGCATCAACCAGAGTATCAACGCCGGAATCAATATGAATTTTTTGTTTAGCTGATTTTTTAATAATTTCAGAATCTTTCTCATGGGCTTTTTCTATTTTTTTTAATTCTTCTTGAATTTTATCTAATTCAGGCTTGCTTAAAACAGGTTTATAAGTTTTTTTGGATTTTATTTTTTCCAAATCTTCCTGAATCTTTTCTAAATCAGGTTTATTTGCTTTTATTTTTTCTAGATTTTTTTGAATCTCTTCTAATCCTTTTTTAATTTCTTTAGTCTGGCTTTTTCCTGAAGCCAAACTTGTCAAAAAATTTCCTATTTTTTGTTCGTCTTTAGTGGAGCTTTTTTTTCTTTTTTTTGGCTTGTATCTTTTATCAATTTTTAATTTCAAAAATTTAAGCTGTCTTTCAATATATGGAATTTCAGAAACTTTTTTTAATCTTGTCTTTATGTCCTGTTCTTCTTTAGCAAACCCGCGGGCATCAAGAGAATTAAGTTCTTTTTCAAGCTCTTTTAATCGCTCAACTCCAAATTTAAATGTTTCAAAATCTGTTTTTGAAACAGAACCCGTCTTCTGTTTTTTAGACTTTGGAGAAGATTTATTTTTTTCCACCATCTTGTTTGTTGTTTTAATTTTCTTTTACATTATGGCTTTTCTTTTTCTAAAAGAAAAACCCATTAGTCACCATTTTTATTTCTATTTTTATAAGGTTATTTTAGTTTTTAAATATTGCTTATAATGGGCGTTTATTCCTCCCTATAACCTGCTCTTTTCCATTTTGTTATTTGATTATTAATGCTCTTTTCTGGAATTTCCTCTTTAACTCGACCACGCTTGGGCGAGTTTGTCAAAAAATTTCCTATTTTTTGTTCCATTTTATTTTTTAATCAAATTTATAGCCAGACTTTTTCCACGATTTTATTTGCTCATTAATGTTTTTCTCTGGAATTTCTCTTTTAATTTCGGGAAAACCGTATCCTTGTTTTTTCCATTTTTCTAACTGAGTTTTAATCTTGTCTTTTTTAACGCCTTTCTTTTTTAATCTGCTTAATTCCTTTATCTGTTTTTCCTGTCTTTTCTTTATTTTTATAACAACTTTTTTCTTTGCCTTTTCCAATTTTTCTTTTTTAGCGGGGATTTTTCTTTGAACAGCGCTTATTAATTCAATATTTTTTGCTAATTCCCTTGACTGCTGTTTTCTCAACGCCAAAAGTAATTCATCCCTTGATTTTATAAAATATATAAAAAGAATAACAATTAAAACAACAAAAGCAAAAAAAACTAAAATAAGAAGATTAGTTTTTTCCAAAAAGAATTCATTTTGTTTTTGTTTGACTTCAAATAAATAAGATGAAACGCTTTTTATCCCGTTATATTCTATTGAAGTGATCAAAACATATTTTCCATACTGAATCTCAGGACTTATATCAAAAACTTTTGAAAAAGAATATTCATCTCCAATAATGAGATTTTCTTCAGAATAAAAAACTTGGCCTTCGGGGCTTAATAATTCGTAGCTAACTTTTACTTCTTTGGAATAATCTTTTGCGCCAAACCCAAACACATTTATATCAACTCCTAATTTTCCTCCGGGATAAACATCAAAATATTTTGGAATTGGTTTTTGTATTATTGAAAATAAGCTCGCAGAATCCCTAAAAGTCAGAAGAACAGGAATTTGTTTTTTAAAATTTGCATTAGTAACCATCAAATTCGCAAAATAAACTTGGGAAACATTTTGAGGATTATTAAAAATTATTTTAATTTCTTTTGATTCTTTTGATTCTAAAGAAAATTCTGTTTCACTTAGCGAAGCTATTTTATCCAGCCCCAAAAATTCAAGTTTAAAATTATGAGATTCTTTTTCATTATTTGTGATTTTTATTGAAGTTCTTGCTTCTGCTCCTGAAATTAAATTCATATTAATTGGATAATCCGGAGTTATGTTAAAACTTGCTGGCTGAGAGGATTTAAAATAAATTACAAGGGCTATCGCTAAAATAATTAAAATAACAATTAGCGCAATCCACCATCTTTTTTTCATTATGATATTAGTTTTTTTAGCTTTATTAATTTATTCCTGAAATTAATAATGAAAACCTCTTATTTTTTGTTCCCTTTCAGCATCTTCCCAACTTTTTTATATTTTCTGATTGATAAAAATATAATTAAAGAAACCAAAACTAAAACAAGGATTAAAGAAACTAATAAAATTTCTTCTTTTCCAAATTTAACTCCTCTTTCCTGCACGACAAAATGCGTACTTGCGACTGCAACTCCGTCAGGATATATTAATTCAGTTCCGAGAACATACTGGCCTGCAGGAAGTTCTGGTGTGTAAAATTCTTTTTCCAGAGATTTTTGGTCTGTAACTGCAAGAGTTTCTGATTCCTGAAGATAAGTCTGCCCTTCAAAATCTTTTATTGAATATTTTAAAGTAACATCTATTTTTTCTTTTGCTCCCATCTGAATTAAATCAATTTTTGAAATTAAATTCTGTCCTGTTAAAAGGATTTTAAGAGATTCTGGAATTGCCAAAGTTATATCAAACAAGCTTTTTTCTGTTTTTACATTTATTGTCACTAAAACTTCTCTTTGAGAAATTCCATTTTTAATAATTATTTTTCCAGTGTAAATTCCCGGCTCTTTTGGAGAAGAAATTTTAAATTCAACTCCTTTGGTTTCTCCTGGCTCTATTTTAAATTTATTTTCTTCAAAAGAAATAATATTTTCAAGAGTTGTAATTTCTATCTCATAATCATCTGAGATTTCTCCATTATTTGTTATCTTAAGCAAATCAAATTCCACCTGCTTTAATGAAATTGTCTGGTCATACATATTATAATTCAAATTAAAAATTCTTTTTGGCGACGGCTTTGAAACTCCTGCTCCTCCTCCGCCAGTTCCAGCAACGGACGCAGGTCCGCCCCCAAGCGGAGCAGAAGGAACACTTGTATCAATTGTAAAAGTTTTTGTTTCAGTATTATTTATATTATTTGCAGTATCATTACAGTAAAATCTTGCAGTATAACTTGCATCTGCAACTGAAGTTTGCGTGAAATTATAAGAACTTGAAGTTCCTGCCCTTGAAAGTGTTTGGTTTGTTGTTCCGCTGTTTAAGGTGTACCAGCATGAATCTACAAAAGTAGTCAAATCTACTGCAGTTGCATTAAATAAAATTGTCTGCGTTGTATAAGTCGTTGCTGTCGGAGAATTTATAGTTAAATTCGGCGCAACACTATCAAGATAAATATTTCGTGTCTCAGTATAATTTTTATTATTTGCAGAATCATTAACAGTTGCATTTAAATAATATTTTCCGTCTGAAAGTCCTGTAAAATTAATAAATAATGGACTTACTGTCCCAAATGAAGAATTAATTATATTTTGTGTTGAATTAAAAAGAGAAATATTTATTGTATTAAGATTTATTTCTGTTACAGACACATTTGCTTGTATAAAATTCTGAGATAAATTACTTGCATTAGTTGTTGGATTTGCAAATACTGGAACAGGGAGAGTTGTATCAATTGTAAAAGTTATTCTAAACCAATCCTGATTATTTGCAGTGTCATTTACCCAAATAGTTAAATTATGCTGTCCTTCTGCCCACTGAACTGTTGTTATATTATTACAATTTGTTAAAGTTGTGTTTGCTGTATAAGTATCATTGCTGTACCAGCAAGCGCTTAGTCCTGCAAGAGCGTCGCTTCTTGTATAATTAATGCTTAAATTAGTAGTTGAACTAAAAGAATTATTTGTTGGAAAAGTTATATTTAAAGAAGGATTAATAGTATCTAAAATTATTATTCTTGTTTCTGTTTGATTTGTATTTCCTGCTGTATCGCTGATTGTTGCATTTAAATAATATTTTCCGTTTGCTAATTCTGAAAAATTAATATAAACCGGCGAGGTTGCGCCTGTCGTTGAATTAATTATGTTCTGAGTTGAATTATACAAAGTTATATTTGTGATGTTAATATTTGTTTCAGTGAAAGTTATATTCGCTAAAATATCCTCCTGAGATAAATTACTCGCATTTGTCGTCGGATTTGCAAAAACTATTGTCGGGAAAATTGTATCTAAAGTTATAACTCGTGTTTCTGTTGAATTTTCATTTCCTGCTGTATCTATAGAAGTTGAGAAATAAGTGTATCGCCCGTTATCTAAACCAGTTGTTGAATTATGTTTTGTCTGATTAACATAAAGAAGCCAATCTGTATTATTTAACTTTTGCAGATTTGACATATACAATTGTGCAACCTCGTTTGCAGATAAACTTCTGTTATAAATTCTAACTTCATCTATATTTCCATCCCAATATCTATCTAAATCTCCACCCCATTTACCAATTTTAACTGTTGAACTGGCAGAAGTCAGTGATGCAGGAATAGTCCCCCCATAAGCCATAGTTTTTGCTGCGCCATTAACATATATTTTTAATCTGTCGGTATTTATTGCACCGGTGCCATCATAAACTGCAACAACATTATACCAATTTCCAGCAACTAAATCTGCGTTAGTAGTATATCCAAGATTAGATCCTGCGTCAGTTATTGATGTTGCTATAAAAAATTGTAATTCGTCTACGGCAGAGTTGTCTAATTCAAATGCCCATGAACCCTGCGTGAAATAATCCCATTTCGCTATAAAAGTGTCAGCTGCTGCACTTGTTGAAGTTAATTTTATCCAAGCTGAAGCAGTCATTTGTGTAATGCCATTGAGAGCAGTAATATTACCAACATCAATATAATCATTCACGCCGTCAAAAGTATAACCTCCGCCATAAAATCCTCCTGTGCTGTTAAAAAATGCTCCCGAGGGTGTTCCGTGATTTGCATATTTTGAAACATCTACAACACGAGTTCCGTTTTCTCCAATTGCTGAAAAATTATTCAGACCCAAATGCAAAATTGTTGAATCATTGAAAATCGTAAAATTTGTTCCATTCCAATTAAATTTTGCTGTATTTAAATTTAATTCAGTTATAGAAGTATTTATGATGATTGAACTATTGTCTGATGTGATAGTTCCATTTGCAAGTGTCGGGGATTTGAAAGATATTTGTGGGAAAGTTGTATCAATAGTAAAAGTAACTTGAGAAGAATTTACATTATTTGCAGAATCATTTGCCCAAACTGTTACATTGTGCTGTCCTTCTGACCAGATTATCGTCGTGATATTTGTATTGCAGTTTGCTAAAGTTGTATTTGCTGTATAAGTATCATTTGAATACCAACAAGTGTTAATATTTGTATCGGAAGCTGTAAAATTTACATCTTGTGAAGTGTCTGATGTAATTGTATTATTTGTTGGAATTGAGATTGAAATTGTTGGGAAAGTTGTATCAATAGTAAAAGTCACCATTGAAGAATTTACATTATTTGCTGAATCATTTACATAAACAGTTACATTGTGCTGTCCTTCTGCCCAGGTTACCGTCGTGATATTTGTATTGCAGTTTGTTAAAGTTGTATTCGCTGTATAGGTATCGTTGCTATACCAACAACTATCTAAACTAACGCTTTGAGCTGTAAAATTAATATCCTGCGAAGTATCAGATGTAAACGAATTATTTGTAGGAATATTTATTGTTATATTTGGGATATTTGTTAAATATCTAATGATAACAATTCCTGAACCTCCATTTCCACCGCTATAACTACCAGTTGAAGCTCCTCCTCCACCCCCTGTATTTGTCGTTCCTGCTTGACCTGGTGAACCCCCATTTCCACCACCGCCAGACCCCCCTAATCCAGCTGACCCGCTATCTCCCTTACCACCGCCGCCGCCTGCATAAGTAACTGATGAACCAGAAATACTACTATCTGAACCATTACCGCCATTCCCACTTGCTAAACCAGTAGCTCCAACTTGTGAAGCTCCTCCTCCACCACCACCTCTATAAGTTGGTGCAGTTGTTCCAACTCCACCATTATTTCCTTGTCCAGAAGTGCCTGTGCCACCTATCCCAGTATCAGCTCCACCACCACCACCAGAACCTCCACTTCTACCACCTACATTTTGGTATCTTCCACCACCACCACCACCTTTTGAAGTAATAGAACTAAATGTAGAATTACTACCATCATTTCCCGTAGCACCATTTACTGCACCAGAACCCCCAACTCCGATTGTAATTGGATATGCTTGAGCAGTAACTGCAAGAGTTCCATTTAACATTCCGCCTGCTCCTCCTCCTCCTGCTCCATTTGAGCCACCTTCCCCACCACCAGCAACGACAAGATATTCTACATTAAACGAACTATCTGGTGTAAAAGTTCCATTTGAAGTAAAAGTATGAATTGTATACCCGCCTGAATAGGTAATAGTTCCGCCTGTTGCTGAGGGATCAACAATATAATCAAACAAAACACTTCCTCCGACGACTTTCAAGTCAAAAACATTCTGGCTTCCATTTAAATTTGTTAAATAAATTTTATATTCCTTGTCTTCGCTAATTTTTTCAAAAGTTGCAATCACTTCTGTCTTATTAAATTCATAAACTTCAACTTTAGGGGATGTTAAATTAGGCCCAGCAGGGTCATCCCTTAGGGAATAATTAACAAGCCAGTCATAACCTGCGCTGTTTAATTCATTTTCTAATTGCGCAATCTCTTCCTGCGGGGTTAGCGCTCCAACTAAAAATATAAATAAAAAAACAGAGAGCAGGATTATTCCAAATATTATTAAATTTTTTATTCTTATTAGTTTATTTTTAGTTATCATTTTTTAAAATCTCCCAAGAACCGCCTTTGTCAGGGCCTATTCTTTTTATTCTACCTTCTTGCTTTAATTTTTCTATATTCCATTCTATTCCTCTTCTTGACAGTCCTGTTTTTTCAGCCAATTCTTCCTGAGTTATTTTTTTATTTTTATGAATTATATCTAATATTTTCTCCACAGTTTTCTCCACAGTTTTCTCCACAGTTTTCTCCAAGCTAATTTTTGACCTCTTAAAAATAATCCTAAAAAATTCATTGTTCTCAAAACTAACTTTTAATTTTCTTTCTTTGACTAATTTTTTTATTCTGTTTATCCCGCTTCCTGCTTTTTCAATTAAATTTATTCTATGAAATAAATCAAAGATAATTGGATTTCTTGATAAACTTATTTTTCCCAAATTTTTTTTATCAAAAAGAAGTTTTCCTTTATTATAAATTTCAATTCTATCATCAAACATCTCAACAAAAATCCCGGCTCCGCTCTCAAAATAATCTCTATGCGCTAATGCATTCAATAAAGCTTCTTTTAATGCTTCTTCAGGAATTTCTAAAACCTCCCGCCTTGGTCCTCCGCCTTTAATAATATACTCTAATTTTAGATGCTGTTTTAAAAATTTAAAAGAATTTTCATAATTGCTAATTAAATCTTCATTAAAATCTTTCCTATCTATTATATTCACTCTTTCTTGGCCTTTATACAAAACACAAGTTGTAAAATTCTGCCTGATAAATTTAGGGATGTTTTTTCCAAAAAATAAAATTCCAGCATTGTTTAATTGAATATTTCTTCCTGATTGAACGGCAACAGACAAATTTACCAAAACATTTTTAGCATTATTAATCTTTGAAATATTGCTTTTCTTCAAAAAAGAGTTAAATTTGTTTTTATCAAAATCTTCAGGAAATTTAAAATTCTCATTTATTTGTTCATCAAATTTAATTTTCCCAAGATTTACTGCAAAATATAAAATTTCATCTCTTGTTAATTTTTGGGAATTTGGACCCTGCCTTAAATAAAATCCTGAAGAACATTTATACGGCTTGTCTTTTCCTTCAAAAACATTTATTATCAAAAGATTTTCAAATTCTTCAAAATTAATTTTAATTTGAGGTTCGCAATTCCTCGCAATATCTTGAATTTGAGATTTTAATTTATTATTAATAACAATGCCCTTGGTTTCTTTTTTATCGCTAATTCCTAAAAATATTTTTCCGCCTTCAGAGTTTGCAAAAGCAACAAGTTCTTTAGCCAGATTTTTTGAATCAAAACTCTCTTTAAATTCTATTTTTAAACCTTCTCCTTCTTCCAAAATTAAATTAATTTCTTTTTTATCCATTTTCACCTCTTAAGGAATCAAGCAATAATTTTTTATAATAAATATCGCAAGGCACTTCTATATTTTCTATTCTTATTGTGTTATTGCAGCCTGCCTTTGCATAAATTGTAATATCATTTTCTTTTGTAAGATTTTTCTCAAAAGTTATTCTGACATATTCAGAATCATTAATTTGTTCGCTCCAATTATTATCCAAAGCTTTAACTTCGTCGTAAATATCGGAAATAAAATTTCTGTTTGAATCAAGATGCTGAGCTTTTGTAATCAAAATTAATTCATAAGTCTGGCTGGATAAAGACGGAACTATCCATTCTATTCGCGAAACTGAATCTTTTTTCTCAGCGCGAATTCTTTTAACTGAATAATTCAAATTATCTTCATGCTCTTCTCCATAAATTATATTCCTGTATGGTTTATCCATATTCCTGTATGGTTTATCCAAAGATTTATTTATGCCCTTTAGGGTATTTTCTAAAATTTCATTTTCTTCTTTTTTCAAAACTTTATTTTCAATTTCAGCAAGAACATCATCATCTAAATCGCCCTCGCTTTCTATAATATTATTATTTTTGTTATATGCAATAAAATCAACTAAAACTTTTGAACCATTAACTATCTGATAAAGTTTAATTTCTTCTAAATCCGTATTTTCAGGAAGAGTTGTATAAGCTAAAATATTTTCATAATGCACATCAGAGGAGATGATAATTTCTTTTCCGGCAGAAGTATTTTTTTCTGTAATTTCAGGACCGGGAGTAAAATATTCAACCTCATAATCGCTCGCAGTTTCGCTGATATTCACTTCAATTTCTTCCCGGTTTTCAATAATCTCTACTGCTCTTCCAGTAATAAAAGCAAATAATCTATTAAAAATTCCTGATTTCTCTTTTTCATATTTTAAAATAAGATTTCCTGTTATTAAATTATCAGGCATTGCAGGAGAGTTTTCTAATTTATAAACCGAAATATTTTCTGCCTCTTTTGGAAGTTTAACAATTGTTTCAGAATTATTTATAATTATTTTTTTTGTCCATTTTACGGGCTTTCCTGCAATCGCAGTATGCTGAATTGCTTCTTCTGTGAGATTTTCAGTCAGATTTTCTGCAGGATTAACCTTTTCAATATTCAAATTCTTGTTTAGTAAATAAAATTCAGTTTTATTATAAATTAATTTAATTTCTAAATCTTTTTGACTGACGGGAATATTTAATTCAGATAAATTTATCAAATATTCTGCTTCTTCGCCTGAATAATCTGTTGTTATTGTTGCCGTATTGTTTATTATTTCCAAATTTATCTTTTTATTTGAATTTTTTTTATCCCCTTCCTTAGGGGATATTTCAGCTGTCTGGTCCTGCTCAAGAGCATAAATAAATGGTTTGTCTTTTGAAACTTCTCCTTGAATTTCATTAACAATTTCATTAACGTTTTTAAGAGCGGTTTTGCCTGTAATTGTTAAAAAGATTTTTGAGAAAAAATTAAAGATTGTTGCGCCGGTTATTTCAGATTCAGTTGAACTAACTTCAGGAATTTCTTCAGACAAAGAAGTTTCAGTTGTTTCTGCAGGAATTTGTTCTTCAATAGTTGATTTTGAATTTTGCAATTCTGTTTGTTGTTCTCCAGAAATCTCGCTAATTTCGTCTTCAATTTCTGTCCCATTTGTCTGAACTTCATTTTCAGATGTTTTAATTTCTTCTCCAGCTTCATTTATTTCATTATTCCTTTCTGTTTCTGTATTTTCATTTTCTTTGTCCTGTTTTTTCTCAGACAAAACATTCAAAACAAAAGAAACTTCTGAATTTCCTGAACCATATCCCTCTCCTTTTCCAGAAATTTCTGTTCCTGAAATATAAAATTCTCCTGGTTTTGGAGCTTCTTTTATTAAATTTCTTAAAATAAATTCTTCATTGTTAATTAAAACTTTTGTATCTGCTGGAATAAATTCTCCTGATTCTAAATTCAGTTTTAGTTCGCCAAAAAGAGTTTCCTGAAATACATAAAAAGTATCAACAGACATAATTACCTTACCTGTTAAAACTGGCTTAAGAATAAAAAAACCTGCAATTAAAATCAAAAAAACTATTGGCAAAATTAAAAGATTTTTATTAATTTTTTTAGAGCCAATTGATAATTTTTTTTGAGGAAAATCGTCTGGGTTTTTAACATACTGGGTAATTACCTTACCCTCTTTTTTGACGCTTTTATAATAATACGGACCAAATAATTTATCTCCTCTTTTAATATATTTCTTATATACCATTTCACCCCTCTTACAATGATAATCTTGGGTAAGGTAACTATATAAATATTATTATCTGATGAAAGAACTTCTTAAATCACGGGTTTTTAAGGCGGGGCAACAAGAATACAGAATTGTCAAACTTGGAAAATACTCTTGTTCCTGCGAGTGAGTAATTAAATCAATGGAAAAACCTAAAACTCAAATTTGAAAACAAAAGAATTTTCATCAAAAAATATTCTATTTTATTTTTTTAGTTATCCAGCGAACTTTTCGTCTTTTCATACGCATATTTTTTCTGCATTTTGAAGAGCATAAATATTTTATTGTTCCGTCAGCTAAAATAAAAGTTAAACCTCTGTGAGTGTCGTATTCTTTTTTGCAATAAAAACAAATCGGCATTTTATATTTTCTGCTCCCAACTTCTCTCGTTATTAATAAACCAAGTTTCTCTCGTGAAATTGCTCGCTCCAACTTTAATTAAATAATTATTGCTTCTCTTTCCTATCCCAAGAATTTTATAATCAAAAGAAGATTGCAAATTATCTCTTACTTCTTTTGCAAGAAATTTATCTTTCCCAAGAACATTAACATAAGCATTTTCAGGATTATTGCAAAGAAATCTTCCTAAATCAGATTCCAATTTGTAAAAATTAACTTCTCCATTTTCTTTTACTGGAATTTCTAAATCAATATTTCTTATTTTTTGTTCCATTTAGGTATAAGCCCCCTTTAACTCGACCACGCTTGGGCGAGTTTGTTGAAAAACTTCCCGTTTTTCATTCCTCATTAAGTATAAGCTCCCTTTGTTACTTTTGATTTTATTCTGCGGGCTTCAATTTCTGTTTCTCTGAGCATTAAAATATCGCCGACTCTTATTGGTCCTCTTACATTTCTTCTCATTGAACGTCCCTTGTCTCTGCCTTCCTGAACAAGACATTTAACCTGCGTAATTTCCCCCCGAAATCCGGTTCTTCCTAAAATTTCCTCAACAACTGCGGGCACAGCTTCGCCTGAAATAATTTTCTCGCTTCCTTTTGAAGATTGCTGCTGTTGTTTATCTTCTTTTTGTTGTGTTTTCGCCATTTTTAATTTATTTTATAATTTTTCCTAATTTATTTATTATTTTATAAAAATTTATTTCTTGTGACATTTAGGTTATTTTAAAGCAGTAATTTCTTTTTCAGCGTCGCCAGATTCAATAACTGCCAGAGAAGAAGCTGAAACAGACAAGCCTGCTGCAATTCCTAATTTTTGTTTGCTGTCAACTTCTTTGCATAAAATTTTTTTTTCTTTGCACAAAACAGGCAGATGCTGAACAATTTCTTTTGGCTCAACATCAGAAGCATAAACAACTAATTTTGCAGTTCCCCTCTCAATTGCTTTGGTAACTTCATTAGTTCCTTTTTCAACTTTCCCGGTTTTTCTCGCTTTTTCAACAATTTGATATATGTCTGTCATTTGGATTTTTTTAATATTTATTTTATTTTTTTAATCAGAACGCAAATTATCCTCTGCTTTGACCACGCTTGGACGAAGCATTGAAAGATTTATAGAATAAATCTTTCTCGCGTAGTATTTTGCGCTCATTGGATTTATTATTAAAAAATTTTAAGTTTATAAACTTTGTTGAAAATTAATTTTAAGGGTATATCTATAATTCACTATAAAAATCTAAAGATGCTGTTTTTCATAGTGATTGTTTTTCCTGGAGGAGAAATATTGACTGGATTAATCAAGAAGAATTAGAGCAAATCTTTAGTTCTTATCAGATTTATATTTTTTTTATCCCTGAAATGCTTATCTTCACTCCAAAGAAGACAATTTTCTTTTAAACTTAATGCCAAGATATCTACATCTTTTTTATCACTTTCTTCTATAATTTTTTTGGATTCAATTATTTTTTCTGTATACTTTTGTTTTGGAAAAATTTTAATGGGCAATAAAGATAGTGCAATCTCAATTTCTTTTTCACTTATTTCTGATTTTTTAGAAATAATGGGAATATATCCCTTTACTTCTCATATTGTGAAATCTGTTGTGATGAAATTAAATTTATGGTCGAATAAAATTTCCTTACTAATTCCTCCAATTAAAGCAGAAACAATGGGATTCGCATCTACAGCAATTTTAATTTTCATTCTCAAATTTTTCAAAATCTTCTAATATTTTAACTTGGCTAATTCTATTTTTCTTCAAGTTTGAGGCAATTTTATTTGAAATTTCGATAAATTTTCTTTTTTTAAATTCAAGAATTTTTTCTTTTATAGCTTGTTCAATAAATTCTGAATTTTCATTAAATCCAAGCTCTAATACAATTTCATTTAATTCTGAGGCTAATTCTTTAGGCAATTTTATAGTAGTTTCCATAATTAAAGGAGATATTCGTTATTTATAAAATTATCTTAAGATTATTTTTTCTAAGTTTAATGACAGGAAAAGTTACAGAACAGACAATAATAATTTCAGAAAAGATCAATTTAAAAAACCTTTGCTAATTTCAAAAAAAATTAAAATTTTTAAAATTATTCTTAAAAAAATCCTGCTCGAGCTTTGTGAAGTCGTTATTAATTTAAAATTTTTAATTGAAAAGAAATCTCCATTTTTTAATTTATTATTTTTCAACTATTGATAATCTCTAAAAAATAAATAATTTAACGCTGAGGAGCTAACCGAGGAGCATATTGAGGCGTTCTATTTTGAGGAGGAGAGGGCGGATTTCTTGGAGGAGAATGATGCGAAGCTGGAGTTTCATCTGAAGATTCTTCTTCATCTTTTTTTCTCGCAAAATACCAGATTAAGAAAATAATTAAAATAAGCCCAACAACAATGAGAGCAATAATTAAAGGAGAAATTTTCCTGCATTCGCTGGTTTCACTTGGTTTAGTTGTTTCATCTCCACAATTATTTGAATCAGTACAAATTCTTGATTTAAAGCCGTCAGCGCATTTGCCAAAATCAGTGCATGTCCATTGGGGATTACATCCAGTTTCTTCTGTTTCTCCTGTTCCGGTCTGATTAGTAAAATTACTAAAATCCCCTGTTCCGCCTAAACTAACTAATCCAGTAATTGATAACATTTCTTTGACAGCAGAATGTTTTAAAGGCCAAACCTGATATCCAAGTCCATTATCAACAATTGTACAATTATAATTATAATATGGATTAGCAATAGTAAAATTGCCAGGACAATTAATTTTAATTTCATCAGTTGCATTGCATCCGACGCTAAATTCACTCATACTTACAACTCCGGGAATATCTTTTATACAAACTCCTTTTGAACTTGCATTTTGTTTATCGATGTAAACTATTTTATTGGAAATTCCTTCACTGGAATTAAATAAAACATATCCAAATTTATCTGTTGGAGAAGATGTTTTAATTTCAATGTTACAAAAATCAAGTTTTTCTGAAGCTGAAAAATTCCAGTCAAATTCAACCCCCTGATAACCCTCTGCTACCTGCACTATTTGCAAACCGGCGCCCGAATAATTTGCAGAATTATTAAAAGGCAAAAAGTTACTGCCAATTGCAACATCCGCAGTTGTTGAAATACAAGAAGGTTTTGAAATCACGCCGTTTCCGTCGCAGTCATAAGGCGCGGTATAATCAGAAGCCCCGCACGCGCTTGCGTCTTTGAAAACTGCAATTTCATTTGCGCAGCTGAATTTTACATAGCTGGGATTGCAGAAACAAGCTCCTTGCTGACAAGAATATGCTGGTCCTACTTCGCTGCACTTCTTAACTTGAAAATTAATATTATTTCCAGAGCAGAAACTTTCATTTAAATGCGTATTGTTTATGCAATAATCTTGTTTTGGAGAATTTAAAAAAGTTAAATTATATGCGCTTCCTGCAACAGTGTAATTTATTCCGGGAGGATCAGTATTTACACAAGTTTTACAAGCTCCAGCGTTACAAAAAGAATTTGCGCTGACAAACATGGAACAAGACTTCGGAGCACTTTGCAGATTTTTCCCAGTGCTATCGCAAAAAAATTCTTTTACAACATCTGGACCAATGCATTCTTCTCCTGCATCTGCTAAAGATAAATTAAATCCAGTAACATTATTTCCTGCATCTAAAAGTTCAGTGCATGCTTTATCTTGACAGAGAGATTCATCAATTCCATTAGCACAATTATTATCTTTGCCATCTCCACAGATTTCTGTATTTCCGATAAATTTTTCTGCATCATTATCATCGCAGTCAAATGGCAGGCATCCTCTTGAAACAGAAGCTCCGTCGTTGTCTGCATCAATGCAAATTGTTGCGCCAATTTGCTCACCTGCTTCTATCTGTTCAATTTCTTCAATTGAAGATGCGCATTTTCCATTCTGGCATGTCTGCCCTGAAGAACAAGAAATATCCTGATAAACACAAGTTCCTAATTTTCCACAGGAATACTCTCTGACAACAGAACCACTTAAACAAGAATCCTGATAAGCTTGAGTGTCTGTGCAATCACCTCTAACTCCAGTATTTGCCCCGTTGTCAGAATCAATGCAACTAATTAATATTTGATTTCCGCTAATTTTTCCAAAAATATTTTTCAGCCATTCATTAAAAGAAATTTTTCCGTCGCTATTTAAATCTTTTTCAAGATTGTATGCAGAAATAAATGCAATAGATATTAATAAAATTAATCCGAAGATTATCGCCAATTTTTTCATAATTTAATGATGAAAATAATGTATTTAAATATTGTTCTTATTTATTTCCACTTAACCTCAACTTCATCAGTGCGTTGCCTCGGCAAAATATCAATTTTATCCAGCTCTTCGTCGGAAAATTTAATTCCTTTATTAAACATAATTTCTCCTAAATAAGCAATCATTGCGCCGTTGTCAACAAGCAAATTCCTATCAGGAACAAAAAATTTTGCGCTTCGCTCTTTGGTTTGGCTTTTAGACGAACCAGTGAACGAACTTGTTCGTTCGCCGCACATAATTTTACACATTTCCTGAAGACGGGAATTGCATGCAACTCCTCCGCCTAAAAGCAATTCATTTTTTCCAGTGTGCGCCAAAGCTCTCTCTGCAGTTTCAACTAACATTGCAAAAACAACTTCCTGCATTGAATATGCTAAATCAGGCAAAGAATATTTATTGCTCTCAATTTTTTGTTTCAAATTAGTTAAAATTCCTGAAAAAGCAACATCCATTCCTTTAATTGTATAAGGAAGTTCAATTAAATTTTTTCCATCTAATGCTAATTTTTCTATTTTTGGTCCGCCAGGAAATCCGATTCCAGCGTAACGCGCAAAAGTGTCTATAAAATTACCGACGCCAACATCAAGAGTTTCTCCAAAAATTCTGTATTTTCCCGACGCATAAGCAATTATCTGCGTGTTTGCGCCGGAAGCATAAAGCATAACAGCGTCTTTTGCTCCAGTTATTTTCCCAATCTCAAGATGAGCAACGCAATGATTTACCGGAACAACAGGAATTTTTAATTTCAATGAAAGCTCTTTAGCAAATTTTATTCCTTCAAGCAGACAAGGAGCCAATCCAGGACCCTGAGAAAAAGCAATTGCATCAATTTTATCCTCGCTGATTCGCGCTTTTTCCAAAGATTCAAAATAAATTCTTTCCTTGTTTTCTCTATGATGTTTTGCAACTTCCATTGGAATTAATCCTCCTTTTTCAGTTGTAAAACTGCTTTTAATATTTGAAAGAATTTTTTTATTTTCCACAATCCCAACGCCGAAAGTGTGCGCAGTTGATTCTATTCCTAAAATTATTGCCATTTTCCAATCTTTTGAGCATAGGATTTAATTTCTTCAGAAGATAAATAAAATTTAGAAGATTTTAATTTATTATTATAAAATTTTTTTTCTAAATCATAATATTCTCTCGCATAACCTCTTTTAATTATTAATTTATTAACCCTCTCCTCTTCTTTTTTTCTAAATTTTGAAGAAGTCCAATAAAACAATAGAACAAATAAAAATCCAAACCATCCTCTTTTTTGAAATAACTCAAAATGCCCCAATTCATGAGCAAATAATCCAATTAATTGTTTCTTAGTAAATTTCCTTTTCTTATTGACAAAAAGAACTCTCCAAAATGGCAAAATCCAAACAGCTCCCCCAGAATATTTTTTTGATATAAACAAATAAGAAATATAAATTTTCTTTCCTCTTAAAATAGGAAAAGATTTTCTAATTAAATCATTAACAATTTTCTTATATTTTTTCATGAAATACTAAAGAAAAAAGAAATATATAAACCTAACTCAAAATAAAAAAAATAAACAAAAAAAATAAAATACGCGAAAATTTATCTCTTTTTTTTCTTTTTGCCGCCTCGAGCCATTTTAGCTTCACATACATTTCCTTTTCCATCTACATAGTAAAGATATCCTGACTTTCTCTTAACAACATTTTTAGCGATTACACTTCCCATCTTTTTTTACCTCCTTTCATTTGTATTTTTTCCTGAAATACGAATGATTACAAAAATTTCCCGTTTTTGCTTTCATTTGTATTTTTTCCTGAAATTTAAATGTGTCAAAAAACTTCCTGTTTTTTGTTCCCCTTTCAGATATGATTAAACATAGATTATCTTATTTATAAATCTTTTCTCTCGACGAGTGTTTAAAAAATCTTTTAATTATCTCCTCGTAATTATCATTAAATGGTATCTCCAGAACTCTTTTGCAAGGTTTTTCCGACGGAATATGGGATGTAAAGGGTTTGACTTCTTTAAAATCAAGAACATTATTTTTATCATCAAGCCAGATAATTAAAAAAGGAAAAAATACAAACCATGAAGTAAAACTCATTTTTGCCGGTTTTTTAAATTCAAATAAAAGCGCTTTTGCATTTTTTCTCGGCGAAAACATCAAGCCAATTCCTTTTTCAAACCATGAAAGTTTTTTTACATCTGGAATTTTAATTTTTTTATTTTTAAAATTAATATAAAAGTTTTTCATAAAGAATTAAATAAATCTAAGATTATAAAGGTTAAGAAAAGTTTGCAAAAACAAATTTTCCACGAAAATTACAAACTTCTCACGAAGAGCGAATAAATTCGCTCAATAAAATTCCGACTGCAGAATTTAAAGAGCATTTTGAAAATTCCTCTGAAAAAGAAGAAAATCGGAATTATTTAAACTTCTCTTAAGAAATTAAATTTGATAAAATTTAAAAAATTAAAAACAAAAATTATTTAAATTGTCATTTCTTTAATTTTTTGTAGACTAGGTTGGCAGGTTAGCCCTCTGCTGCTTGCAAATGGGCTTTATGGCAGACTGCGAGGAGAAGCGTGACTGGAATGTTGAAAAAGTCTTTGTTCTAACGTTGAGACTTTGTCTGTTTTGATCTTGCAGATGCGAATTGGGTCAGGCCTTGATCGGAGCA
>Ga0209541_10006426_pt1 | contig 20044 bp, 25 predicted proteins | sample RifCSPlowO2_01_FD_184027 | JGI IMG/M metagenome (GOLD analysis project Ga0209541, IMG submission 184027) | Groundwater microbial communities from Rifle, Colorado - Rifle CSP2_plank lowO2_0.1 (SPAdes) (version 2) | ecosystem: Environmental > Aquatic > Deep subsurface > Groundwater | place... | reverse complement strand
TGGGCGGCGAGTTTTACAGCGGGTCCCAATTCTCGGCCAAATACAAAGGCGATTATTTTTTCGGAGATTTTGTAAAAAATTTCATCAGGCATGTCAGATTTAATGCAAAAGGCAAAGTGGTTTGGGTGAAGACTTTCGATAAAAGCGCCGGCTGGATGACAGATATAAGTTTTGGTCCGGACGGCAGTATGTATTACGCGGTCGGCGACAGCGGATCAGCCGGGCATATTCAAAAAATTTCATATACGATGCAATAAAATCCGTATTGAGCTGGATTCAACCCCCCAGCTCTATGACAAATTAATAAAATTATGCTATTATTTGAGTAAAGAATAAATAATTAAAAAAAACAGAATATGCCAAAATCTCCGGAACAATTTAATTTTTCACTACAAAGAGATCGGGAGAAATTTGATAAATTACCATCAGGAGAAAAATGGGATGGCCTTACTCCTTACTCCGTTCATCCGATTTGGTGCGCGACAATGATTCTTCATGAGACAGCTCTTGCGGAAGATATTCGCGTAGACGGCAGTCAGGCCTTGCTCTTCTACGATGTTTTGGAAGACACTCTTGCAGAATTGCCAAATTACCTTTCCGATAGGGTGAAAAAGCTTGTTCAAGATATGACATTTGAAAGCTCGGATGTGGAAATGCTAAAGGTCTGGGACAAGCCGATTGAAGTCAAGCTTTTCAAACTCTACGACAAAGTGTCCAATCTGATGGATGCCAGATGGATGCCAGATGGATGAGCGAGCAGAAATTAAAGCGCTATCAAGAATATACGCTCAAACTGGCGCGCGAAGTGGAAACGGTTTATGGCAAGCTAAACATTATCAAGCTTGTTGAATCAATTATCCCGGCGGATCATTTCAAATGATCCGCTTTTTGTTTTCATTTTTTCGTGGTAGAATAGAGTTAATTGATATTAAATTTGATTTATGCGATACGATTATTTTATCGCCTGCCGGTGGCGAAATAAAGATAATGTTTTGGATTTGGCCGGCAAAATGCGCGTTAAAGGAAAAATAGTTTACACTTGTTTTGACGGCGAACAATCTTTGGCTGACAAAGAAAAAGACCCGGAGGAAGCGATGCAAGAATTTGAAGCAACGCAAAATTGGGAAAGCGACGAGAATATTAGAAAAATATTTGATACGGATATGAACGCTTTGCGGAATTCCCAAAATTTGATTTTGCTTTTGCCGGCCGGAAAATCCGCGCACATAGAAGCCGGCGCCGCTTACGGAATGGGAAAGCATTGCATTTTAATCGGCGAACAAAAAGAGGCGGAAAGCAATTATTTGATTTTTAATGAATTGTACCCGACTGCCGATAAATTTATAAATAACATTAAATAATATGTCAGAAAAAATAGGGCGTAATTTTGAACAAGCGGAATCGGTAAAACCGATTACAAAAGCGGAAAAAGAATATACCGATGAAGAGATAACTGAAATAAAAGAAGAACGCGCCAAAACCAATTCAGAATTATTGGGAAGCGGAGCGCGCTCAGAAATAAATGAAGAAACCGGGGAAGAGAAACTTTTTGCCTCTCAAGAGCAGATTCGGAAAATTCACAAAGATGCGAAAGAAATTCCTGCACAGGGATCATCTAAGAAGCCCGCGGTAGAAGCAGAACAAACTAAAAAGAAGGGTATAAAAGTTATTACGGAAAGTGCCGAGCAAGATGAAATAGTGACGCATTCATGGGGTGGTTCAAGAATAATACTCGAGCCAGTTTCTGAAAGAGAAGTATTCAGAAAAGGAAAAACGCAAAGGGAAAAAGGTTATGATATCCGATCAGAAAAAGATATTATAGAAGATTTTTTATGGAAAAAGGCCGAATCATTACAACAAGCAAGAATTGATCTTGAGAAAAAAATTAGTATTCTTGAAACAGAAATCGCAAATATGAGAAGTCGCCGATTGAATTTGCACGAGCAAGATGTTTTAGGCAAAAAAGAAGATGAATATCAAATATTAACTCCCCAACTGAACCAGAAAAAACAGGAGGAGGAAGAGATACAGAAAAAATTGATAGATTTGGAATATGGCATGATGAGCGCGGAAATTAAAAATGAGATTATCCATGCAGTAAAAGGAGATGAGGTCATATCAAAAAGAAGACAGAAAATTAAAGAAGAGCAAAGTAGAATTCAAAAAGAGCTAAATATAATTGATGGGAGATATGCGGCGCAGATTGCTCGCAAAGGGGGCCAGCAAGGCACGCATTTGACAACAGGGAGGCACGCCACTCAAATAAAGGGCAATATTGATACTACAAAAGCAGAAGAAGAGTTTTATCGTAAAACCACCGATACGCATGGAGGCAAGGTCGCATACGGCAAACGCCAGCGAAAAGACGCGGGAGGCAGAACTATAAGAAAGAAATAGAAGAACTATTTTACAAAATTTTAAATAGTAAAATTTGATCAATTAACAGAAACAATATGCAGATTAAAAATCTTATTCGAAAAGAACTTGAATTTGCAAAATATGAATATCAATTAAAAATCAAAGCGGATATTAAAGAAGCTGATATTCGTGCTCTTGGAGCTCAAAAATTAGGCGCTGTTCTTCACGAAGATAGGTATTTTATTCTGAAGGGAAAGCGCGCGAGCGAAGTCAACGAACTGATTAGAATTCGTAAGGAGGGCGATGAAGATTTGTTATTCACCTACAAAGGTCCTGTTGCGAATAAGAAAATTAGAAATCGATTAGTAGTAAATAAACCGATACAAGAAAATGAGGTCTCAATTATTAAAAATGATTATAATGAAATAGTAGGTACAAATAAAAAGAGAGTAATCTTTTTTTTAGGCCCTGTTTTAATTAATTTGGATCATGTTGAGAATTTAGGAAACTTTATAGAATTTGAAGTCCAAAAGGAAAAAGATTTTTATTTAATAGACTTTTTAATTAAAAAACTTGGATTAGATTGGCAAAATTCAACGAGATTATCTTATTTCGAATTAGCGCTTATGAATTTAAGTCCTTCACAAAGAATTATCGCTAAAATTCATGATAAACTTGGCAAATTTAGTTTTGGTATTTCATCTGCAGTATTAACGACTTTAGGTATGATTGTAGGATTAAACTCTGCTACTGAATCTCTAATTGCAGTTATTGCCGGCATAGTTACTGTTGCCGTCGCGGATTCCTTGGCTGATTCAATAGGGATATATTTCTCAAAAAAAACGGAGAGAGGAATTTCGCCAGCTACGGTTTTCAAAAGCGCATTAAATGTTTTTTTGAGCAAATTTATCTTCGCTTTAACATTTATTATTCCATTTATCGTTTTTCCATTATTTTTCGCGATCTATGTATGCATAGCCTGGGGGTTGGTTTTGTTGGCTTTTATTAATATTCAGATTGCATTTGTACAGGAAGAGAGTATCTCAAAAACTGTGACCAAAAATTTAGTTATAGCAATATTTGTGATATTTATTTCCTATTTCGCGGGCAAGGTAGTGAGTTTAATATTTTAATTTTTCAGCGCGGTGGCAATGTCAACCTTAGTGTGTAAATTTCAAAGGAGCTTGCTCCCAGTTATTGTTAAGACTCTTGGTTAATCCGACGAATAATCGTTCCGTAAATTTTGGAGGAAGAGCAACGCTCATCGGTCTTGTTCGTCTCCGGATCTCGCGGAAAGATCGCTCAATGATATTCGTTGTCCGAATCTTTTTCCACAGGCTCTTTGCGAACCGGTAATAAGTCAGGCATTCATGGATATCTTTTTCTAAACAGCGGACCGCGCGTTCTTCGTGAATAATCCACTGCTGTTTATTTGAAGAAATAGGCGAGATCGCGCAAGCCGCTCGAAAAATAAACGGATACAGGGACGACAAGAAATCTCAAAAAGCGCTTTGGGATGAGCTTGAAAAGGAGTTTGGCGACTGTGTTGTTTCTCTTAGCGCCCTCGCCAACCGATACGGCATTAGCCTGGAAAAAGGATTTATGAGAAGCAAGGAATCAATAGAACGACGGTATATACGAAGAAAGAGATAAAAAACGCTTTTTTCTTTTTCTTTTTTTGTTTTTGTGGTAAAATACCATTAAGGTAATTTATTTATGGCCAATATTTTGGAAAAAATTTTAGAGGATTTGGGGCTTTCGGAAAAAGAAGCCAAAGTGTATTTGGCTTCTTTGGAATTGGGTGAAGCGGCTCCGGCGGAAATCGCCAAACACGCGGGGATTAACCGCGCTACTACTTATGTGATCGCGGAAAAGCTGGTCAAAGACGGCCTGATGAGCCATTTGGAAAAAGATAAAAAAACATATTTTATGGCCGAAAATCCGGAGCAGCTTTTGAGGCTTCTCCGCAAGCAAGAGCAGAATATAAAAAACAAAGAACAGGAATTTCAGAAATATTTACCCGAACTTAAAACCATTTTTGACACAGCCGGCGAACGGCCAAAGGTTAGGTTTTTTGAGGGCAAGGAAGGTTTAAAAGCGATTCAAGAGGATTTTTTAAAGTCTAAAGATAGAAAAATTGAGGAGGTATATTCATCAGATGATATTCGAAACGCTTTTTTAGAGGAAGATTTGCAAAAGATTCGTGAAACGCGAAATAAAAACAAAATTCACTTGAGAGCTATTTATACTAGAAAAAAAGGAAAGCATATGCAAGTCGTATTCCCCAACCTCACTGAATATCGTCTAGTTCCTACTGAAAAATTCCCTATTAAAAGTGAAATTTTATTCTACGACAATAAGGTGGCCATGATTTCATTAAGGGGTAAATTAGTTGGGGCTATAATTGAAAATCAAGCAATAGTGGATACATTGAGATCAATCTTCAATCTTGCTTGGGAAGCGGCCGAGAAATACGATAAGGAAGCGAAGTGATAGAAAAGCCAAACTCCAATGCGTCATCCTGAACTTGTTTCAGGATCTAATTTTATTATAATATGTCGGGAAATAAACAATATTATGTTTATATTCTTACAAATAAATCAAACGAAGTTCTTTATATAGGCGTGACTAATGATTTGATTCGTAGAATTTTTGAACATAAAAATAAACTGGTTAAAGGTTTTACGGAAAAATACAATTTAACGAAATTAGTTTACTATGAAACAACAAATGAAATTGAAAGCGCGATAATGAGAGAAAAGCAGTTAAAAAATTGGCATAGACAATGGAAGATTAATTTAATAATGAATTTCAATCCACAATGGAAAAATTTAAGCGATGATTTATAAGATTAACCATAATTGTCTTGTAAAAATTATCACAATGCGTCATCCTGAACTTGTTTCAGGATCTTTGCGTATTTAATTAATTGCAGATGCTGAAATAAATTCAAGCATGACAATTATTTTGTTAGTAATAAATTAAGGGGTCGGCTTATAAAAGCACGACCCCCTTTTTTGCGAAAAACAATACCTACGCAAAGCGATGATCTCTGTCTATAATTAAGACAGGAGAATTCGCTTTAAAGACAAATAAATCTTTCGCTTTTATTTTTTTAGCCATCGCCGCCCATTTTCGTATCCTCCGTTTTGTAGAAGAAGACTACGCTTAGATTTCTCCTGGATTATCATTATTTTTTCACCCCCTTTCGCGTTTGTTTTCAGCGCTTTGGCGCTTAATATCTGGTTATCTGATTGAAAGAACTAAGAATCCCATTATAGGGGATATTTTTATTTTTGTCAAGGTGTGCTAACAAGGCGTCAAATAACTGTGGATAACTTTAATTAATATGCGCCTTATAAATTAAGTATCACAAGTATATTTACTATTATTTTGGCTAAAATAAGCCATAAAACAAGATATCATAATAAACTTGTCAGAGGGTCTTGACAAGATTTTAATAGTAGTATATACTGACACATCGGGTTAACAAAATACCCGGGAAATAAAACTCCATGCTTGTCGCCGGACTCACTCAAATCAAGTGGGACTTCGGCCGGAGGGTTCACGCTCAAGTGGTTTGAATTCTCCGGCTGGAGGGATAAGTTCTTTACAACAAGATTTTGCCGATGACGACGATTGGCAAAGAATCTTTATATCAACCCCGGTCGAGCCATATAACCCATAAAGGAGGTGAAGCGATTATGACTGATGATATGCGCGATGTATTCAAACTCTGCTTCCAGTCAAGCTTTGAGGACCTTGAACAAAATATTGTTCAAACCGCAGAGAGATTGGCAAATAATGAAATGTCTTCCGAAGAGGCCGTAAAACAACTGCTAAAATTGTTCAGAATCGGTGTTAGAAAAGGCGCTAGCGCTATGGGCGATTTAACAGCTTTGCAAATAGCAGGTGGTTTTGCGAGCAAGGATGAAGACAAAGAAAAAATATCCATACAGTATAGAAACATGGAATCAACCAGGCGATATATGGATAATATAAATTCATTGTGGTGGATATGCCATGTAAAATAGTGCTCCGATATGGCGGAGACGGGCAAGATTGTCGCGATGACAAGCGCTCGTGAGCGGGGATCCGAAAGAAATTGGAGAAGATGGATTACTCCATATAAATTCGGGCGAGACCGCGGCAACCTACGGCTACAAGAAAAAATCTGTAGCCTCCCTTTCAGAAATCATGTTTCAAGATTCATGCTTCATGATTCAAGAATTGTGGTTTCTGAAAGGGAGACCCGCCAAAATTTTTGCATAACGCAAAAACTTAAGCGGGTAAATAAATCTGCAATCAAGCAGACTCCTAGGAAGTTCTTTACAATCAAGGAGGATCAAAAATGAAAAAAATTATTTTTTTAGTCATGTTTGCGGTGATCATTGTCGCAGGGTGCAAAGGACCTAACGCCAACGAAAAAGAAGTTTGGGAGGTAACAAATGTGAATCGCGATGTGTATAACAACACCATCATTGCGGTTATCAAATATGACTACAAAAAAGGCATGTGGATAGAACAAAAATTCCCATGCATTGATAAAAACTATAGTTTTTGTAAAGACATAAAATCCGGATGGATTGTTATTACTAAGTCCGGAAAAAATTCGAGATTTTTTTCTCCAGTTGAATAAATTTTCGGCAAGCTCTGATTTCTATGAAATCATCTTGCCTCCCTTTCAGAAATCATTTGAGATAAAGATAGAGTGGTTTCTGAAAGGGAGACCCGCCAAAATTTTTGCATAACGCAAAAACTTAAGCGGGTAAATAAATCTGCAATCAAGCAGACTCCTAGAAGTTCTTTACAATAAAAAAGGAGAGAAAAAATGAAAACTTATTATGCAATTGGTGGTTTGATCTTTATTGTAGCCGGGATGTTGGCTGTCGGATATGCGTGTTTCTTTACTGGTATGATTAATGCGGGATATGCTTCCATGCTGGATTTCCCGTATGATTTGATGATAAGCAGTTTTACCATAGCCGCATGGATTGGCGGTATCGGAGCCATACTGATCGGCATTATCTTCCTTTATGCTTCTTCCGCCCTACGAAGTTAGTAGGGCCCTTTTCAAAGACTTTCAGGCACTGGGGCTTGGAAGTCTGTGAAAAGTCCTCCAAAATTTTGCTGCGCAAAACTTAAGAGGATAAAGAGTTCTTTACAAATAAACAATCAAAGGGAGGCAGTAAAATGATCAAAAAAATCATTGTAGTGGATGACAAGACAGAGGAGTTGGAAAAGGCCTGCGACTTGGTTATGGCAAAAGGATTTATGCCATTGGCATGTTCCACTAACGAGGACGCTGTTGATACTATAAAAAAGTATCAAGGCAAAGGATTGGTCGGGATTTTGACTGATCTGCACTTTCCGGTTCGCGAAGGTGGCAGTCCGGAGGGCGCTAGCGGGCTTTATATAGTTTACAAGGCGCTTATGGGGGACATTTCGGTAGTTATCTGTTCTGATATTGATCATCATAAGGCCGATTGGGCAAATGAGCTTATTGGCGCAGTTGAAAAAGCGACCGGTAAAAAGGTCGCCGGATTTGTGCAGGACAGCAAAAATTGGGAGAGGGCATTGAGCCTTCTTCTTAACGAAAAGGAGAAATAACGATGGAAAAGAAAGATTTAAAGGTTTTAGTTGTTGGGGGGTCTGATGTGATTAATGCGGCGGTAAAAAGCGCAGTTGATCTTTATAGCGTTCAATGCGATGTTATAAACATTGAAGATGCGGAAGAAATGATCTTTGGGGGCGACTATACTCATATCATAGTTTCCTTAGAAAGGGATGAGGAGAGAGAGAAGGGAGTAATCTTCTATAACCTTCTCAAGATTAGGCTTCCGGCTTGGCGGAAAAACGCTAAGCTATTTAGAGCTGGTACCGAAGATATTCTCACTGATGATTATGTAAGAATATTTTCTATCATGAATGATCTTGGCAAAAAAATAATTTTGTGAGATTTTATCAGGCCGAAAGTTTCAATATGAAACGAGTAGGCCTTTATTTTTTTTACCCTTGACTAAAAAGCGTTTTGCGTGTAGTATTGGAAAGAATTTGAATGTTCTTTATACAACCAATAATAATCTAACAAAAATCCGCTCACGCATAAAACCATAGCGGGCAAGGGAGAACAAAATGGAGAATGAAAAAAATAAGAGAGTATTAATTATTGAGGATGAAAAGTCTTACGCTATGGTTGAGGCGATGCTGATTGAAGAAATCGGTTTTGAGCCAATCTTTCCCGCAGAAGTGTCTTCCCGAGGACAGGCGCTTGAGTGGATTAGGAAATTCTGTCCGGACATTATCCTTTTGGACATGAATTTCAGCTCCTGGCCACGGCTTGATAAGACGGCGGACGGATTTCGCGTTATTGAATCATTGACGGAAGACGAACGGAAAAAAGTCGTTTGCGTTTCGGGAAGCATTGTCGCTTACATTGAAATTCTACAATCGATTGGGATTCGGCATTTTAGCGACAAAGTTGAGTTTATTGATTGTTTGCAGGGAGTATGCCAATGCCGGTCTTGACAGATTTGAAAATATCTGTATAATGACTTAGCTAAATGTTCATTGGTTATTAATATTAGAAACCCAAAACAAAGGAGGGACGATGAAGCTTGACGAAGTACAGAACAAAGCCTTTGAGAAATGGAAGGACGATGTGAAAGAGTTTGTAAATCCGAGAGGATTGGCTTTTAGAATCTCTGAAGACGGAAAAGATGTCATTTTTTTTCGCAGAAAGGATGAAAAAGATGTTTTTTCAAAATCAATAAAACAGCTGGTTTTTAATTTGACCGGCCGTCCGATCAAGGACTGACCGGATTTTAGTTATAAAGCGCCTTAGAAGTTTAAGGCGCTTTTTCTTTTTATCAGAACATGGTTTTGTATAATAATAATTTATTGCGAACCCACGGCGGCAATGTCTGCTCCGCTTGTTTTTTTCTCCCTGTTTGAAGCGGAATCGGTTTGGTTTTTTCGTCTAAAAATTTGATTATTTCTTCTTTGCTGATTTTTCCGTTTTCTTGAATATTCAGCAGAATGGCGATAAATTCTTCCAATTTATCTTCACCGGCAAGAGCGCGGCTAAATTCGCTTTCCAAAGCGGCGGGCGCGTCAACTTGTATTTTTTGCGTCAGACCTTCGCAACGCAAAGTCCATGCTTCGCTTTTTTTCATACCATTGAGCCTGGTTTCCAATTTTCCGACAGCTTCTTTGCGGCGCGTTTCTTCGGGCGAATCGGTCAGTTCTTTCAGTCGGTTGATCAGATAGCCATCGTCAACCCGGCCTTCTGTCTTTTCTTCGGCCGCACTGCCGAAATCAACGATATAGGCGCAAGGATTTTCTTGATTGCCCAGAGAACTATTATGATTGTAATCGCCTTTGATCATAATGTTTCGTTCGTGCGGATCATTGTGGTAAACGCCGTTGCGATGCAAAAGATCCAAAGTATTTTTCACCTGGCTGACTATTGACGGATTCATTTTAAATCCGGATTTTTGCAAAAAACGGTACAATTTGTCGGCATTTGCGATGTAGACCTTTCTTTCTTCAAGATCGCGGTCTCCTTCGCCGGCGCCTTTGCCGCCCGGCCGCTCAAATCCCAAAAGCATCGCCACGGTCTGTTGCATTTCTTCAATGCTCTGATGCGCTCCCGGATTGAGATTTTGGTTGGGATGATTATCAATAACCCATTGATAAATTATTGAAGCCAAATCTTCGGCTTCAAGATAATCCATCAAAATAATTTCCGCTTTGCCATCGGAGAGCGTCGCGCCGTTCGCGTTTAATTTTTCCTGCATTTCCCGGGAAATACGCAGCTCTTTAAAAAAAATCGGTTTGGGAATTTGCGCCAATTCTTCTTTGTTGGCCGCGCCATTTATGATGTCGTAAGCTTTTTTTTGCATTGCGTATTCGCGGCGCCCCAACCCCTCTTTGTAAACTTTTAAAATCTTAATCGCTTTTGATTTTTTTTCAGATTCTTGGTTTGCGTCTTCAAGCGCGTCTTTGTTTTGCGTAAATTTTTCATCGCGCATTTTCAGATCAATTTTATAAATCAAACCATTGTTTCCGGAATTGACCAATTCGGATCGCGAAATCAGCGCTTCCAGTTCGTAGTCGTTAAGAAATTCAATCGCTTGGATGATTTCTTTGTCTTCGCCGGCGTCTCCTGCGCCTGTGTCAGTGTAATCGCTGCCGCCTTTTATCTTATTCGGTTCAGCCGCTTTTGCGCCATTCGTTTCATCAGGCGGCATAAATTGACTATCAGGTGAGCGGTGGATCATATAAATTGATTAAGCAATGATTAATTCCATTGTATCACGGCCGTTTGGGCTTGACAAATTCGGAAATTTGATGTACGATAAACAATCTTTGGTTCTTTAATAATAAAGAAACGAAAGGGGGCGAATAACGGTTAGTTTAGATCAGTCATAAACCGGCCAAAGGCCAGAAAGGATGTAAAATGAAGAATTTGATAAGATTAGCAGTAGCAGTTGTTTTAGTTTTTTGCAGTACAGTAGCTTTTGCAGGAACGGCGGGGATTGACGTTCACGAAGATGGTCCTGACACTCTTTTGGGAGTCGGCTATGCGGAGGACGGGAAATACCAACGAATTGTTGATTTCCGTCCGGGTTCGGAACTGCGCGGGGAAGAGGTGATCGCTTTCCGTGAAGCGTTTTTTGAGATAAAAGAACGACTTCCGGAAAAGTCGTATTTTGAGATTGCTCGTTTCCCGGAGGTGCCTCGCTATATTGTGAAATTTTCCGATGGCCATGTGTATGTAGCTATCGGTACCGGGCCCACAATCAAGAAGGCATTCATTAGTTTGGTCGTCAATTTTAAATAATGGCGGCCATTTCGCATAGGGAGAGCTGATGTTTATGCTCTCCCTATTTTTTTATCAGGGGGGATTGACATTTTTGCTGATTTTTATTAAGATACATATTTAATGTTCTTTCAACTTTAACATAAGGTGGTGATATATGGATTGGATTTTGTATGTTGTTTTAACTGGAGCAATACTATGGTTAATTGCATGCTTGTTCGTCGCGATTTATTTTGCGTGGATCGTATCCGCTCATCTTGAAGACGCGGTAATTTACATTAAGCTGTTTTGCTCAATATTTTTTCTCCCGCTGTGGTACCCCGTATTTTTCGTTTATAATCGCTTTGCGAAAAAAGAGATTAGAGCCGATATGGATGGAATGACCAAGAAAAAGTGAACTGGAAAGGAAGGAGGAGGAAATGATCAAGATAATCATAGTTGAAAGCGATCAGGATGAATTAATCAAGGCCTGTAGAATTGCCGCTGAAAAAGGCGTTAAATTTTTTCCGTGCGAGACCGGCTTGGAAGCGCTGGATATTTTAAAAAGACGCAAAGATGTTATCGGCTTAATAACGGATTTGCGGATTTCTCTTGTATGCAGGGAAAAAGCAACTACTGCCGCGTGTTTTTATCTGGTGTCAAAAGCGTTGGAAATGGGTATAAGGGTGGTAATTTGTTCAGATGAACCCTTTTATCCGGAAAGGATTATAAAAGTCTTAAGCACGATTCAAAAAGAGGCGGGAGAAAAAATCAAAGGATTTATCGTGGAAAATAAAAATTGGAAGCAGGCCATACAACTGCTTGAAAACAACAACTCACAAGGAGGTGATCCATGAAATGTCCCAAATGCGACGGATTAATGTCTTACGAAGAATTTAGAGATTCTTCAAGAAGCGACAGATTTTACGGATGGCGATGCATTCCTTGCGGAATTATTCTTGACGCGCTTATCTTAAAGAACAAAGTGCGGAAACCAAGCGAAATAAAAATGCGCGAGTTGAAATGGGCTCGTAAACCAAAAAAGAAGTGAAAGATTCATCAATTTGCCGGGCTAAATTTATAGCCCGGCTTTTTTTATTGCTTGGTTTTATTTTTTATGGTAAAATGTCCGTACTTATGGCAAAAAGAAAAAAACAAGAAAGCGCTAAAAGAGATGAAAATCGGCCAAATCGCGCTTTGAATCAAAATAGCAATAATTGGCTCTACGATGTTCCGGAAAAAACCAAGCGGGCGGTTTTAGGCATTTTTTTGGCGGCGCTCGGCTTGATTATCTTAATTTTATTTTTTATTCCCCAAGGATTTTTGGGGTCGTTTTTGGTTAATGTTTTAAAAACATTTTTCGGGTGGGGAAAAATTTTTCTCCCCATTCTTCTTTTTATTTTGAGCGGATTTGTTCTGACGCAGCCGTCTTCGGAAGAAGGCAAAAAAGCGGTTTTGGCCAAAAGCCAGTGGATAGGATTTGCGGTTTTTTTGCTTTCTTTTTTCGGACTGGTTCATTTGTTCGTGCCGGCTGAATCGGCGGCCAATGCCTGGGGAGCGGAAGTGGGCGGAGGCTGGATCGGATTTTTACTGTCTTTTCCCTTGCGCAAGCTGATCGGATTTTGGGGAGCGTTTGTGGTTTTACTGGCTCTGGCTCTTTCATCGGGCTTGGTAGTCTTTCACGCGTCTTTGGGCGAAGTTAAAGAATTTTTCAATAAAATAATTAAAAAGCCGGAATCGGGCGAATTGGAAGAAGCGGCCGATGAAGGCGACAATGAAGAGGAAATGGATGAAGTGGAAGTTTTTGTCACTCAAGATGTGGATGATAAAGAAAAAGAAGACCGGGAAGACGACATGATTTCAAAAAAAATATCAAAAACAGATTTTATCAAAAAGCCGACAGTCCAGCCGGCAATGCTGCCGAGAAGAACCGGTATCCGGCGCGAACTTTTATTTCCGACCGATTTATTGTCCACGACCGCCAATACGGCTTCGGGAGGAGACATAGAAGGTTATAAATTGCGCATTCAAAAGACTTTGGAAAATTTCGGCATTCAAGTGGAGATGGGCGATGCCAATGTGGGGCCGCGCGTGACCCAATATACGCTGAAGCCGGCTGAAGGAGTAAAGCTCGCCCAAATTACCGCCTTATCAAATGATTTAGCATTGGCTTTGGCCGCGCACCCGATCCGCATTGAAGCGCCGATTCCCGGAAAATCTTTAGTGGGGATTGAAGTGCCCAATCACGCTCAAGCGACTGTGAGTCTGCGGGAAATTTTGGAATCGGAAAGTTTTAAAAAACGAAAATCAAATTTGATTATCGCCTTGGGCAAAGATGTGATGGGTAATCCCTATTTGGCTGACCTTGAAAAAATGCCGCATATGCTGATTGCCGGAGCGACCGGTTCGGGAAAAAGCGTTTGTTTGAATACTTTGCTTTTATCGCTGATTGCGCAAAACACGCCGCAGGAGTGCCAATTTCTGTTGGTTGACCCGAAAAGAGTGGAGCTTGTTTCATACAATGGCATTCCCCATTTGATAACGCCGGTGATCACCGATGTGCAAAAAACTATTCACGCTTTGCGCTGGGTGGTGGGGGAAATGGATCGCCGGTTTGAAACTTTTTCCCAAAATCAAAGCCGCAATATCCAGTCTTTTAATGACAATCATCCAGACCAAACTATGCCTTATCTGGTGGTGGCGATAGACGAATTGGCTGATTTGATGTCCGTGGCGGCCAAGGAAGTGGAAGGTTTGATCGTCCGTTTGGCGCAAATGGCCAGGGCTACCGGCATTCACCTAGTTTTGGCGACCCAGCGGCCGTCCGTGGATGTTTTGACCGGCCTGATTAAAGCCAATATCACATCGCGCGTCGCTTTCAATGTCGCGTCCGGCACTGATTCGCGCACGATTTTGGATACTTCGGGCGCTGAAAAATTATTAGGCAAGGGCGATATGCTTTATGTGTCAGCCGATCTTTCCAAACCAAAGCGGCTTCAAGGAGTGTTTGTTTCCGATGAAGACATTAATAAAGTAATGCTCCATACTCGCCAAGGCGGAGTACCGCAATACCAAGCCGAAGTGGTGGAAGGCCCGGCCAAATCAACTGCTGAATTTGATCTGGGAAGCGATGATACGCTTTTGGCGGAAGCGCAGGAAACGGTGGTGCGGGCCGGCAAAGCTTCGGCCTCGCTTCTTCAGAGGCGGTTGCGCGTGGGATACGCTCGGGCCGCCCGCCTCCTTGATCTTTTAGAAGACAAAGGAATAATCGGTCCGGGAGACGGCGCCAAACCGCGGGAAGTTTTGGTAAGTACTGCGCAACTGGCGCATGAAAAACAGGCGGACAAGATTTTGGATAATGACGAGTTTCTAAACGGACAAAATCAAGACGATGAAGAAAACATAGAGGAAGAAAATATTATTAACCGAACAAATTAAGCTAAAAGCTCAAATATCAAAACTAAAAACTGCAACTCAAATCTCAAAAGTTTTGAATTTTAAGTTTTAGTTTTTAACTTTACGCTTTGCGTTTTGAGTTTTCAAGATAATTGTGCCATTCAAACGCCAGTCCATCAACCATTCCGAGCTCGGCTCTTATTTAAAAAAACTTCGCGAAGAAAAAAATGATTCTTTGGAAGCGGCCGCCCGTTCCACCGGTATTTCTTTAAAATATTTGAAAGCGCTGGAGGCGGAAGATTTTGAAAAGCTCCCCGGTCTGATTTACGCGAAGAATTTTTTAAAGAACTATTTGATATTTTTAGGCGGCGATATTGAAAAAGGAATGGAGATGCTGAATCCGGCCAAAGCCGCGGCCGACTCAAAAAACAAAAAAAATAAAAGCATTGCTCCGAAAGTGATTTTTACGCCGCGGCGCATTGAGCTCGGAATAGTTTTACTGATCATCCTCGGGGTTTTTGGCTATTTTTTTTATGAAGCGAGATTTTTATCCGCGCCGCCGAAGTTGGAAATTTTTTATCCGTCGGACAATGAACAGACGGTTGCTCGGACCATTTCCGTGGACGGCCGCGCCGGATCCGAAGCCAAAGTCTTCATAAACCGAGAGGCGGTCTTTGTAAACGCCGACGGCATATTCAAAGAAACCGTGGACTTGCAAAAAGGTTTGAATTTAATTACAATTCAAGCAGTCAATAAAAAAGGAAAAACCACAATTCTTGAACGGAGAATATTGGTTCAAGAATAATTATTATTTTATAAAATTATTAGGAAATTATTTTTATTTTATGGCAAAAGAACAAAGCAAAACGCTAATTACCAGTAAACAAAAAGCCGCGGAACTGGCTATGGCGCAAATTCAAGATCGTTTTGGCGAGGGGTCAATAATGAGGTTGGGAATTGGCGTTAAAACCATGAATGTGGAAACGGTTTCTACCGGTTGTCTTTCCTTGGATTTGGCGCTCGGGGCCGGCGGATTGCCGCGCGGCCGGATTACTGAAATATACGGTCCGGAATCGTCCGGAAAAACCACTCTGGCGCTTCATGTTGTCGCGGAAGTGCAAAAGCTGGGCGGCATTGCCGCGTTTGTGGATGCGGAGCACGCTATGGATCCGGAATACGCCAAAAAAATCGGAGTAAAAGTGGAAGATCTTTTAATTTCCCAGCCGGATAATGGCGAGCAAGCATTGGAAATCGTTGAGACCTTGGTTCGTTCCGGAGCGTTGGATATAATCGTGATTGATTCGGTAGCCGCTTTGACTCCAAGATCGGAAATAGAAGGAGAAATGGGAGCAAGCCAAATGGGCGTTCAGGCGAGATTGATGAGCCATGCCTTAAGAAAGCTCACCGGCATTGTCTCCAAATCAAAAACCATTATTATTTTTATCAATCAGATTAGAATGAAAATTGGCGTGATGTTCGGCAATCCGGAAACGACCACCGGCGGCAATGCTTTGAAATTTTATTCTTCCGTCCGGCTGGATATCAGGAGAAGCGAACAGCTGAAAAACGGCGATCAGGTAATCGGCAATAAAACCAAAGTGAAAGTGGTGAAAAATAAGATCGCGGCGCCCTTTCGGACCAGTGAATTTGAAATTATGTACAATGAAGGAATTTCCAAATCCGCGGACATTCTTGACACGGGTACAAATACGGGTATAATACAAAAAAGCGGAAATTCTTATTCGCTGGATGGAGTGAAAATCGGAGTAGGCCGGGAATCGGCCAAGCAATTTTTAAAAGAACATCCGGAAATGATGAGCCAAGTGAGGGAAAAATTATTGGCGAAGATGAATGAAGCGCGAGGATAAAATTAAATTTAATAATTAATTGTTATAAATTCGAAGCGCGAAATCATTAATTCGAAACAATGCCAAATTATTAAAACCGTTTTGAGGATTTGGATTTGGAATTTATTTCGGATTTAGATATTCGGATTTTGGATTTCTCTCAATCTATGGATGTAGAAATTAACGAATTATTCGCCGCGGCGCGCGACAAAATGGAAACGCAAGGCCTTTTTTCGCGCGAAGCCTTTTTTGAGGCCATCGACGAAGTTTTGGAGGAATTTCAAAACGATGGCTTGATTACCGACGACGACAATACGCCCGAAGTGCGGGAACAATTGCGCCGCAAGTGGGCGGAGCTTGATCAGGACGAAGACATTGGGGTTAAGGAAAAGATTTCCAAGGACGATGAAGAGCTTTTAGATCAATATTTGAAAGAAGAATAGATTTGAATTTTTGTTGTATCAATCATTTTTTTGTATTATTTGTTATTGTTTTGATTGTTCGTTTCAATCGGTGTTTCATTTTCTAAGATAAAAACCGCGGCGGCCAAGACAGTAGTCCAGAGCCCTTCCTTGTGGCCTTGGGCTGATTGGGTGACATTGGAGGTGGTAATGAATTTACCGCTGGCTTTGTAAACTTTTTCTCGCTCATCCCAAGCCAGGTTTGAATCAAATTCAATTCCTAATGTCGTGGCGAGCATTGTGGCGGCTAAATCTTCGGCGTATTCGCCGGCTCGTTCTTCCGTGTCGCCGAAAGAATGATGCTCGCTTAGATACCCGTATTGATTGCTGTCTCTGGGGATCGCCAAGCCGACCGACGCGGCGATCAGACGATTCGGCTCATTGGTGGCATTGCGGCTCATTACGCAAAAACGGATTGATCCGGCTTTCATATATTTAACACCTTCTTCTTTAGAAATGCGCTTGCAGCCCGGCGGGAAAATACTGGAAACAGTCACGAGATTCTGGGTTTCAATGCCCGCATCGCGAAGCGCCAGCTCAAACGATTGCAAATAATCTTTATGCCGTCCGACTCCTTTGGTAAAAAATACTTTTTGCGGTACCATACATTTGAAATTTTTAATTTTTCCGCCCAAGGCGGATCCGCCTCTGGCGGATAATTCCCAATTTTAATTTGGGCGATAAGTTATCCATAATAATAAAAACGACATCACATTTTTATCGCATTATTCTTTTGGGGAAAAAACGGCGGTTGCCGAATTTACGGGACGGAATTTTCCGCAGCCTTTCGGAATATTCCGCTTGTTTTATTTCCGGGCGATGAGCCGGCAATTCCGGAAGGGGTTTGCGTAAAATCAGCTTGCGCATCAGCCTTTCAATTTTACGAATTTCCATTTGTTCTTGAGGCGCCGCAAAAGAAATCGCTTTGCCGATTTTTCCCGCCCGGCCCGTGCGGCCGATGCGATGGATATAGTCTTCGGGATTGTCCGGCAGATCAAAATTAACAACCACTTCAATTCCGCTTACATCAATGCCGCGCGCCGCAATATCGGTCGCGACCAGCACGCGGTATTTGCCGGATTTGAATCCATCCAGCGCTTCGCGCCTTTGAAAAAGCGAACGATTGGAATGAATTTCCGCCGCAGCGTGCCGCATTGCCCGCAAAGAGCCGCAGATTTTTTTCGCCCCATGTTTGGTTCGGGAAAACACCAAAACAGATCCATCGTATTCTTGGAGTAATTTTTCAAGCAGCCGTATCTTATCTTCCTTTTTAACGATAAAAATTTCTTGTTCCACCAATTCCGCGGCCGTGCCGGACGGCGCCACTTCCACTCGGAAAGGCAAGCGCATATTTTGAGTGGCCAAAGCCAGAATTTCTCTGGGCATTGTGGCGGAAAAAAGCATTGTTTGGCGATCTTTCGGGACGGTTTTTAGAATTTCTTTTACTTGAGGGGCAAAGCCCATATCAAACATCCGATCCGCTTCGTCAAGCACTAAAATTTTAACATTATTTAAATGCGCGATTTTTTGCTTAATATGGTCTATGAGCCGGCCCGGAGTGGCAATGATAATGTGCGGATGGCGGCGGATGCGCTGGATTTGAAGATTCATTGACGCGCCGCCGATTAATACGGCCGTGCGCAGCCCGAAACTTCTCCCGATTTTTTGAAATGTTTCATCGGTCTGAAGAGCCAATTCCCGGGTGGGCGCGAGGATCAGTCCTTGCCCGGCACTACTCATCAAGCGCTGGATCATCGGGATGCCAAAGGCGAGGGTCTTTCCTGTGCCGGTTTGCGCAATGCCGATAATGTCTTTTCCTTCAATTCCCGCGGGAATTGATTGATGCTGAATCGGCGTGGGCGAGGTAAACCGCATGTGTTTTAAGATTTCCAAAATTTTCGGACTGATTCCCAGACCGTCAAATGTCAATATTTGTTTCTGGTTCATATTACTATGTTTTTTTAAGATTAATATCCCGAATAACTTACTCTGAATTATAACTTATATCAAAGAAATAAGCTAATCTTTCATAAAATTTACAGAGCGTCCAAATCTATTATTTCGTCAATTCGGATCTGCGATACAAAATCCGGAAGATGGGAAACCGTCACCATGGCGCCTTTGTATTGATCCAAGGCTTTAGCAATAATCGGCAAATGGCGAAAATTGATATGATTCGTCGGTTCGTCCAAAATAAGCAATCCCGGACGAAGGAGTGTTAGCCGGCAAAAAGATAAGAGGCCTTTTTGTCCTTCTGATAAAGACCGGATGTGGCTGGCGAGGAGCTTTCCGTCAAGCAAAAATCCGGCGGCGGTTGATCTTAATAAGTGTTCGTCGCTTTCCGCCATCGCATCTTTCAGCGCGTCATAAGCGGTTTGATCAAAATCCAAATTGCTGAAGTCTTGTTTATAATAGCCGATCACCGTTTCTTTGGCGATCTCAATATGATCTGATGAACGATTTGCCAATTTTTCCAAAAGAGTGCTTTTGCCAATGCCGTTCGGTCCGACGATCAAAAGGTGGGTATTTTTGCGCACTGCCAAATCCAGCCTTTTTTCAACCGGAATTTCTTTTTTAATAGCCGAGACCGAATGAAAGTGGACGATTTTCCCGTCAAAATGCGATTGGTATTCTTGAGCCGGAATGGTGAAAGGACGGATCGTCCTGTCTTCTTGTCTTACATCCACAATATTTTCCTCGGCCTCTTCGGCCGCCTCGCGCATTCTTTTGGCCACGGCGCGCAATTTTCCTCCTTTGTGGGCAAAGACCTCGGATTGAGCGCGTTTTTCTCTGATTTGTTTTTGCATGCGCGCGTTTTGCAGATTTTCGCGCTCCATCCTATTTTTTATTTCTTCCATCACATCAGTGTAATTACCCGTATATTGCTCAATTTTTTGCGTGAACACATCCAAATACAAAACGCCATCCGTGAAAGCGTTTAAAAAATCAGCGTCGTGGGAAATGACTAAGCAAGTTTTTTCATAGGACATTAAAAATCCGGTCAAATGATCAATGCCGTATTGATCTAGATTATTGGTCGGCTCGTCCAGCAGGAGAATATCCGGATTTTGGATAAGCGCGTAGGCGAGGAGAAGCCGGGCCTGCTGGCCGCCGGAAAATTCGCCGACATTTTTGTCCAGCGGTAAATCAAGATGCACGACATCAAAAACATCTTTGAT
>Ga0209541_10006424_pt1 | contig 20044 bp, 23 predicted proteins | sample RifCSPlowO2_01_FD_184027 | JGI IMG/M metagenome (GOLD analysis project Ga0209541, IMG submission 184027) | Groundwater microbial communities from Rifle, Colorado - Rifle CSP2_plank lowO2_0.1 (SPAdes) (version 2) | ecosystem: Environmental > Aquatic > Deep subsurface > Groundwater | place... | reverse complement strand
CCGTTGGATACGGTGGCGGTGATGTGCGGCCCGGGACCGATGGTGGCCGCCATGGAAAAAATATTAAAATCAATTGGCATCACCGATCGCCGCATTTTTATCAGCGAAGAAAGAAAAATGCAATGCGGCATCGGCAAGTGCCAACATTGCGCGACCGGCGAAAAATATGTTTGCTTAGACGGCCCGGTGTTTAATTACGATGAGATAGATAAGAATTTTGACTAACGACCAACAACTTATGATTAATGACAAAAAATTGAAGCTGGGACTCTTTGATTTCACCGACTGCGAGGGCTGTCAGGTGGAATTGGTTGGCCTTAAAGAAAAACTTTTGGCTCTTTCGGAAAAAGTGGAAATAGTTAATTGGCGGCTCGGTCAGGCAAAGGCCCAGTGGGAACAATTTGACATCGCTTTAATTGAAGGCGCGCCGCTGACACCCGGGGAAATTGATTTATTAAAAATCATCAGAGAAAAATCCCGACTGCTTGTCGGTTTGGGAACTTGCGCGACGCTCGGAGGCATCCCGGCAATTTTAGATAAAGAAGAACGCCAGCAATGGTACAATAAAATTTACGGACCCGAATACGAGGGCCGGGGCGTTGACGCTTTGCCCTTGAGCGCTTACGTGAAAATAGATTTTTTGATCCATGGTTGTCCGATAAGCGGGAATGAAGCGGCCCGTATTTTCAGCGATTTAATAAACGGCAAAAAATTAAATTACAAAGATTATTCGGTTTGCTTTGAATGCAAGTTGGCTAATTTGCCCTGCCGGTTGCTTGAGAAAAAACCCTGCCTGGGGCCGATTGCCCAAGGCGCTTGCGGGGCCATTTGTCTTAAAGGAGGCAGTGCCTGTTATGGTTGTTTCGGGATAAAAGAGGGCGCTAACGTCGGAGCTCTTTTGACGATATTGAATAAATTCGCCAGCGAAGAAGAAATAGAAAATTATTTTTCAATGTTTCATAATAAATCAAAATTATATGATCATCGATGAATTTATCGCTAAAATTGAAGGCCATGGCGCTTTAGATATTGATTGGGCCAATAAGAAAGCCCGATTAAGAATTTTGGAAGGCGAAAGATTGTTTGAAGGAATTTTGGTTAATCGGCCCGCCGAGGAAGCGCCGTGGATAACTTCAAGAATTTGCGGCGTTTGCCCGATTGCCCATAACTTGGCTTCGGTTAAGGCGGCAGAGGCGGCTTTGGGCATTGTCCCCAACAAGACCACGATCTTATTGCGAAAACTGATGATGGCCAGCCAGATAATCCAGAGCCACGTTCTGCACGCTTTTTTCCTGGCTTCGCCGGATTATTTGGGGATAGACAGCGGCATTGAATTGGCCAAAAAAAATCCGGAAATTTTCAAAACCGCGATTAACCTGAAAGGAATCGGCGATGAAATTTCTTTGGCGGTGGCCGGCCGCAGTGTTCTGCCGACAACCACGACTATCGGCGGTTTTCATAAAATTCCCGCTAAAAAAACCCTAACCGAATTATCGGGGAAATTAGAAAAAAACCTCAATTACGCGATAGCGGCCGCTAAAATTTTTGCCAAGCTTAATTATCCTCAATACAATATTGAATTAGAATTTATCAGCCAGACCGATAAAAAAAATTATCCCGGTTACGAATCAGAAATTATTATTTCCAGCCAAAAAGACGACTCCGCGATTGAGGATTACAAAAATGATATTCAGGAGGAAGTCAGACTGGATTCTACGGCTAAATTCGGCCGATATCACGAAAAGGCGATAATGGTCGGCGCTTTGGCTCGATTAGCCACCCATCATGATTATTTAGACCCGGTTTGCCGAAAATATCTTCGGGCAACGAATTTTAACAATCCTTTTCACAATAATTTGGCCCAGGCGATAGAAATTTTGCATTTTTACAAAAAAGCCCAGGAAATAGTCGGAATTTTGCTTCGGGAGAAACTTGACCCCACTGTTGCTGTTCCTTCCGCCAACCCGCCTCTTAAAGGCATCGGGGCAGTGGAGGCGCCCCGGGGCGGCTTGTATCACGAAATCCATTTAAACGATAAAGGGAAAATAACTTTTATCAATATCATTACCCCGACGGTTCAAAATCTGCCTTCCATGGAAAAAAGCGCCCAAGCGATTTTAGACCAATCGCCTAAAATATCTTTGGCGGAAGCCAGAAAATTAATTGAAATGCTTATTCGGGCTTACGATCCCTGCATTACCTGCGCGGTTCACTAAACTAAAATGTGCTTAACCATCCCGGCTCGGATTAGAAAATTAAAAGGAACTATCGCTGTTATTCAAGACAGGGGCGTTGATAAAGAAATCAATGCCGCTTTAATTCCTAATTTAAAAATTGGCGATTGGATACTGCATCTTTCCGGTTTAGCCATTAAAAAAATTTCTTCCGGCGATGCTGTTCAGATTAAGGAATTATTAGAAACCGGCCGGCCGATAGATACCTCAAAATTAAGTAGCGATTTTGTAAATGTTATTAAAACTTCTAAAATCCGAAATCTAACCAAAGAAGAAATCGTTTTTCTATTGAATGTTGAAGGCCTTGAAAAGAAGGCTCTTTTTTCCGAGGCTAATCTTATTCGCCAGACTTATCTTCGGGATTTTATTTGCATTCACGGGATAATCGAATTTTCAAATTATTGCCGCAATGATTGCTTGTATTGCGGTTTAAGAAAAGAAAATAAAAATTTTAAACGCTACCGGATGACCCCCGAAGAGATAGTGGAAACAGCGGAAGAAGCAGTCAGGAAAAAGGGTTATAAATTGCTGGTGCTCCAGTCGGGAGAAGACCCTTTTTACACCCCAGCGATGCTTTGCGAGATAATTAAAAAGATTAAAAAACGGTGCCGGGTTTTTATTTTTGTCAGCGTGGGCGAGCGCGATTATCAATGCTATAAAAAAATGAAACAAGCCGGAGCTTCGGGAGCGCTTTTTCGTTTTGAAACCAGCAACTTCAGGCTGTTTAAAAAACTTCATCCTCGGGGCAAGAATTTTGAAAGTCGCTTTAAGCATTTGAAATTTATGAAAAAATTGGGCTATTTCGTCGTCACCGGTTCTTTGGTTGGCTTGGCCGGTCAAACCATTGAGGACTTGGCTGATGATGTCCTGACGACAAAAAAATGGGCCGATATGGCTTCCTTGGGGCCGTATGCGCCGGCGGCCGATACGCCGCTGTCTAATTCTCGATTTTTGCTTTCCAGCTCTAAAAAAATTGAATTAACCCTGAAAATGATCGCGGTTTTGAGATTATTGATGAAAGAAACAAAGATTCCGGTGGTTACCGCTTTGGAAACTTTAGCGGGCGAGTCGGGCAGAAAGAAAGCCCTTTTGGCCGGAGCTAATTCTCTGATGTTTAACCTGACGCCAGCCAAATACCGGCCGCTTTATAAAATTTACGACCGCAAATTTTTCCGAAAAGAAAATCTTTGGGAAAAGTATGGATTATTCAAAAACGAGGAGAGTTATAAAATGCTGGAGGAAAGAATGCAAAAATCATTGAAGGATTAGATTGTTTTGAATTATGGAAGGCCATCTCGCGAATAGCGAATGAAAAGATTTTTCTGAAACCCAAACGGAAGCGCAGCTCCGATGAAATCGGAGCGTGAGCGGGTTGAAGAAAATCTTTTCATTCGCTATTCGCGGCTTAGTTTCATAATTCAAAGCAAATAACACATGCCCGCCAATATCAAAAAAATCATTAACGAAGAAAAGATATTTTCAGTTTTAGAAAAAACCCGAAAGCCCGCCCGAAGGCAGATTTTGACAATTTTAAAAAAAGCTTTGAAAAAAAATGGATTGAATTTGAAAGAAATAGGCTTTTTACTTAACGCGGAAGACCCGAAATTGATTGAAAAAATGTTTAAAGCGGCCGGCCGGATCAAAAAAGAAATTTACGGGGAAAGATTGGTTTTTTTCGCCCCCATTTATATTTCTTCTTTCTGCGTGAATGATTGCGATTATTGCGGTTTTCAGCGCCGCAATCCGGCTCCCCGCAAAAAATTAACGTTGGAGGAAATCAGGGAACAGGTAAAAATCTTGGAAGATATGGGCCATAAAAGGTTGCTGGTTGAATTCGGCGAAGACCCCGTTTCCAACCCGATTGACTACGTGGTTGACGTTATCAAAACAATTTATAATACCAAATCAGGCAAAGGAGAAATAAGGCGGGTTAACGTCAATATTGCGGCGACCACCGTGGAAAATTATCGCAAGCTAAAAGCGGCCGGCATCGGCACTTATCAATTGTTTCAGGAAACCTATCACCAAGAAACTTATAAAAAACTGCATAATGGCCCAAAAGCGGATTATCAAAGACAGCTGCTGGCTCCCGGCCTGGCATTTAAAGCCGGCATTGACGATGTCGGTTTGGGCGTTCTTTTTGGTTTATATGATTACAAATTTGAGGTTTTGGCCTTAGTTGCTCACGCTCAATATTTGGATAAAAAATTCGGAGTCGGGCCTCACACTTTTTCTGTTCCTCGCTGGCAACCGACAGCTTCGGCCGGTTGGAAGAAGCCGCCTTGTCCCGTGAGCGAGAACGAGCTTTTTAGAATTATCGCCATTTTAAGGATGGCCGTTCCCTACACCGGCATGATAATTTCCACCAGAGAAAAACCCAAGACGAGGGCGAAAGCGTTTGAAATTGGCGTTTCTCAAACTTCGGCCGCCTCAAGGACTTCGCCCGGCGGTTACGGGCAAGACGAAGAACTGTCCCAGTTTTTTCCCCAAGACCATCGCAGTCTTGGCCAAGTGTTAAAAAGCGCGCTCAAGCAAAATCTCCTGCCCAGTTTTTGCACCGCTTGCTATCGTCAGGGGCGGACGGGAAAGGTATTTATGGATTTAGCCAAACCGGGATTGATTCAAAATCTTTGCCGACCGAACGCTATTTTGACCTTCAAAGAATATCTTGAAGATTACGCGGCGAGGCCGGTTAAGAAATCAGGAGCAAAGATTATCGCCCAATACCTAAAAAGGATTCCTGATTTTAAAATTAAAAAAGAAACTCGCGAGCGTCTTGAGCGGATTGAAAAAGGGGAAAGAGATATTTATTTTTGAGTCAGTTTCAGGATTTTTTCGGCTTCGGACTTGGGTATTTTATTTAAAGCCAATTCGCCGTGGATTAAGAGATAGTCGCCGATTTTGACGTTTTTTAAAAGACAAATATTAACTTTATGGGAATGATGGGGCGTTTTCACGGTAACCCAGTCTTTTTTTATTTTTATTACTTTGCTCGGCGTAGCCAGACACATCATTGCATTATATAATGGTAAATATTAATAATAAAATGACCAATGAAATTAATCGGCCCCAAAAGGCCTGGGTAGTAGCCGTAGATATGGGCTACGGGCACCAGAGAACGGTTTACCCTTTAAAAGATTTTGCTTTTGAAGGGAAAGTCATCAGCGCTAATAATTACGAAGGAATTTCCAATATCGACAGGAATGTTTGGAAATTAGCCAAGGATTTTTACGAATCAGTCTCTGATTTCAAAAAATTCCCCTTACTCGGAAACGCCGTTTTTGGCATTCTTGAGAAATTAAAGAAAATTCTTAACTTTTATCCGAAAAGGGATCTGTCAAAATCAAATTTTACTTTGAAAGTGGTCTTCGCTTTTATCAAACGGGGCTGGGGCAAAAATCTGATTTCTAGATTAAGCAAAAATCGCCTGCCTTTTATCAGCGCTTTTTTCACGCCGGTTTTTATGGCCGAAGTTTTTAATTACCCGGGCGATATTTATTGCGTTATCTGCGATGCCGATGTTGCCAGGGCCTGGGTTTCCCCAAAACCGGCCCAAAGCAAAATAAAATATTTCGCTCCCAATTCCTGGGTTGTGGAAAGATTGAAACTTTACGGAGTTAAAGAAGAGAATATATTTCTGACCGGTTATCCTTTGCCCATGGAGAATATCGGAAGCGAAAATTTGGAAATCGCCAAAATGGATTTGGGTTACCGACTTTTAAATCTTGACCCCCAAAAAATATATCGCAAGGAATACCATCCTTTGGTTGAAAAATACATCGGTTCTTTGCCCGAAAAGCCCGACCACCCTTTAACGATTATGTTTTCAGTCGGCGGGGCCGGGGCCCAAAAGGAAATAGTGATGAAGTACGTTAAAAGTCTGACTAAGAAAATCAAAAATCAGGAAATTAGGGTTATTTTAATGACCGGCGTCAAAGAAAGAGTTTATAAATACTTTTTGGAAAATATAAAAATTATCGGTTTGGAGAATTATTTAAATAAAAATATTGAGATAGTTTTTTCCGATACCATGGATGACTATTTCTCGCAATTTAATCAAAAATTGAGGAAAACCGATATTCTATGGACTAAGCCCAGCGAGCTTTCTTTTTACACCGCTTTGGGTTTGCCGATAATTATGGCCGCACCGCTTGGGTCGCAAGAAATTTTCAACAGAAGGTGGCTTTCAAGATTAGGTTCGGCGATGGACCAGGACGACCCTAATTACGCCGACCAGTGGCTTTTTGACCTTGTAAATGACGGCTGGTTTGCCGAGGCGGCCATGCAGGGTTTTGTGGAAGTGGAAAAATTGGGAACTTATAATATCAAAAAGATTCTTTCTTTGTAATAAGATACAGAATCAGCCCAAAATCGGTTTTATCTGAAACCGATTTTTTATTTCAAAATAACGGTATAGCCGTTTTCCGGAATCTGGTTTATTTGTTCCGGCAAAACATAGAAAATGTTCTTTTCTTCTTGCTTCTCAGGGGTAAAGGTGTCGGTGATAAACATGACGGTTTGGGTTGGCATCGGCAAACCGCGAACATCGGCTCCGCGGGCTTCAACTACGACATACTTGGGCAATGCTTTGGGCTGGGTGTTTAATTGGCGGCCGATTCCAACATAATTAGCGCTGAAAGCGCCGGGAACATTGGGGTTTTGGCCCCATTTAATGAAATAAACGTAATAGGCTTCAAAGACAAGAATAGAAAGTAGAAAATAGAAAATAGAAAATAGAAAAATTTTTCGCGTCAGTTTCGCATATGGTTTCGCGTCAGTTTCGCGATTTAATATTGAGGATTTAATTTTTTCATAAAACCAAAGACCGCCGACTCCGGCCAAAATAAAAACCGGCGGAATCATTAGAAGAGCCCGCAAGGCGTGAGGCAGGCTTTCATTGGAAATAATCACCGGCAGGATAGCGACAATAAGCCAGCCGAATAAAATAGCGTATTCCCGTTTTTGAATCCGTTTTAACATTGATTTAATTCCCAAAAATATTCCCAATAAAAATAGAATGCCCACCGGCCAGAACAATTCGGGTCGGCCGGCGTAGTTGTGCCGCCAGTTTTCGTCGCCGATAAAATTAAACATCCCGGCGGTTTTTAAGATATTTATTCCCAAATCTTTAATGGGAGTCGGGGAACTAAAAACAGAAATTTGGCTGGTGCGGCCGAAAAAATCCCGGGGATTTTGAAGAAAATAGAAAAGCAAAGGAGCGGCCACGATAATTGTAGAAAATAGAAAATAGAAAGTGGAAAGTAGAATTTTTTTTCGAATTAATTTTTCTTTATTTTGAAACCAGTAAGAAAATAGAATGATTAAGATCAAAAGGGGGGTTGCGCGATAGGCGATATAGGTATGAAAACCTAAGCCGTAGAATAGGCCAGAGAAAATAGAAGACAGGAAACAGAAAATAGAAGATTTTTGGTCTTTTGCTTTACGGAGCGCCAATAGCAAAAAATAAACTCCCCAGACCAGAAAAAACGGCGCCATTATCGCCCGAAAACCGATGCGGGAAAAATTAATGTGCCAAAAGGAAGTGGCTACGAGAAAAGAAGCCAAAAGAGCGATTTTTTTTAAAAATAATTCTTTTGTTAAAAAATATATTCCCAGCACCGTGAGTGTCCCGAAAATTGCCGCTATGCTTCTCGGTATCCAGGGTTCGTGGCCGAATTTGACTATGAAAAATCCAATAATGTTCGGCCAAAGCCCTTCGCGGCCAAAATTTTCCGGATAGAAAATCTTGAAATGGCCGGTTTCCCAGGCCTCAACGCCGTTATTGGCGTACATCGCTTCATCGGGATAAAAACCCGGCGGCAGTTCGGCAATTTGATAGAAACGCAGGAAAGAGGCGACGATGAAAACAATGGCTAACAGAAAGAAAGGATTTTTGATTATTTTTTGCATCATAATCGCGGTTGCTTGAATCATAACATTTAGCGGTAAAATAAAAAAAGCCGTCTAATTTATTTAGACGGCTTTAAGGTCTTGCTAGTATTCAAAGACAGTCGTTTCTATGACTCGGCCTCCGTTGAACTTTCGGTTTCTTAAATTTTCGCTGATTCGGCCGAAAATCAAGGTTTGTTCCGAAATCCCTTTGGACCTGATATCGTCGTTTGGGATATCAATGCATTTCCTGATTTCGTTTTCCATACTTGTGTCGGGAATATGGATAACTATTTCCCCTTCAATCGGAAGCAGCGAAATGCAAGCCTGGATTGATTTTTTCCCAAAAAAGCCATTCTTCTCAATATCAACTATCAAGGTCAGCATTTTTACGCCCTCCTTTCTGTTATTTAATTTTTAATCTACCTTTAACAGGATAGCATAAATTATTATTTATGTCAAATAGAAAATCAGGGATTACAAATCTCGTTTTACGTAGTAAAATAAAGGCAAGATGCCTAAAAAAATCGGATTGGCTTTGGGAGGAGGCGGCGCCAGGGGGCTGGCGCATATTGGCGTTATTAAGACATTGGAGCAGGCTGGCGTTGAAATCAGTTTTATTGTTGGCACAAGCATGGGGGCGCTTGTCGGCGGTTGGTACGCGGCGACCAAAAATATCGCTTCTTTGGAGAATATTTTTTTAAACGCGGGAAAAGACGATCTTCTCAAATTCAAGAAAATTATCAAAAAAAAAGACGGTGAAAGTCTGCGGGCCAAGGGTCATATCTTCACCGATTTTTTAGGCGACGCCCTTAACGCGAAAAATATTGAAGATTGCGGAATTCCTTTCCGGGCTATCGCTACCGACATCAAAAACGGAGATGAAGTGGTGATGGAAAGGGGCAGCCTGCTTGAAGCTATCCGGGCCAGCGCCGCTTTGCCCATTATTTTTGAACCGGTTTCTTTAGATGGCAGATTATTGATGGACGGCGGTTTTTCCAATCCGGTGCCGGCGGACATTGTAAAAAAAATGGGCGCCGATTTCGTGATCGCGGTTGATATTTCCAGTAAATGGCTGGATATATCGGAAAAGCCGTTCAGCTGGATGCGATTGCCGTTTCTGATTTCCAATGTTCTTGACGCCGCGGCTTATCAATTGTCCAAGCCGCGCCTTGAAAGCGCCGATGTCATTTTAAGGCCTCTGGTTTTGAATTTCGGCTGGTTTGACTTCGGCATGGCGCCGGAAATTATCAGAGCCGGCGTCAAAGAAGCCAAATCAAATCTTAAACTGATTTTTAATCGGACTGGCCATTTGGAGCCAGTTAAAACGCCGTTTGAAAAGTTTCTGGACTTTCTTTTTTATCAGGAATAGAAATCCGATTTCCGCAGGAATAAAAGCGACAGATGATCGGCCTAATTTAATTTAAACAATCGTTGATTTGCCAAAGATTTTTCTTCTGAAGGAATTGGCAAAGCGATGGGTTTCGTTCCGGACTTTTCTTAACTGGTTAAAAGACGGAGAAATTAATTCCTGAAGAGATTTTTTTATTTTTAAAAAAACCAGCTTGTCGCCTTTGAATTTGGCGATGCCGACAACGGGAATGTTGATTTTGTTTCGGGTTAGTATTTTTTGCGCGACCTGGACTTGGGTTCTGCCGCCGTCAACCAAAATTAAATCGGGATACGGCCATTCCCGATGTTTTGTCCGTCGCTCAATCATTTCGGCCAAGGCCGACAAAGGTCGGATAGAAGTAAAGAAAAGCAGATTGAAAATTGAAAAACGTTTTTAAAACAACAGGATTAATGTATGATGAAACCAAGCATGACTTTTGAGGAATATCAAAAAATTTCAAGAGAAACGGCGATTTATCCCGATAAGGATAAAAATTTCATTTATCCGACTTTGGGCTTGGTGGGCGAATCCGGTGAAATCGCGGAGAAGATCAAAAAAATTTTGCGGGACAAAAACGGAGTTATTGACGAAGAAACCCGCAAGGAAATCTCCAAAGAATTGGGAGATGTTTTGTGGTATTTTTCTCAACTGGCCACCGAGCTCGGGCTTTCCGTTGAAGAGATCGCCGCTTTAAACATTGAAAAACTCCAATCCCGCAGAGAGCGCGGCGCGCTTCACGGCAACGGCGACAACCGATAGAAAAGCAAATGGCGAAAAATAAAATTTTTGGATTATATCAAGAATTGCGGAAAAAATACGGCCACCCCAAGGGTCAGTGGGTTTTGTGGTGCCGGAGGCCGAAAACGAATAAAGAAAAAGAGGAAGTTATTATCGGAGCGATTTTAACCCAGCGGACCAATTGGCGAAACGCGGAACTGGCTTTGGCTAATTTGAAAAAGGCAGGAATAGATTCTTTAAAAGACATTTATAAATTAGGGCTGAAAAATGAAAACCAGTTAGCTTTGCTTATAAGACCCTCGGGATTTTATCGGCAGAAAGCCGATTGTCTTTGGGGTCTGGCAAAATTTATTTTGGAAAATTACGGCGGTTTGAAAAAGCTGGGGGAAATAGATTTATTGAAATCCAGAGAAGATTTGTTGAAACAAAAAGGCATCGGCCCGGAAACAGCCGACAGCATTTTGCTTTACGCTTTGGGAAAACCGGTTTTTGTCATTGACGAATACACCAGGCGGTTCGTCAAGAAATATTTGCTAACCAATAATCGCGATTATCGCTTCATTCAGGAATTATTTGAAAAAAATATCAAAAAAGATTTCCGTTTATATCAGGATTTTCACGCTTTGATCGTGATTGACGGGAAAAATAAATAAAAAAAGCCGAAAGTTAAACCTTCGGCTTTTTGGCTCGCTAAACAAAAAACTTTCCTTTGAATTCACTGATTTCCTCGGGTGTGCCTTTCCCTACCGCTTCAACCATTTCTTCGTAATCTGTCAGAGCTGTTTCAAAATCTTGGTGTCTATTTATAACACGGAGATATTGCGGCAATTCTACCTGGATTTCAAATCTTCCGTTGACCGCCCGTCCATATTTCCTGAAAAGATTCAAGGATATATTCGGGTTAACGATGGCGCTTTTCAATAATTTACTTTTCGGTTCCTTTGTGGGCTGGCCCATCCGATTCTCCTTTCTTGTTTTCAGAGTATTTTTTACATTCCCCCCGTATCTCTTCGTATTTTTCGAGAGCTTCGTTTTCGCGGAAGTAATGTTGTTTTAAGGAGAAGACATTGCCTTTTAGTATTATTTGGATTTCGAAAACTTTGAAATCTTGGTCTTCGTCGTTCACAAAAAGAATTACTTTGATTTCGACATCAACCGGCGTCGCTTTTAGAACTTCGCTTTGGACTATCGTTAAAACCCTCGCTTGGGGCATGCGCCACCTCATTTTGTGATATTTTTTAAATCCTTCAGTATTTTCTCGTATTCCTTGAGAGCTGTTTTTTCATCGCACTGATGTTGTTCAAGAGTAAAGATGCGCCCCCGTAGCACTGCCTGGATTTCAAAAATCGCAAATTCTTCGCATTCCTCATCTTTAAAAAGCATTAATTGGATTTCAGTCTTGACCCGGGTATCCCTTAAAAACCGGCCCTTGACCGACATCAAAACATTCGCTAAAGACATTTTTCACCCCTTTCTATTTTTTAAAGAGCTTAACTGTGGCTATTCCGATTTTTAATATAACTTGTTAATTTAAAATTGTCAAAAAATAAATTAGGCCCAAATAGTCGCTTCTTCGGTTCTGGCTATTTTTTGGGTTTTAAACGCGGTTTCGGTTAATTCCCCCGGCTGGAACCAAAGCCTGATTTCTTTTTCGGCGCTTTTAACCGATTCGGAGGTGTGAATGACGTTTTCAAAAACACCGGTTTTACTGTTGATTCTTCCGTATCGGCCGCGGATGCTGACGGGGTCGGCTTCTTCGGGATTAGTCGCGCCGCAGATTTTTCTGATGTTGGCAACGGCGTCCGGTCCCTGGTAAACTAACGCCAGCACTCTGTCGGTGTGAAATTCGCCCATCAGGTATTTAACCGCCGAAGGGAAGACCCGGGGTTTTCTTTCTTTCAGGTCGCCATAATGAAGCTCGGCTAATTTTTTCGGGACTTTCAGGATTTTCGCGCCGACAATTTTTAATTTCGTTTCCGAAAGAGCCGTCAGGATATTGCCGGTCAGACTTTTGATCAGCCCGTCGGGTTTGACAATGACCAGGGTTTGTTGAATTTTGGTTTTAATCATAATAGAAATTATTATACTAAACCTGCCGGAATCGTCAAAGGACGATTTTTTTGTTAAAATAAAGGAATTATGAAAAAAGTTTATATTAAAATGGAAGGCCAGTTGCCATCGGAAAGTTTTAAAGACCGCGGCATGTCGGTGGCGATTTCGGAGGCCGTTCGCTCGCAGAAATTTTACCCGAAACTGAAAATCCGTTCGGTGGCTTGCGCGAGCACCGGCGATACTTCGGCCTCGGCGGCTATTTACAGCTCTTACTTGAATGATTGAGTTTAAAATTTTAAAAAAATCAAAAATTTCCCGGGCCAGATTAGGATTGTTAAAAACCGAAAACGGGGTCGTGGAAACGCCGTGTTTCGCGCCGGTGGCCACTCAAGCCGCGGTGAAAACCCTGACCAGCGAAGAAGTTGAGCAGACCAAAACCCAAATTTTGATTGCCAATACCTTTCATCTCCATTTAAAGCCCGGTGAGAAAATTGTTGAATCCGCCGGCGGACTTCATAAGTTTATGAATTGGCCAAAGCCGCTGATGACTGATTCCGGCGGTTTCCAGGTTTTCAGCCTGGGATTCGGCCGGGATTTCGGCACCGGTAAGATTTTGAAAACCAAAACCGATTCTCTTATTAGAAAAGGCCAGCAACCAAAACTGATAAAAATTACGGGAGGGGGCGTATTTTTTACTTCGCCTCTTAACGGCCAAAAGATATTTTTAGGGCCGCGGGAATCAATTAAAATCCAAGAGTCATTGGGAGCGGATATTATTTTTACTTTTGACGAATGCACGGCGCCGTTGGCGGATTACGAATATACCAAAAATTCTCTTGCCCGGACTCACCGTTGGGCCGAAATTTGCCTGAAATCAAAAAAATCTGGCCAAGCTTTATTCGGAATCGTTCAGGGAGGGAAATTCAAGGATTTGAGGATTGAAAGCGCTAAATTTATCGGTTCGCTTCCTTTTGACGGTTTCGGCATCGGGGGCGAATTCGGCGATAACAAGAAAATAATGGCTCAAATGATTGATTGGGTGATAAAAGAATTGCCCGAAGAAAAACCGAGGCATCTTTTGGGCATCGGGCGCTTGGAAGACATAGCGAAAATCATCAAAGCCGGGATTGATACCTTTGATTGCATCGCGCCGACTCGCTTCGCCCGCCACGGGATAGCTTTCGTTTCGGAAGGGGAATTGGATATGTCAAAAACAAAATTTTCGGAAGACAAGAATCCGCTGGATAAAAAATGCTCCTGTTTTGTTTGCCGAAATTACCGGAGAAATTACATTAACCATCTTTTCCGGGCCGGCGAAATTACGGCTCTGAAACTTCTGACTTTTCATAATCTTTATTTTTTTAACAGCGAAATAGCCAATATCCGGGAAAAAATAAAAAAAGGGAAATTTTAACAGCGCCCGGAATAATTGAAAAACCCTTTCAATTATGAAAAGATTAAATAATATGGAAGCAAGCGGAATTTCAAGAGAGGAAAAAATTAAAAAATTAATTGAAACGGCCGTATCTTTAATCGGCCGGCCATATGAATACGGCGCTTATCTTAATCCTGCCGCCGACAAAAAGATCGCTTTTGATTGTTCTTCGTTTATTCAATATATTTTTGGCAAGGTCGGCATGGAATTGCCAAGGTCAACCATCCTTCAGGCCGCCGCGCCCGGAAAAGAGGTGTCGGGAAAAACCGGGGATGAAATGATGCCGGGAGACGTGATATTTTTTGAGGGGAATATCGGTCATTATCGTCATGATTTGTTTCCCGGCCGAAAAATTTTTGTCGGCCACGCCGGCCTATTTATCGGCAATAACCGTATTATTCATGCCACAAACAACGTTTCCGTTTCGGGGGTGGTTGGACAATTCCTTAACGAGCTTCCCGCGCCTCCTTACAATATTGTTTTGATTAAAAGATTTTTTTGATTTTTTATGAAAAATTACGCCAAAGTGGGCAATCGCCGGGGACGGCCGGCTTATCGGACCCCGTCATTTTTTCGCTATCGGCAATATTTAAATATAAAAAAGGCAAAAACAAAATATGGAAACAACAGAAAAAATTTGGTTTAACGGAAAAATTTTAAATGTTTCTTACGAATTAAACGACAACGGTTTTAGAATTAAAATTTTTGGCACCAACCGTTATGGTGTAGATTATTATCCGGCAAAAATTTTTTCCGAATTAGATCTTAAGGCTAAAAAAGCTTTGCTGGAAAATTTTATTTACGCCTGGACTCGGCCATTGGCTTTATTGATGGATTATGGTCTTTTTTTTGAATCAAATAAGCCATTAATCAAGAATTTTGTTGATTATGGAATCCTCGGTGATTTAAGCCGTATAGCCGATCTTAATAAGGTGAAAACGCAGAAATTGCTTGCTGATTTTAAAAAATTTGATAAAAATGGTGAAATTATTTTTCGAGGCAAAAAATCAGAAAGAATGTTACCGCCAAAGAAAACTTCAAGCGAAAAAGCAATTTTAGCCCTGTCATTCGGCAAAGATAGTCTTTTGTCTTACGGAATTGCCAAAGAGATTGGTTTAGATTGTCAGGTGGTTTTTGTTCGGGACATCAAGGGTTATAACAAGGAGTACATTGAAGCGGAAGCAAAACATAAAAGTCGGATTATTAAGTCGTTTATTGAAAATGAAAGAATCCCTATCAATTTTTTAATTGATAATGTTGATGAAATTTTTTCTGACAGAAAAATCAAAAGCAAGATTAAAGATTTAGAAAATACCAATGGGATGCTGACTTTTGTTCTAGAATTTATTCCCGTCGCTTATTATCACCAGGCTAAATATTTAATTTTAGGTAATGAGGCTAACTTTGTTGATTCTTTCAAAAATCAAGACGGTTTTAAAACTTATCCTTCTTTTGATCAGACAGTAATTTATACTAAAAGAGAAAATCAATATCTTAAGCGATTGACTAACGGCAATATTCAGGTTATCAGTTTAATTGAACCAATTTATAATTTAGCCGAGATGAAGATTTTATATCACCGTTATCCCTACCTTTTGCAATATCTCATGTCTTGTTCGCCAGAAAAGAAAGGCAGTGAAAAATGGTGCTACCAATGCCCAATGTGTGCTAAAGCCTTTCTTTATTCAGTCGCAGTCGGCGGTGACCCCCAAAAAATTGGTTTTAAGCAAAACTTTTTTGCCAAAAGGTATAAACAGCTTTATCCTCTATTTACTAAAAAGATTACTCGACCCCATGAAAAGCCAAAAGCCGTTAGCGAGGAACAGCTTTTATCTTTTCTTTTGGCTTATCGCCAGGGTTGGCGCGGAGACTTAATTAATTTATTTAAAGAAAAATATCTCGCTGTCGCGACAAGAAGAGAAAAAGAATTAAGGAAAAAATTTTTTGGTATCCATTCCAGTCTGACTATCCCCAAAGAAATTAAAAATAAAGTTATTGATATTTATCAAGAGGAATTAGTATCGCTTATATGATAAACGGCAACAAAAATTTGGTTCAAGAATTATGTAAAATAAAAATTTTATAGAAAAATCATTGACTTTTATTTTGTTTAGTTATTAAATTATAAATATCAATCAGAAAATTTAAATTTTAAAATAAATGGCAAATAATAATTCAAATCAAAACGGACTATCGCCCAAAAAATTTTTATTCGTATCTTTAGAAAGCTTGAGTGGCGATTTAGCCTGGCAGTTAACCAAAGAAGGCCATGAGGTTAAGGCCTATATTAAAGCCAAAAGCGATATTGATGTTTATAATGGATTTATAGGAAAAGTTGATAGCTGGGAACCCCATGTGAGTTGGGCTGATGTTATTTGTTATGACAAAAAAACAGAGGTTCTTACCGAGAATGGTTGGAAGTTGTTCGAAAAACTTAAATATCAGGATAAAATAGCTACTTTAAATCCAAAGAATTTTAGATTGGAATATCATTTCCCTGATAAAATAATTAAATATAAATATAAAGGGAAATTAATTTATTATCAAAGTCCAGAAAACGAATTTTGCGTGACTCCAGATCATCAAATGTTTGTAAAAGATTATAAAGGTGGTTATTCTTTTGTTGCGGCAGAAAAGATATTTGGGAATACAAGGAAGCATATAAAATTAGATTGCTTTTGGCAGGGGAAATCCTCGGAAGAAATTGAGGTGCCCGATTGTCAAATAAAATGGAAATCAGGAAGGCAAAACTTAGAAAGGAAACATATTTATTCTGGTTTCAGGATAGGAATATCTCATTTGCTGGCGATAGCTGGTTTTTATATTTCTGAAGGCGCAGTTATAAGACGTTGGAGACAATTAAACGGAATTAGATTTTATCAAAATTACGGGGTTGTCTTAGAAATATTTAAAAAGATTCTTAAAGAAGCGAATATTTCTTACCGTACTACCAGAAAAGGAAAGGGAGAAGAAATAAGAATTTATAATGGCGCCTTAGCAAAGTTTTTAGTTGATAATTTTGGCGAGGGAACATTTAATAAACATGTTCCGAAATGGATTAAGAAAATAGATAATAAAAATTTGAGAATACTTTATGAATGGCTGATGAATGGCGATGGTCATCGAGGAAGACATCACGACTTTTATTCTTCTAAGTCGCTACAATTATTAGATGACGTCCAAGAAATTTTACTGAAAATTGGTTTAGCGGGCAGAACAAAGAAAAATATAATTTCAATAATTAAAAACAAAAATTGCGAACCGAGATTAAAAGATAAGAAATATTGGAAGAAAATTGACTACAATGATTATGTCTATTGCGTTGAAGTGTCCAATCACATTCTTTATGTAAGAAAAAACGGAAAACCGATGTGGTGCGGAAATTGTTTTGATGATGTTGAATTCGGCGAAATTGCCGATAAATTGCGGCGCAAAGGCAAACTGGTTATTGGAGGCAGTATTTACACGGACAGACTGGAAATGGATCGCGAATTCGGCCAGTTAGAAATGAAAAAATACGGGATTAATATTCTGCCTCAATGGCAGTTTTCCAATTATGACGAAGCCATTGAATTTATCAGAAAAAATCCCGAACGCTATGTATTCAAGCCCGGCGGCAACACTCCTTCAACCAGCAAAGGTCTTTTGTTTTTGGGCGAAGAAGAAGACGGTAAGGATATTTTGGAATTGTTGGAACGCAACAAAGAAATTTGGAAAAAGAAGGCCCCGGTTTTCCAACTGCAAAAATACGTTTCGGGGGTGGAGGTGGCGACCGGCGCTTTTTTTAACGGTAAAGATTTTATTATGCCTATTAATGTCAATTTTGAGCACAAAAAAATTTTTCCCGGCGATATCGGCCCGATGGCCGGCGAGATGGGTACTTTGATGTTCTGGAATAGGCCCAATAATTTATTCATAATGACTTTAGAAAAAATGAAACCGGCTTTAGCGGAATCGGGTTATATTGGTTACATTGACATCAATTGCATTGTTAATAGTAAAGGAATTTATCCTTTGGAATGGACGGCTCGGTTTGGCTATCCCACTATTCACATCCAATCAGAGGGCATCCTGACACCCATGGGAGAGTTTTTGTTTAGATTGGCGAAGGGAGAATATTTTGAATTGAAAACTAAGCGAGGATTTCAGTTGGGAGTAAGAATTTTGTCGCCGCATTATTTTGCTAAAAACGACCGAGAACTTGTAGAAATGTACAGAGACCTGCCAATATTATTTAAAAAACCGGATAATTTAGAAGGCGTGCATATTGAAGATATTAAAAGAGTAGAGGGCGTTTGGCGGATTGCCGGGGAATCGGGATGTTTATTGGTTATAACCGGTTCTGGCAGCACGGTGGCAGAAGCTCGGGAGCAGGCCTATTCGCGCATCAAAAATATTATGATTCAGAATATGGCTTACCGCACTGACATTGGTCTTAAATGGAATACTGACAGCGATAAGCTGCAAACTTGGGGCTATTTGTACTAAATGATTCTTAAAGTTAACTTTCAAAGTCCTCAAAAAAACATTATCCAAAAAGCCGCTGAAATTATCAAAAAAGGCGGGGTGACGGTTTTTCCAACCGACACGGTTTACGGTCTTTTAGCGGACGCGAGAAACGAGAAGGCAATTTATAAAATTTTCAAAATAAAAAAACGACTCAAAACAAAACCCCTCGGTATCTTTGTCAAAAACATGGAGATGGCCAAGAAATACGCTTTTATTGACACAAAACAGGAAAAATTCCTGAAGAAAAACTGGCCGGGGAAAATAACGGCAATTTTGAAATCAAAAAATAATCTGCCGAAAGGATTGGCGGCGGGAAGCAGAACCATCGGCATAAGGATTTCCGATTGCGAATTAATTGATTCGCTTTTTGAAAAAATAAATTTTCCGCTTGCCCAGACCTCGGCGAATATTTCCGGAAAAGAAGCTACCACAAAAATCAATGAGGTTTTGGAACAATTCACCGGCGAAAAAACCAAGCCGGATTTAATTATTAACGCTGGCGATTTGTTTAAAAACAAACCTTCAAAAATCGTTGATTTAACCAAAGGGAAGCCTTTAACTATCCGTTTCTGAAAAATAAAAGGGCTGACTTTTTAAGCCAGCCCCTTTTTTACTCAAAACAAGAATTTCCCCTCCTTCATTATTATTTCGCCGTCCACATTGATGGTCGGATTTTTCATCACGCCATCAAGGTGGCCTTTGCTGTCCCAATCAGCCTCTGTTTCTTCGGGGTAAGGACTCCCAAAGGCGATATGAACGCCGGGAAATTTTTCGTCTTGGAGAAGGTTTCCCACCAATTCGGTTAAACCGATATTGGTGCCTACGGCGAACTCTCCGACTTTGTCGCTGTTTTCGTCTGTCTTGAAAAGATACTCCACAAAATCATTTTCAAGATTTTTATTGCCACAGTGAATGCTTTCTTTCTTTGCCCTGCTGTTTTCTATTTCCACTGTAAGCGGAGTATTTTCCAGAATGCCATATTTTTTGTCAAAATAATCTCCGAGACAACCGTCAATGACAACTTTCCCGTTGACAATAATGGGGCTGGTGAAAACTTCGCCATCGGGCAAGTTGAACCAATCCTCCGATGTTACATCGCCGTCATAAATTTTCCAGTTAAGCTTTGGGCTAAACTCGGCCGTCATGTCGGTTCCTTTATCAGTCGTTACCCTGATTTTTGACGCGCTTCTGACTTTTTCGTAGACAAGACGACTAACGCGCTTAACCTCTTCGTAATCGCTACACATTCCGCTTCTCATAATTTCGGCTGTGATTCCGGGCATATGAGCGTGCCGCAATTTTTTATTAGCGCTGACGACTTTCAACATCGGATTGTCAAAAGTTTGCCCTTCGTCTTTGACGTCTTGCGCGACATAAAAACTGGCATCGGCTTCAGCCAGAATTTTCCCAATTTCTTCCGGGAAATTTAGCGGTCGTTTGCCAAAATCCTCCATCACGAAGAAATGAATATTGCTTGTGATGTTTTTAGCGGCCTGCTTTATCGCATTACCAATCTTAACGGTTTCTTGGTCGGTTATTATAACGACCATTTCTCCCTTTTTGACTTTGACGCACTTTTCAACTGCCTGTCTGGCTCCATTCTCAATACTTCCCATTCCGACACCTCCTTCGCGAAACCTTTTTCGGTTTTCTTGTTTTATTTAGTTGTCAAAGACCGACTTCTTATTACTTAATTATAATATATAAATTATATTATGTCAAGTAAGGGCAATTATCCAAAAATGCTATAATAAAATCAATGATAGAAGAATATTCTTTCGGTTTCATAAAGAT
>Ga0209541_10006420_pt1 | contig 20061 bp, 19 predicted proteins | sample RifCSPlowO2_01_FD_184027 | JGI IMG/M metagenome (GOLD analysis project Ga0209541, IMG submission 184027) | Groundwater microbial communities from Rifle, Colorado - Rifle CSP2_plank lowO2_0.1 (SPAdes) (version 2) | ecosystem: Environmental > Aquatic > Deep subsurface > Groundwater | place... | reverse complement strand
GACAGCAAGGAACCGTTGATAACTAAATCACTTGTACTTTCTGAAATTACCGTACGGATCAAAACAGTAAGCCAAAGAGAAAAGACCAACAATTCAGTCGCAATAACTTTTATGTTGAATAGGTGGTGCTTGAGAATCGCGTAACTCATTGCAACTATGAAGAAAACGGAGCTCGGAGAGTCGAGAGGAATAAGTGATTCAATCTCGAACAAGGGCAAGACAAAGCTGACAGCCGCAGCAACAAATGCGAAGCCATAAAGGCCAAAAGCTATATATCCGTACTGAATTTTCTCCAATCCTGCACTGTTTCGAAACGCCCTTGTTATTAAAAATAAGGAGTACACAATGACTGCTAGAGAATAAAATGAGAATAACGGAAAGAGGGAACCGAATGTTCCATTAAAACCGCCCACAAAACTCGTTTGAACACTCTTAATTATAAGGTTGGAAGAATAGGTCAGGAAAGAAAATGCAACGGCGGGCGTAAGAATAATAAATATTTTAACAGAATCAATCACTTTCTTTGAGATAAAGGAAAGAATCCAAACTAATATTACAGGAGAGACAAAAATCCCGGCTGCATAGCTATTTCTGAGCCAGAAGTCGTTGGGTGTGAGGGTAGTGATAGCATTAGTTACTATCCAATAAGCGGTTACAATCGTAACAGTTACAAAAAGCCGAATAATTTTGTTTTTCTTATCACTTAAAAAGACAACCGTTGCCATAATTACTTCTACGGCAGCTGCGGTGTATATTATTATCGTGATAACACTCATTTTCTTAGATTATCTGGATGAAATAAAAGAGTTTATTGTTTTCTCCAATCCATTCTCAAAACTGACAATGGGTTTATAGCCAATAAATTTAGAGATTTTTGTCGCGTCAGCTTCTACAGAGCGACCGACAGTTTCTACGGCTGTTCTCGTAAGCAACGGTCTCCTTTCTCTTTTTATTAGATGTCCGTAAAATTCCATCACCGTGCCAACAAAGTAAGACAAAGAATATGGTAATGAAACACGTGGGTATTGAGCTTCAATTTTGTTGCAAATCACTTTAATAAGTTGCTCCCATGTGATGTTGATATCGGACACTATAAACACACCACTACTGGGTTCAATATCTTTTTTAGATAGATCAATCATCAATTTACATAGGTTCTCCGTATAAACCAGGGGAACATAGTTATGTTTGTTGCCTATGAAGACAAATTGACTCGCCTTCAGTTGTTTGATTATTTCAGCGATAAATATTTTATCCCCGGGACCATAAATCCACGACGGGCATAAAATCACTGGTTGTATAGTTCCTCTGGAGGCCTCTTTGAGAATAAGATTGTACGCAATCAATTTTGATTTTCGATATGGAATCTGAGAATGAGTAAAGGGTGTATTTTCATCGACGATTTTATACTTTTCATGCGCAAAGATGTCGATTGTACTAACATATATAAAATTCTTCACCCTGTGCTCTACTGCCGCAGAAATTAGGTTTTTTGTTCCATTCACATGCACATCATAATATAAACCTCTAGGAGCCCAATCAGTTACTACACCAGCAAGGTGAAAGATAACATTCACCCCTTCTAAATATCTTGCAAAAGATTCTCGTTTCGTAATATCGCCACGAATTATGGTAAGGGAGGCTCGATCTTTGATCTTTGTGTTATGAATAAGGGCGATAACCTCAAAACCATTATTGATTAAATTATCAACAAGCGCTCGTCCTAAGAGTCCAGAAGCTCCGGTTACAAATGCTCTTTTCATTTCTTACTTTTTATCCGTAATTCTTAGACAATATTAGTACAGCTTTTTACCTGATGATCAATTTGCTCTTTGGTATGCGTCGCCACAATCATAAGTCTATCACTCATTCCAATCCCCACGAACTGAAAGTCGGTGTCATAATTGTAGCACAAAATGCCCCGTATTCTTATGGTGGCCAAAGCTTTACAAAAGTAAAATCGGTGGTAATCTGTCAACAGAAACAAGAACATTGAAAAGAAAGGAACAATATGTTGCTTATCATCACGAATAAGCTTGATACCACTGCTGATGTGGTAATTGACCGATTGAATCGAGGAAATACACCATTTGTCAGGTGGAACACAGAAGACCTATTGTGTTCCCACAAAATCACACTCAAGATCAGCGCGGGGAAAGTCGTAAAAGCTCTGTTGCGTGCTGAGGGTAGAACGGTGGATTTGGAAAATGATATCAGTGTAATTTGGTATCGTAGACCAGAAAAAGCACCTCCCCATGTAGCGATTCGAAAATCTTCGCACAAGGAGTTCGCGAGACGGGAAGGCTCCATGCTCCTTAGCAACCTATGGTCGCTTCTCGGAAACAAGGTGTGGGTTAATTATCCTGCGAATAACCTCGTACTCAATAACAAGCTCTATCAGCTTACGCTAGCTGAACAATTAGGGATGACAACGCCCGCAACGTTGGTAACAAACAATCCTTCTGAAGCCAGACGATTCATAAAAGAACACGGGGAGGTGGCCACCAAAGCACTATCAGCAGGAGTCCTGCAAGATGGAAAACGCGAGAAGTTAATCTACACCCGGAAAATACGCGAGGAAGATGTAGCGAAGTTTGATAGCATCAGACTGTGCCCCACATTGTTTCAAGCGTATGTCCCCAAGGAGATAGAGCTCCGGGTTACAGTTATAGAGGACAGCGTCTTCGCGTGTGCTATTGAATCGCAACGCTCAGCCAGAACGGTAGAGGACTGGAGAAGGTATGACTTCTCGAACGTACCGCACTACCCATTTACGTTACCGCGAAAGCTACACAAACAACTGATAACCTTCCTAAGGAAAACGGGCTTAAAATTCGGAGCATTCGACTTCATTCTGACTCCCAATGGCGAATATGTATTCCTAGAAATAAACCCGAACGGTCAGTGGTACTGGATCGAGAAATTGACAGGGATGCCTATTACAGATAGACTGGTGAAGCTCTTTGAGCATTGTATAGAAAGGGGGTGAGAAAAATGTCTAACGTACCATTCCTCGCAAGTTTTGCCGAAAAAACGAAATCAGTACCGCTACGCGGCCGGTACAACAGAGAAACTCAAACTCTGGTACAGAGTAGCCCACGCGGGTTCGGGAAAGTGGTGGCGACAATGCCAACACATGTCGAAACCGACACGGGTGGCTACAACGACACAGACACCGGCACAACCGAGGACTAGTAGCTCCTCTCAGGCGGGTTCTCACACAAGAGAATCCGCTTTTTTATTCTCAAGAAAAATCATTCTGCACTTAAAAACTATGTCAATACTGCGACAAAAAAATAAATCGGCCTCTTTTCTTTCTCTCGGTTCGCAGGCTGATTTTGCAAAAAAGGAAAGGGTGCTTACACATCAGCTCACCGCTCCGGAAAATCACGCGCGAGAAGTCATTCTCTTGGAACTCGGCTGGCTGTATGACCAGAGAGCCCTCATCTCACCGCCCTGGCGAAAAAAGACGTATCAAAAAAAAGCGAGGTATTATTTTAATCGAGCGATGCGCAACGGAGCGAAACGGTGGATTGTTTACAATGGACTAGGAACCGTGAGTCTGCATGAGGGGAAATATAAAGAGGCACTTTGGTATTACAAAAAAATGCACGCAATCCATAACAGCTCGATATCACATAACGCCATGGGAAATGCGTACCGGCAACTAAAAAAGTTCGCGGTAGCGAAGAAACGCTACGAAACATCGGTGATATTATCGAAAAATGTCGAGGAAAAATCAGCGGCGATATATAATCTCATTCAACTGTCCCGTGACAGGAAAGAGGGGGGCCGACAAATTGTCAGTAATAGGTACTATAAGATGATGAAAAAATTCTCCACTCAATCCCTGTTAGCTAGAGTATTATTCAACCGTATCAAAAAAGCGAGTGCCCATGGTACAGCATAAACTCAAAAGTGCTTTCGAAAACATGAAGTGTTCAAGGGTTCAAAGATGGATGGCAGCAACGAAAGCTTCCTGTGGCGCGCATCCTATTTCAAACGACAATAATATATGTCAACCCAACGGAATCATTCAGGTAGCATTCTTAACTCTCGGCTGATTTCAGAACAACACTTCAGTAAATAATCGATTTGCGTTTTTGTATGGGTGGCCATAACGGTAAACCTGATCCTCGCTTTACCCTTAGGAACTGCCGGCCAACGAACAGCAGGTCCATAAACTCCTCGCTCAAATAATTTACGGCTGAAGTCAACCGACATACGATCCTCTCCAATTAAAATGGGGATTATTTGAGTCTGGCTACCGCAGGTACTGTAACCTATTTCACTGAATCGAGAACGGGCATATTCAGAATTCTTCAGCAACTGCTCGCGACGTTTTTCATCCGTGTTTATAATTTCAAGCGCTTTAATGAGAGCGGCTGATGCTGCCGGCGTCATAGCGGTAGAAAACATATACGAACGACTAGCAACGCGTAAGAATCTTATTAAATCTCGGCTACCAACAACAAAACCGCCCGTAACAGCAAGTGCCTTACTACAAGTCCCTAAGACAATATCAACATCAGTTTGTGCTTTTAACCCAAAATGCTCAAGACTGCCGTGCCCCCTTTTTCCCAAAACACCGGTAGCATGTGCTTCGTCAATCATAAGAGCGGCGTTATATTTCTTACACAACTCAACCAGTTTATCGAGTGGCGCGATATCGCCATCCATGCTGAAGACACTGTCGGTCACTACAAGTTTTTCACGCCATCGAAAGGAGCGCAACTTACTTTCCAAGTCAGCGAGGTCACAGTGTTTGTAAATAGCTTTCTTTTTTCCACTCAACCGAATCCCGTCAATAATACTTGCATGATTTAGTTCGTCACTAATGATTACTGGGTCCAAGGTAAGAAAGCTCGAAACACTAACCTTCAGAGGGTTCATAATAGCGGATATTACACCCACATTAGCTGAATACCCAGTCGGCCAAACAATCGCATCCTCGGCCCCTTCAAAAGAAGCTATCGCTTTCTCAAAATCTCTGTGAATTTGTAAGTTGCCCGAGAGGAGACGAGAGCCATCGGATCCAACACCATATTTTTTGGTAGCCTCAATGGCGACTTTTATCATTTCTGGATGCGTTGCTAACCCAAGATAATTATTTGAGGCAAACATCAAAACCTTCTTGCCGTCTATAACAATCTCCGGCTCGGCTCCGCTCTCAATAATCCGCAAATCGGGATAGAGCTCATTCTTATCGGCGTATGCTAAAACCTTTAATACCGATTTAAACATGTTTGTTAAGAATTATGGGTATTGACTCATCCCCATTGTACCAAAAATCCCGCTTTTTGTCCCCAAGAAAAGACTGCAAAATGTGTACACTCCGTGATATTCAGAAATCGAAAAAAGAGGCACAGTACAAATTTGGTAAACACGGGCAGTTCTTAATAAAAAACCTAAATATTCTGGAATACGAAACAGTACGAATGTGCAACTCCATACTGAACCTTATCCCGTTCTATTATTATTTCCTCTTGAAGCGACATAATCTCTGAGACTTTCATTGCGATATCCCAAGCTAGCGGAGAAAAATTATGATTTTCGTCAAAGATATTTGAAACTTCAATAATGCAATATCCCTTATGTGTAAGTCTATTCTTTATCTGATTATAAATATTACCAATATCACCCAAAAACCGTCCGTAGGGATTAACTCCATTTTTTATTGGCTGTCTTAAAGGATTATTACGATGAAGGATGTGTGTATACGGTGGGGAAGAAATGGAAAAATCAATATTGGGAATATTATATTTTCTTATATCAAAAGCGCTAGCGTTAAACAAAAAGCGTTGTGGATCCTTAATTTGAGATTTAATAAAACTATACCTCTCAATATTGGGCTCAAAGCCATAACATTCTCTTCCCATTCGTTGCGCCACAACTATAGATGTTCCCATGCCAGCAAATGGATCAAGTATGATATCGCCAGGTTTAGTATATCGTCCAAAAAAATATTCTAGAAAGTCCTCACTAAACCTTTCTTCTAATCCTTGTAGTTTGATGGGAATGGTAGTCGTGTTTTTTTGATCGAATCGCAAAATACTTTTCATAAACCTTGTTAGTTATTTACACAAAAACACCTTGCCCTGTACACGCTAGCACATTTATGCTAGCGTGTACATCATTTCATCTCAATGATTTTCCACTCACAAAATTTCATTAAAAATAAGGTGGTTGTTAATGAATTAATTTCGCATGTTAATTTCACTGCCACTGATTTGGTACTAGAAATCGGTCCCGGTAAGGGCGTCATAACTGATTTTCTTATCAAAAAAAGCAAAAAAGTACTCGCGATTGAGGCTGATCCGAGACTCTTTTCCGATTTACGAAAAAAATATGCGAGCGCAACTAATCTCCTCCTTGTCCATGCCGATTTTGTTAAATATCCATTACCGAAAAAACCGTTTATTGTGGTTTCTAACATCCCGTTTAATATCACGGCAAACATTATAAGAAAAGTCACTGACGAAAAATCAGAGCTCAACACGGCTTACTTTATTTTGCAAAAAGAAGCTGCTATAAAATTCCTTGGTGCTCCGTATGCCCACTCCCCTCTTCTCTCCCATATCCTAAACATTAATTTTGAGATAAACCACCTCATGGATATCGCAAGGTTAAATTACGTCCCCAAACCCCGTTTTGATACAACATTCATTTCTATACGAAAGAGAAAGAAGCCAGTCTTTGAAGGACAGGGAGCAGAACAATTCAGAGACTTCCTAGTTTATATCTTTGAGCGACGTAAGCCCAATATTAAGGGGGCACTGAAAAGCGTACTGAGTAATCTGCAAACCAAGATTATCTTGGACAATTTAAATATTTCAGCGGGTACAGAAACAAAAAAAATAATTTTTACCGATTGGGTCAAAATATTTGAAACTTTTGCACAACACGCACCTGATAAATCGAAGAAAATGATTGGCGGTTCTTACAAAAGACTGCTCGCTGAGCAATCACAACTAAAAAAGGTTCATCGGACAAGAAACGATAGTTAAGCGACAATTTTCTGTATCGCCTTAAATACTTGTTGAGATTGAATACTGTCGCCATATTGCGTAATTGCAGGACACAAATCATAGTAGTGAAAACAATTTCCGCAATATGTCTTTTGGTCAGGACATTTGTTGATAAAACTGTTTTGCAAAACAAAAAAATTTATTCTGTTGTACAGCGACCAGATTCTAGGATTGGTACTGATGTACAATCCGACCGTTGGAACATTCATCGTCACCGCCATATGGAGAAAACCAGTGTCGTTGGATATAAAACACTTTAATCTACTAATCTGCAAAGCAATATTATTTACTGATTCGTTGCTTATCAACTTACATCTTTCTTGTCCAACAACTTGCAAAACCGACATCGCTTCGTCTGCCTCTCTTTCTGACTGCCCCGGAAAAAGGATTACATCTTCTTCTGAATTTGCAAGAATCTCGCGGACAAGCGCTATCCATTTAGCTACTGGCCATCTTTTGTTGGTTTGGCTTGCTGCCATACCAAAACCAATGCCCTCGCTCTGGCTCTCAATCTTACGAATTGAGCTGAGCCATTTCGGATCATAAGCAGAAACGTCAACACCTCTTATTTTGAAAAGCGTGAGGATGTCACCAGTTAGATTTTGTTGTACTTTTCGTCGCTCAATAACTTCAAAATCCAGGTCCCAAAATGCGAGGGGTATCTTTTTCTTAGAAACTTCCGCTTTAAATTGGTAGTAACCTGTGTCATATTGTGGCCCTTCATTGCGGAGATTTACAATCAGATCTATACCTCTTTCCTTCACAAACAACCCGATTGTTTGCCAATCTTCTTCTTTGAATCGTCGCCACGCCACGGGACTGAATCCTTTTAAATTCTCCAACCCAGCTTTTTCCAAAAACCACTGATTGGCAAGTATTGGGTTTTCAGTATGGTAATAACTTATTGTGGGATAAGATTCTTCAAAACATCGAAGAATTGGGGCGATAACAATTCCGTTGCCAACGCCAGAAAAATTTATAAACCACGCGCGCCTAAAATCTTTCATTCGGATTAATTAGATACTAAAATAATACCGGGCATAGAGCTCTGCTGACTTTTTGAACGAAATTTCCCTTTCCACATACGCCCGCGGGTTATAAGAATGAAGGTTGCCCCAGAACTTGTTAAATGTTTTGGGAAAATCAGAAATCATCTTGAATTTTTCTCCACATTCGCCTGAAAAGAGGGGAACGGATGTTGCGGGTATTGGTTCTTGGGAATACGCTGGCCAAACTGGATCAACCCACCACCCATGATCCCATGCGACAATCGGCACATTGGAAGACATGGCTTCTTGATATGCGATCCCTTGGGTCTCGTGTTCGCAGAGGAAAACCATCGATCGACTTTTACTCAAGAGCCCTTTATATGTCTCGTGGGTGACATCGCCGTATTGTAAAACGTGATACGAAAGCCCCCTTTCTTTTATGTACGCTACGACTGGGTCGAGGAAGAGTGGTATCGTCTTCTTTCTTTCCCATCTGATTTTGTCGTAAATAAGTACATCAATGGATTTTTTATGATTCTTAACATCAACCCATTCATCGGTAGAAATTCCTGCATGCCAAAGAACGCATCTATTTCCATATACTTTAGAAAATACATTTCTCAACCACTCGCACGTAATTAAATAGTATTTAAATCTTGTATCCTGCATAAGCACTGGGTTCTGGGATGGATGGTCATACATACTTGGGCCGAGAATTGCCGGATTAGGTAAATTCCATTTCGGGATACACGCAGTCGTCCCCACCAACCCTACTGGATAAGAATGGTTTACATGTGCAAGATCATAGCTATTTTCGTAAACCTGATACCCGCTTCCCTTTAATGCGCGGACCAAAAGCGTGTACCATGCGTAAAATCCGGAAATGGTTCGCTTGGAGTAATTTTCTACATAATCCCATTTATGTTTTTCGTAAAAAAGTAGTATATCTTTCCCCCTTTCTAAATTGCTCATAAATTTTGTTTGTCTTTGGGATGAACAAGTGCTTCTCTTGAATTAGTCAACGTAACTCGCTGCAACGTATGGTGCGGAGTTTCGTTGTAGTAAGGCATCTTGTCCCAATCAATAACCGACATGGCAAATGCCACATCTTCGGGTAATCCAAATGGCAATTCTCGAAGATATGGAGCAACATCAAAGGCAGTTGGTCGTTCGGGTAAAAAATAAATTGAATAATTTGGGAGCGTACTTCGGTAATAATATTTCAAGTGAAAGTGATATGGGCCGTGGAAACATTTTGTAGTAGCTGTAGCTTCTAGTATCGGGTGGCTTCCGTCAGTCAAAAGTGGTGTAAAATGTTTCCCCGGCCTTACAATTCGTGTGTGCGGATCAATCATCCCCACTCCATTTATTGTCGTTTCCCAAAAATGCAAGTATTTTCTTTTGTTATATAAATGCCATATTGAAAACATAATAGCATCAGCAGAAGAATCGTTAAGAAATTCGATAATCTTCGGTTTAACGAGAGAGGACAGCATCTCATCGGCATCAACGATAACCATAGCATCCACCCCGAGTTCCTGAAATGCTCGATCAAGAATATAATTGCGGCTTTCTAACTCTCCTTTTTTAAATACCACATCGTTTGCAGAAGACCTCTCAGATTTTATAGGTACGGTTGAATGCTGCAGAGCAACCCCTAGACTCTCGTCGGTTGAGTGGTCGTCAAAAATAAAGATCTTATCTACCCACTGGAGTGACTTGACGCACGCACCTATAAAAGGCGCCATATTATGCACCATGATGCAAGCACCAATTTGCAACGACCTATTTCTCATACTCACTCATTAGTAAAGCTACATCCTCGATTGCAATATGTTCCTCAAGAAAACCCTTGAGCACAATAAGTCGCTGTGTTTCTTTCTTGTACAAACGAGTTCTCTCAAAAGTCTGAAAGTCGCTTTCTCCCCACACGGATATGTGAGCCTCTGAATGGTAACCACCGACCGAGTTCTGAAGAAAGCGATACGGGAACTGAAGAATGATCCAACGTGTTCTATAAATCAAGAAGTTGAGCAGATTAATACCATCGGATTTTTTCAGATGCTCTATGGCATCGTCAATCATTACAACATCATACGTAAGATCATAATATGCTGGTTTTATAAGATCGTTCACCGATATGTTCCACACATCGTTATACAAATCATTAAGGCGGAACTTTCCAATGTAACTCTTTTCAATCTCAATCGCTATAGTTTTTATTGCCGGATTAATTTTTTTAACTATTGAGCCATACTTACCGGCACCTGCTCCAAGATCAAGAAATGTCGTAGGTTGCAAAAATTTGATTATCTTGTAAAGACTTTCGTCAAAAACAAAGCTTGAATACGGCATGTTACTTTTTTGAGATCTGCGACAACACAAAACCTATTGCCTTTTGTACGTTTTGGTCAGAATATTCTCTGAGGTGGACAAAGGTTGATACTGTAATATCTCCCGAGTTAATGAGTTTGTGTTCACCAAGGAGAACGAGTGGTCTTCCTATGTCAAGAATTAGACCAATTTCGCACATTGTTCCAAAGTACCCGTCAAAGGCAATTACAGCATCAGATGACCATGCCAAAACATTCATGAAGGCGAGGTCGAGGGATGTTGGAATAACATAGTCTATGTACTTGTTTGCGTTCTCCTTCTTGTTACTTTTTGTAATTGCAATTGTTGTACCACCGTTTCGTTTCGCACCCCTGCAAACTGCTTCCATGATTCCGTCTTCGCCTCCACATGCAATTGTCATACCTAATTTCGCCAACTCCAAACCTATCTTCTCGGCCAACATTAAAGCCTGCGGATTTGTGTTTTGTGAATGTCCGCCGATGACGCCAATGATTGACTTAGGTAGGCTTATTTCTACACTCATTATTAGATGGCAAAATAGATAAGGTTATAACCGGCGACGCCGGAATCGACTAGCGCACTGTCAAAAGCGGCCAGTTCCGTCTGCCCTGTTCCGATACCTTTAGTGATTATTATCTCTTTGATCAAGCGCGTCTTGGGTTACATGCTATACGCTACATGCTACACGCCGTCTATCATACCAAAAATCCCGCCTTCTTGCGAAACAAACGAAACCGCCCACTAAATACCAAGCGGAATGGAAATTGAATGTGGGTATCTTTGACACCCCGGCTAACTTTGATATACTATAAGTAGTGTATTAAGATGGTCTATCAGACAAACTTATTTATGGTAAATACTGTTAGTAAAAATATCCGAAAACTTCGGCAGAAAAAAGGAATCTCCCAAGACCGCCTCTCCAAAGACGCCGATATTGCTTTGAATACAGTCGTAAAGATCGAGACTAGAGAGAACCCAAATCCCACAGTTGAAACCTTGGAAAAGATAGCAAGGGCGCTCGGAGTGGATGTTAGCGATTTGTTTAAATAATCATCATATGAATAAGGCATTTTTAAAACCATACAACCCCACGGAAACGGAACAAACAATATATGAGCTTTGGGAAAAATCAGAGTTTTTTAATCCTGACAATCTACCTGGGAAGCGAACGGAGCGGTTTAGTATTATAATGCCACCACCCAATGCCAATGGCCGTCTCCATGTTGGCCATGCGCTCGATATGACGCTCAAGGATATTTTGATTCGCTTTGAACGCATGCGCGGGAAAAAGACCCTTCTCTTACCAGGTGCAGATCACGCTGGCTTTGAAACACAAATGGTGTTTGAGAAAAAGATAAGCAAGGAGGGGCGATCGCGTTTCTCTATGACAGCCGAAGATCTCTACCGGGAAATCTGGAACTTCACCGTGGAAAATAAAAAATTCATGGAAGACGACGTGCGGCGACTTGGTATATCATGTGATTGGTCTAGGGAAACCTTTACACTTGATGAAAAAGTGGTCAGGCGGGTCCAAGAAACATTTATTAAGATGTACCAAGATGAGCTTGTCTACCGCGGCGAGCGCATTGTGAATTGGAACCCGAAGTTCCAAACCGCGCTCTCTGATATTGAAGTTGAATATATTGAAAAAACCGACCCTTTCTATTATCTGCAATACGGCCCATTTGTCATAGGGACGGTCAGACCGGAAACCAAGTTTGGGGACAAGTATGTGGTTATGCATCCAAGCGATAAGCGATATACGGAATATACGCATGGACAAAAAATTGAACTCGAATGGATTAATGGTCCGATTACGGCAACTATTATCAAAGATAAAGCTATTGATATGGAGTTTGGCAGTGGCGTGATGACTATTACACCGTGGCACTCTTCCGTTGACTTTGATATAGCGGAAAGACACGGTTTGGATAAAGAACAGATCATTGATTGGAACAACCGCCTGCTTTCTGTTGCCGGAGAGTTCGCCGGAATGAAGATAGGGGAAGCCAGATCGAAAATCGTAGAGAAATTCAAAATCAAGGGCTTATTGCTCAAAGTTGACGAGACATATAAGCACAATGTCGCCATCTGCGAGAGAACCAAAGTGCCGATTGAGCCGCAGATTAAAAAACAGTGGTTCGTCAAAATGAAGCCTCTCGCCGAAAAGGTGATTAATGCAGTGGAGCAAGAAAGATTAATTACTATTATTCCTGAACATCAAAAAAAGATTTTACTCCACTGGATGCGTAATATTATTGACTGGAATATCTCACGACAAATCGTATGGGGTATACCAATTCCAGCTTGGTTTAAGAGTGGTGAGGTGCACGTCGGTTTTGAGAGTCCCGGCGATGGTTGGGGAAAAGATCCCGATACGTTTGATACATGGTTTTCATCCGGCCAGTGGCCGCTTCTCACACTTGGGTTCCCTGACGGTCGCGACTTCAAGGAATATTACCCTACAGTGCTTATGGAAGCTGGTGCTGATCTGGTATTCAAATGGATTCCTCGCATGATTATGTTTGGACTCTATCTGGCAAACGACGTTCCTTTTAAAACCGTATACTTCCACGGAATGGTTAATGACGAAAAAAATCAGAAAATGAGCAAGAGTAAGGGTAATATCATCAGTCCAGTTGATATAAGTGAAAAATATGGTACCGATGCACTTCGTATGGCACTTATGGTTGGCAATGCACCGGGGAGCGATCTTGCGCTTTCAGAAAACAAGATCGGGGCGTATAAGCATTTCGCCAACAAGATTTGGAACATCGCCCGATTTATCATAGAAAATACAGAGGGGCTAGATTTTGACGAAAGAAGCATACAAACAGAGGACGATAAGCGCACCATTACAGAATTTTACTCGGTTGCTAAAGAGATCACTGCCGACCTTGAGGCATTTAGGTTCCATCTAGCGTCTGAGAAAATCTACCATTATGTTTGGCACCGTATGGCGGATGAAATTGTTGAAGCGAGTAAGTCTATATTGAAAAACAAAGGAAAACAAAATGAAAAGTTGTCTCGTCAGCATACCTTATTATATTTGCTGAAGAACATATTGATCATTCTTCATCCGTTTATGCCTTTTGTGACTGAGGCAGTTTGGCAACACATTCAGAGGGACAATCCGCTGCTCATAATAGAAAAGTGGCCAATCTTATAATGTTATGTCATCGTTAATTTCCATTGTAATACCTTCTTATAACTATGGTAAGTACATAGGAAACTGTTTGTTTTCCTGTTTGAATCAAGGTATCAATGAAGAGTATAATGTTATCGTTATTGACGATGGCTCCACTGATGATTCCGTAAGTATAATAAAGAAATATGACGTTACGCTGATCAAGTTGGATAAAAATTATGGATATTCTAAAGCTAAAAATGAAGGTATCATACTAAGTCGTAGTAAGTATATTGTTCATCTTGATGCTGACGACCTATTAACTCCAGACTCGTTACAAGTTAGGTTAAATGAATTTAAAAAGGATGACAGCTTGATGCTCGTACATGGTAGAGCGTATAACATAGGAGAAGATACAACATACAAATGGGCAATCTCTAACCAACGCAAACTAGATTATATTGACTGCGGTGCTCAAATACACGCTCAGGGAGTTATGATAAAACGTGAGTGTTATGAAAATTATGGTCTTTATGATGAATCTCTTAAGGCAAAAGCGGATAGGGAGATGTGGGACAGATTAAAACTGATTGCAAAAGTAAAATCGAAATTCACTCCGAAATTTGTGGCGTTTTACAGGATCCATCCCGGATCAATGATTTGGAATAGAGATAGCAATCCTAAACATAACAAAATGGTTGTTGAGAGATATAACCAGGCGTTTACCTTACGCCAACGAGAAGGAATAACTCCATTAAATACTAGGTTTATCAATAATTGATAATCAAGGAATACCCGGTGGTTCGTTTTTCCAGGTAATCACTGTTCCTCTTTCTTTGGCTATTTCAATTGCTCTGTCCAGATTATAATAAGCGATGTAAAACAAATCATTAAGTTTACTGGGTTTGCTTTCAAAAACTAGATCTGCGATTTCATCATCTGACAGATTCTTATAATGATTCCGAAAAATCTCTGGGCTACGCTTAACAGTGATTTTTACCATACTTTTTTCATCTATTTCTCCTGAGGAGACTCTTTTATGGTCATTATAAATTCTATAAAGATAAAAAGGTCGGTCTATAAAATATATTTTGTTTTTCTTACCACTCTTGAATCTGCAATTTAGAAGCGCCACAGCAAATGACCAGTCCTGCCATTTTCTAATATCCTCATCATATAGGCCTGCGCCGACAGCGTCTTCTTTCCGATATACAATACTATTTTGGACGTGATGTTTAGCAAGAACCAGTGATTCACTGATCGGATAAGCTGAAATAGTCAATCCGGAGAAATCGCCGAACATAAGTGTAGTTCCATGAACAAAAGCAATATCGGGGAAAGACGCTAGGATTTCAATTGCAATATCAGGGTAAGTGCCATCTCGTAGTATTGTCTCATCTGCGTTTAACTTATCGTCGGCGTCTATAGAAAATACAAACGGAAAACGGGCTATCCTTATGGCTGCATTGCGAGCAAATTGAGCACCCTTGTTTTCTCGTGAACGAATTATCTTTACCAAGGGACGTACCTCCAAGTGAGCGAGGGCATGTAGCGTTTCGCTATCTCTAGAACCATCATCGGAAATTATAATTTCATAAGGATACCTGAATGATTGATTTACTATGGAGTCTATTGCTTCTACCAAGAACTTTCCCGCATTAAAGCAAGGGATTATAATGCTAAAACCCAATGTATTCATATTTCTTCAAACAAATCCTTAACACGAACCGGTTCCCCTGGATTTTGAATCGATAGCGCCAGGGCTTGCGTGATTTTCATGGTCGGAAAATGAGATGCGAGCTGACTTTTTGTCTCTTTGCCTTCAAACCAGGCACTCATAAGCTTACGATTGCTGGCGCTATTGAAAAAGTTGAGAATGGTCTGCTCCGTGTTATATTGTTCTCTTTTCAGTAGAGATGCGTTGGCTCTGGTATGTACTTGTGCAAAATTATCTACCTGAACGACCTTACCTTCGGCACTTTTTGGCACCTTAAATGAACGGGCATGCATTGAAAACAGTGTTGAGAGTTGCACTTCTATATCAGTGCAAGAAACACGCCCGTTTACATTATAGAAACTTTCTGGTAATTCTTTCCATGCTCTGATTGATGGGGTCGTTTGTTCAAGCGAAAGGGTTCCAACCGTGATTACCTTTCCCGATTTCTGATCTTTAATACAGAACGAGGTGGTGATATCTGTTTCTCCATATATTTGTTTTATTGATTTTGTTGTTTTTGCCCATTTCGGTGCTACATCATCAAATTTTTTGTTAAATTTTTCTGATATTCGTTTGAACTGATCATCTGGATAAGCAGCAAAGGAGCTGAGTATCAAATCAAACGAACTGCTGGGATAAACAATTTTATTAAGCTCTAAAAACTGCGCCATCAAATCAACATAATGATATGCGCCATGCATCAACATCCCATAACCATACTTATAGGGGTGATCTTCCCTGGTTTCGTACTCTCTATAAAGATTCCACACTCCGGAAGCCGTCCGCAGATGAAATGACGTAAGTGGTGAATGAAGCTCTACAATTTTTTGACGAAGTTTATCCAATAATGCGTCGTTAAAGACAGCATGATAGCGACCAAGAGTCATCACTGAATGATTGGCTGGTTTTTCTTTCATTTTCATAAGTAAATGACGCATCGTGCCTTCAATAGCCGTAGGGTAAAATTGGCCGTTTTTCATTGGTGCAAATATCGGTTTTTCCGTAAGAGAGTCTATCCCATTTTCAACACAAAATTCCAAATAAGCCTGGTGAGCTTTGACTTCGGGAGAAATAAAAACTTTCAATTTTTGTTTTTGTTCCAACAGTTTTTCGAATATGGGGGCAAAATGACGACGGTCAGCAAAAGAGTGTCGTGAATCTGCAGCTGAACAAAAGAATACATTTTCTGGCTGTAATCCTGTAGCGTCGACCCGTCGGCTAACTGATTCCTTCTCAGTCTCTAAATCAATAATTGAATAACCATCAAGCACACCTCGGCCTACGTATTCCGAGATACAAGACAGATATTTATACGGTACGACTTGACCCAAACCAACTATTACAAGATGAGATTTTTCCCTCGCCATATTTTTTGCCGTTTAAAAACTATTATAGTATACTACTTATAATATCTGTATTGTAAAGCAGATGTAAGGGAAATGCAAAACTTCCTTGTAGCTAGAAATAAACGATACCCAAATCTCTCGGGTAGATAGTAATTAGGGTACTGTGTTGCTGTGAATATGCAACACAAACAAGGAGTTTTTGAAGAAAAGTGCGAAGAGTACTGAAATGGAAAATGGAAGGGAAAATGGGGTCAGCCACCATTCTTCGTTTTTCCATCTTGCTTGGTTGCCTCTCTCTTCTCAAAGCGCACTGTCAAAAGCTGACAATTCGGTTTGCCCTTCGCCTATACCTTTTGTAACAACAATTTCTTTAATCAACTGCGTTTTGGGTTACACGCTACATATTATACGCCACACGCTACACGACATTCATCATACCAAAAACCCGCCTTGTTGTCCTAAACAGAAAGACCCCGGAAATCCGCGCCGCTTGAAAAGATGAGCGCAATCTGCTATATTGTAGCCATGATTCCTCCTTTAATGCACAAACTTTTCTGGGATATTGACCCCAACTGTCTTGACACCGAAAAAAACAAGCGAATTATCATCTCCCGCACCATTAATTACGGCACTCTGACTAACTGGCGTTGGCTGACCAAGACATACGGCAAGGCGCGAGTCGCCGAAGTGGTACGCGCCAGAGACCGTTCCGGCATCAGAGAGTCTGCGCGCCGATTAGCAAACATACTTTTCGTGTAACCGGCAAAAACGATGGAAACAAAAGTTCTCACCCCAAAAGCGCGCAAGCTGTTTCCCAAATTATCAAATTTTAAAGATGTTTTTTATCTTGCGGGCGGCACGGGTCTGGCTTTGCAGATAAAACACCGCGTGTCCGTTGATTTTGATTTATTTTCTGAATCGCCAATCAAAAAAACCCTGCTCAAAAAAGTTGAGGAGGTATTCGCAGACGAGCCGCGCCAAATTCTCGTCAGCGATGCCGGAGAGCTCACGCTCATGATTGGCGGCGTCAAGTTCACCTTTCTTCACTATCCGTTCAGGGTGTTACTGCCGTTGGACAAAGCACGTCCGGTACCCGTTCTTTCAACAAAAGAAATCCTGGTTGGCAAAGCGTACACTATCGGACGACGCGGAGAACTAAAGGATTATGTCGACCTGTATGTCGGAATAAAAAACGGTTACGCCTCTTTAGTTGAAATTATTGAACTGGCAAACAAAAAATACGGCGGGGGGTTCAGCGACCGTCTTTTTCTCGAACAACTGGTCTATCTTGATGATGTTGAAGACGTGCAAATCACAATGATAAATGGGACTACGCCAACCAAACCTGACCTGGCAAAATTTTTTTCCGGCGTTATACGTGACAGCAACCTTTTATAGAATTTCCAAACATAAGAAACCACCCCTCTCCGCGAGGGATACGTGTATCCATCACAAAATCGACTGCCTTAACACGTGCGCCTTCAATGTAGTCCAATTTGATATTCGTATAAGTGCCGATAGACGCCGTTCTCCCGCTCAATGAGTTCTTGGTGCAAACCGCGCTCGGCAATCTTTCCTCCCTCGAAAACAAGAATGGTGTTCGCCTTGCGAACGGTGGACAGCCGGTGGGCAATGATAAACGTCGTCCGTCCCTTCATCAATTTCTCAAGTGCCTCGGTAACAATTTTCTCGGTTTTTGCGTCAAGGGCGCTCGTTGGTTCGTCAAGAATAAGAATGGACGGCCTGCGAAGAATGGCGCGGGCAATTGCTATTCGCTGCTTCTGCCCCACAGAAAGCTTCACGCCGCGCTCTCCGACAACCGTGTCATACTTCTCGGGCAATGTATTTACAAATTCATCAATGTGCGCCTCCCGCGCAGCTTGGGTAATTTTCTCATCGGCAACATCAAATGAACCGTACCGTATGTTCGCTTTGATAGTGTCGTTAAACAAAGCCACCTCCTGCGGAACAACCGCGATTTGCTTCCTAAGATTAGTCAGATTAAGTCTCCGAGTATCAGTTCCGTCCAAGAGAACCCGTCCGCTTGTTGGGAAGTTATAACCGGAGAGGAGTGAAATGGCTGTGCTTTTCCCCACACCCGATGCGCCAACCAGCGCGATAATCTGTCCCGGAAAAACACCAAACGAAACATCGGTGAGTACCGGCGGCTGATCTGGCGCATATCTAAAACAAACATCTTCAAATTTGACCTCGCCTGTAAGCGTGGTCGGTTTGCCTGCATCATCGGGAACATACTTTTCTGTTGAGGCGCCAAAAATATTCTCCACATCAGCGGCGGCGCTGATACCGTTCTGAATGTTCTGCCAGCTGTGACCGAGCACCACAAACGGACCAAAAAACATCAGGGCATAACCGTTAAGCGCCACAAGCTCGCCGACAGTCAGACTTCCGTCCGATACAAATCTAACTGAAAAGATGAAAACCGCGAGTTGAGTAACAAAAACGATTAACCGCTGGAAGAAACCGACATTGCTCCAAATAAGGTGCAGTTTGTACCACAAACCAAACGCTTTACCAAGCATCGCGGCTTCCGCTCTTTTTGACTCGTACTCCTCCGCCACCGCTTGTTTGACGCTTTCTATCTGAAGCACGGCGGCAGCGGAATCGTCCCACCCCTCGTTCATGGCGCGATGCGCCGCGAAGTCAACCCTCGCAACGGGCAGTAGCACCCTCACTAAAATCAACACATAAAGCAAAACGCCGGTAAGCAAAATGCCCGCCAGAAAAAAATTGATGCTCGCCGCCAGCATTACTCCTATCAAAATACTCAAAAACTGTGGCGCAATATCAATTACCGTTTGAATAATGCCGGAAACTCTCCAGCCAGCGGTACTTAATTTCTGCAAATCGCCGCTTATGTGAGTATTTTTGTGATACGAAAGCGGTAATTTGAAAAAGTGAGCGAAGCCTTCGGTCTGGATGTTGAAAAAGACTTTTGTGTCCAATTTGCGACGCAGGCGATCTATTATCCAATCAATATTATTGGCGATGAGTTGAATAACCGCCCAAAACAAAAGTAGCAAGCCCCATAGTGGGAGTGGACCAAGAGAGGCGGTCTCTTGCCGAGAAACGGCAATAAGCGCGTCAAAAAAACGCCCCGTAATATATGGAACGGACCCGTTGGCGAGCGCAGAGATTATGCCCAAAGCCACAAGAATTGCCAGCTGAACCTTGAAAGACCGAACGAATCTCCAAATTGCCCGCAGGCCGATCTTTATTTTTTGTGTTTCCGCAGACATAAACCGTTATAAATTTTTTGATTTTAGATATTCATGAAACTCTTGATTGGTCTTTACTCTATGGCGTAATACTGCCTTGTAGAAATCAATGCTAATTGCGCCACCCTTGTACCCCTTCTCGTTTTTCATCTCGTCTTTCAGCCGCAATATGACAAGCCGCTGTTCGTCGGTTAGACAGTCAAGCTCCGTTTCGTCAAAATCTCCAATCGTACACCGCTCGCCAAACCACATATCTATTT
>Ga0209541_10006419_pt1 | contig 20062 bp, 20 predicted proteins | sample RifCSPlowO2_01_FD_184027 | JGI IMG/M metagenome (GOLD analysis project Ga0209541, IMG submission 184027) | Groundwater microbial communities from Rifle, Colorado - Rifle CSP2_plank lowO2_0.1 (SPAdes) (version 2) | ecosystem: Environmental > Aquatic > Deep subsurface > Groundwater | place... | reverse complement strand
GAAAAGCATTTTAGAATTTATTCAAGCACTTCCAGGATTCTGGCCTTCACCCTGCTTTTTCCTCCTGTGGGTTCTGCAAGTACCTTGCCGCAAACCAGGCAATCAACTTTTGTTGCTGTTTTTCCAAAGGTTATCTGCTCATTCTTGCATTTAGGGCATCTGATTTTAATGAATTTGCTCGTCGGTTCCTTTATTTTTGCCATTTTTTATTTTACCAAATACTTACAAGTAACCTTTGTTCATTTATATACCTTTCCCTTTCAAAAATAATAAAGATTTATATAGATTTTAATTAAAATGATTGATATGCCGACAAATAAAAATAGGTTCGCTCATGCTTCATTGTTTATTTTTATGATTATATCTGTTCTTATGGTAATAAAAGGACTTATTACAGCCCAGCCTGGAGATGAGAATGTATATTATTATATGGGGAAGCTGATAAGCGAGGGAAAAGTTCCTTATAGAGACTTTTTTTTTGCCCATCCTCCGCTGCATATATATTTAATAGCATTAGTTTATAAAATATTTGGATTTAATATTATAGCCTTAAAATCAATCCCACTGATTTCAACATTAATAACTGCGTTCTTCATTTTTAAAATAGCAAAAAGGAAATTTGGGAATTTTGAGGCAGTAATTTCATCTTTGCTATTTTTATTCAGTTATAGCGTCATGTTCAATTCCGTGTTTTCATTCGGCATAAATCTTGCAACAATGTTTTTGGTTATTGGAGTTTATTTGCTGCTGAATAAAAATAATTATATTTTGTCTGGAATATTTTTTGGGCTTGCCGGAATCACGAGGTTATTAAGCGTAATCCCAATATCTGTCTTTTTAATTGCAGCTTTATCCTCTAACAAAAAAAATTCCCTGAAATTATTAGCTGGATTTTTTATTATTTTTTTGCTGGTGAACGGGATTTTTATCCTGTTCTTAGGAGGAGACTACTTGGCGCAGGTTTACAAGTTTCATTTTTTAAAAGATCCGGATACTAAAGAAAATTTTAAGGAATATACCGATATTGTAAAATTGAACTGGATACTGTTTTTATCCGCATTTTCCTTTATTTTTGTAAAAGAGAAAAAGCCAGCCGGCATGTTTGCTGTTGTTTCAATAGTTTACTTAATCTTGTTAATGGCGTTAAAGAGAATTTTTGGCTTTTATTTTATTATTGTAATCCCATTTTTAGCCTTACTTGGCGGGTATAGCCTTGTGAATACCTTTAGAAGATTTAAACTATCAAAAAAAGCAGTTATCGCCATTTCACTGGCATTATTGTCGATTTTTGCCTGGAATTTAGCAGCTGATGTGCTTTTTTTGGAAAAGGTAGGATTTCCAGGATTTGAAAGAGGCAATGACATGATTAATTTTGTCAACTTAAACTCAAATAAGGAAACTTTGCTTTTTGGCGACGAATCTGTTGTTCCGTTGCTGGCTCTCCTGACAAACAAAAAAATAGCGCTGGATTTTGTCGATACAAACAACCAGGTTTTTATTTCAGGAATCGGGGATTTGGCTAGATTATTAAGCGATTTAAAAGGCAAGGACGTATTATTTATAATAAGAAGCAAGCAAGGCATCTCTTATTTTAAAGAAGTGAGGGAATTTTTAGATAAAAACTGCGAATTTTTGAGCCAATTCCATGATAAAATAGAAGGAGATTATCTGATTTACAGATGCCGATGATTACTTGAACTCTATCTTCTTTGCCCTGAAGCCCTGCCTTTGAATGTGCATTTTCTTGCAGACCTTGCATTCATATCTTAAGTCAGTTTTCTTTGTGGACTTCTTGCCAGTCATCTTGAACTTGCTTATTGCAGGCTTTGAGTATCTGCCAAGATTTCCAAGCCCCCTGGCTTGCCCTCTTTTTCTTGCTCTTGTCTTTGAGCCGTATGTGAGGCTGCTTGGATTCTTTTTTTTTGTAATAGAAATAGTATGCTCTGTGTGTTTCTTGCAATATGGGCAATACCTGTTCACAATTTTAGGCATTTTCATAAGAACTAGGATTTTTATATTGCTTAAAAAGGTTTCTAATGGATTTTATCTTCGATAAAAATAAAAAGAATCACTCTTCCTTGATCTCTTCAACCCTGCCTTTGCTTATAAGCACATCAGCCACTTCTGCTGGCAGGTTTGCAATGTCTTCTTCTTCAAAAGGGCCGTATTCCTCAAGCTCGGGCCCGACAAATTTTGGCACACGGTGCGTGAACCTGACGAGCTTTGTGGATTTTTTCAATTCAAATGCTGTTTTAAAATCTTCTTTTGGTTTTTTATCTTCGAAAGACCGCATAAACGGCATCTTCTCGTTGAGGATGCTGTACAAGATTGCGTCCCTGTAAGTGTCAAGGAGCCCTGTTAAAGCGTCAAAAACAACCTTTTCTTCTTTCAACAAGGCTGTTGTATCTATCAGGTTTGATTTTGTCCTGCTCTTGTCGAGTGCCAAGGCAATTATCTTCTTTTCCCTTCTTTCATACAACTCCTTAAGAATCTTGTAGATGTTTTCAAGCTGCCTTTCAGTCTTCTTTTTCTCTTCAATGGCAAACACCGAGTCACTTTTTGCTTCAAGTATTTTCTTCTTGTCCTTGATATAACCAATAGTATCACTAAAGAATGCGGGTTCCAATTTCTGCAAATCAGGCCTTTCCCTTTCCCTCTTCAGAAGCTCATACAGAGTTTCATAAGTGATAACAGCTTCCTGTGACATTTCCACCCTCAATATGTAATTATGATTGATTATTTAAATAATTTGTCATTAAATGATAGATACCTTTTTAAAATTATATTCTACACTATACTTTATGGCAGAGCTTGTATTCAAGGACTTGAGCTTTGAGAAAGACAAAGACAGGGTAAAGGTCAATTTTTTGAGGTTATTTTATAGTTATATTGATGAAGACAGCTTGAAAAAGATAGCCCCATTTGAAATATACAAAAATTCAATAAAGTTCAATAACATTTCTGAAAGCAGTGCAAGAAGAAAGCTGGAATTTTTACTGTTCAATTCTTTTAAAAATTTAAAAAACAAATTAAACAATAAAACCACAATCTACATCCATCAAAGCTCCGGAATTCCTCTTATCGGTACGAATTATTTTGGCTTGATAGACAGGGGCACAAACATAATAGAAGTCAAGCCTATTACAAGCTGCAACATAAGCTGTGTTTTCTGCTCTGTTGACGAAGGACCTTATTCAAGAAGAAAGGCTGATTTTGTTGTTGAGAAGGATTATCTGGTCAGTGAATTCAGGAAAATTGTTGAGTTTAAAGGCAGCAATAATATTGATGCCCACATTAATGCCCAGGGCGAGCCAACTTTATACGCTGATATGGTCGAGCTTGTAAAGGACATCATGTCGATTAATGGCGTAAAAAGAAGCTCAATAGACACAAATGGGACTTTACTCAGCAAGCAGCTTGTAGATGAGCTTGCAGATGCAGGATTGACCAGAATCAACCTTAGCATTAATGCATTAGACCCTGAAAAAGCGCAGAAATTAGCTGGCTATCCTTACAACTTAAACAGGGTTTTGGAAATTGCAAGACACATACCGACAAAAATGGATTTGGTAATTGCGCCTGTGTGGGTGCCGGGCTATAATGATGAAGAGATTGTAAAGCTTGCCAAATTTGCCGAAGAGATTGGAGCTGGCAGGAACTGCCCCCCTATAGGCATACAAAACCTGCTTAATTACAAGTTTGGCAGGAATCCTGTCAACAGCGTGCCTATGGAGGAATTCTACAAAAAAATGAAAGAGCTTGAGCAAAAGCACGGCATCAGGCTTGTTTTTGACAAGTCAGCTTTTGAAGTTGAGGATCTTCCGGAGCTGCCAAAACCATTCAGGAAAGGGCAGATTGTAAATGCAGAGATAGCATTGCCTGGAAGGATAGGCAATGAAAAGCTTGCAGTAGCCAATAATAGGCTAATTTCTGTGCCGGACTGCTATAGGCAAATAGGAGAGCAGGTCAAGTTAAGGATTAAAAGAACAAAACATAATATCTTCTTGGGAGAATTGTTGAATTAAAAAGGTAAGATTAGAATAAACCAAAAACTATATATACTTGTAGGACTTTCCTATTTGTATGACTAAATTAGTGACAGTTGGAGAAAAAGGGCAGATTGTGATACCCAAAAAGATGAGAGATGACTTAAAAATAGGGAAAGGCACAAAATTAATAGTAACTGAGGATAAGGACAAAATAACAATAAAGCCCGTGAATGATGATAAGTATCTTTTTATGTTGTTAAGTGAAAGCTCTCTTGCTAAAGACTGGCTGACTGAGGAAGAGGATAAGGCATGGGAGCATTTGTAAAAGGTGATGTTATAGTCCTGCCATTCCCTTATTCAGATTTAAGTTCTTCGAAGAAAAGGCCTGCCTTAGTTATTGGAGTTTTGGAAGGCGATGATGTAATTCTATGCCAAATAACTAGCAAGCAAAGAGATGACAAATATATTGTAAAACTCACCGATGCCGATTTTAAGCGAGGAAAGCTCGATATTGATAGCAATATTCGGCCAAATAGAATTTTTACAGCTGACAAATCAATAATTTTGTATAAAATAGGCTCGATAAAAGAGACTAAAACCCAGGAAGTGATTGAAAGAATTATAGAAATATTAAAGCAATAGAATATACCTAGTCAAATCTGCTCTTTAAATCTTCGTCGACTTCTTTTAGCATTTATATCTTTCACAGACCTAGGGAATATAAAAAAATTATAAACAAAAAAGAAAGAAAAAATAAAGGGTTTAAACCCTTAAACTGTTGCTGGTGCTGCTGCTACTGGTGCGGCAACTGTCAATTGGTTGTTTACCTTATTGACTGTTACCTTCATGCCTTTCAAGCTTCCCTTGTAGTCACCATAGTTGGCAACAACCTGAGCTGCATTTCTTGTGTCCAATGCTCCGTATCCTGCTACTAGCATCGCTACATTGCCATTGGCGTGTTCCCATAACTGAACCATACCTTCTCCAGGCGTAAATCCTGCAGCACAATCAGTTGGGTTGCCCATTACTGTTGCAGCTGCTGCGTTTGCACACGGTCCACCTACTAAGATTGTATTTTGTGCCTTTACATCAGACACTTCAGATGCTAGCTTTGCAGCTCCAACCTGAATTCTTTGTACTGTTACTGCTTCTGTTGTTGTTGCTCCAACTTCACTAAATGAAGCTCCTTTGGCTGCAACGTAAACCAATGGGTACATCTGCGATTCTGGATAATCAATCGAAAATGTTGAAGGGTCATTTGTCGGTGTCTCTCTTTTAATGAAAGCACCATAGCTTGTGTAGCCATAGGCAACATTTGTTTCACCTTCTGGAGTTCTCAGGTTTATTTGTGAACCTGGTTGCTGTCCAGCCGAGTATCCTGCAAGTGTACTGTGTTGTACCTCTCCACTTGCTGCTGAGATGTTAACCACAAAGTCAGATGCTCTTAAGTTTTCAAAAGAGTCCTTTGAACTCCCATCCCTGCTTTCATCTGGTGTCTTAACTGACAGTACTAATTCTGATACACCTGGTCCGTCATTTGACCAGTTAGTCAAGCCAATTTCTGCACCATATTTTGTTGTTATGTTGACTGTCCTATTCTTACCTACTTCCAATGAGCCGCTTGCATCCATGTCTACATGAATTGCAAAGTCATTTTGAGTTACATCAGAACCACCATTTGGTAAAAATACCCTGAAGTCAGCGCCGCCTATCTTTAGCGTTGCCAAAGGTGACGAGTTACTGTAAGTCTGCTCTATAGTACTGCTTGCTCCCAAGTCCTTGAACTTAAGCTTAGGGTCGTCTGCTGTTATCTTGTCTGCACCTTTGTACTGCAAGATAAATGTCTTTCTTTCTCCTCTTTTCCTGCTGCCATCAGTTACTACAAAGAATGCATCTTTGTTTATTGTTGAATTTTCAGTATTATAGAATGGCTTATCTGTGTCGCCAACTACCATTGCAGCACCTGTTGGGCTTTTTGCTATTGGCACGCTTACCTTATTGCCGTTGCCATCAATAAATTCCAAGTTATATTGGCTGCTTCCGCTTGTTGCCAATTTAATCTTTTCTGTATTCACTTTTTTCAAGCCCTTGTACTCAATGTCCCAATTCTCTGTAAACAATACCTGAGGCTCTGCACCTGTGCCTCCTGCTTCCTTGATAGCATCGCTCAATTTTTTGCCTGCTGGAACAAAGAAATTATCGTCAGCAGTCATGTTGATGTGTATCTTGCTTATCTTAAACGTTGAGTTGTCATCACTACCCTCAATAGTTACTGTTGCATCATCAATCGTTTCGTCGTCAACTTTGAGGCTGTTCGAAGATCCTACGTCATCAACATTTGTATCTTTCAATTCTAGTTTGTTTGCACCTAAGAAGAATGTTGCGCTGTGAATACCTCCTGCATAGTCTTGGTACAACACATCTGTTACTCCAACAGTTGTCCCATCTGATAGCTTGTCAGTGTCTCCATCTTTCAATTTTCTTGTTGTTTGTCCGTTTATGATAAATTGTGCTTCATCAGCGTCAACGAAGCTTAATGTTACTTCATAGTCTTTTCCGCCAATTGTGTATGTCTTTGTCTGCTTTTCAACCAAAGTGTCTTTTCCTGCGCCACCCATTAATGTTAAAACAGGGTTGCTTCCAGTTGTTGATACTCTCTTGGCAGTCACTATTGTATACTTCTTCCCCATCATTGTAAGGTCAACATCCTGAAAGTCTGTCAAGAACAAGCCTGTTCCTGATGATGAACCAGCTGAGTCATCAACATCACTTTCTAATGCTGTTGTGAATTCAAGCAAATACCTTCCAATCTCTTTTCCTGATTTGAAGTATAGGAAATCTGCTGTTGTATCTTCGTCATTTTCTGAGTATATCACATAGCCAGTCTCTTGATTTACTGAACCAGGCCCTAATAGATATAAGTATTGGTTGTAAGGGGCGCTCCCTTTGTTGTTTGTGATAGTTCCAGAAGCTAATGCTTTTAAATTTGCTTTATCAGCATAAGATGTAATGTTTCTTAGTGTTTCTAGATGTACTACGGAGTTTGTTAAACTTTCGCTTAATTCTAAATGGTTTGATGTTTGAATCTGCCAAGCATCACCTTCAACACTAACTGTTCCTGCTGTTGTAGTCCCAGCTTTCTTTGTTGCTGCGAACTGCAGGCTTGAAATAATATCAGAAATTCCGATTACATCTTGTGCGTCTGCTCCATCGCCTACAATTAAAACTCCGCTGAACTTGCCGTCTTTTACAAATGGTGCTGGGTAATTAGCCAAATCCACTGCTGCAGATGCCACTGAGCTTAACATAACAGCACCTGTGCCTAATGCAATCATCCTCTTTATAGCTTTTTGAAATCTCATCTTATAAACACCTCCAAGTGTTTTTTTGTTTATTTTTATCGTATAATATTATAGATGAATATTATACTATGTAGCAACGCCTCTTATGAAGCGTCCTTTATCAACTAATTTATTATTATCCATATTTAAAGCTTTTGGTATTATCAAATACTAAAACATATATATTTTAGTATATATGTGATTGTTTTCGTATATGAAAATAAAAGTTAATTATTCATATAATCCCTTAGGAACCTTGAATTCTTTGTCAGAGAACACTATTTCTTCACATTGTGATATAGCTTTCTTGCAGATGGCTTCCATATAATTATATTTGCTGGCAACTTCTTTGCTCTTTATAGAAGGGCCATATCTTGCGTTTTCTCTTTCGTCCACATCTGATTTTTCTTCTTTGTCCCTGTAAACTGTTATCCTGTCAATAAACTCATCATCATATACTATAAGATTGTTGTCTTTAGCGTATCTCAGAAAAGCAGCAGTGCATTTTTGGCTTCTGCTTTCTATTCCGAATTTTGATAATATAGCAAGAGCGCAATAGTAAAGAGTATAAAACCATTCTTCTGGAATCTTGTAGTCAAATCCTTTTTTCCTATAAAAGTCGCAAAATTCCAAGTTCATCTTTGCTTTAGCAAGATACTCTCTTGCCTTTTTGTCATCTGGAGAAATTATAAGCAATCCTTTGTGCTTTTTTCCTTTTTTCTCGTCATTTATTGCATTTACGAAACAATCTCTGACTTCTTTTGCTGTCATTTTTTAATTGTACTCCGTATAAACTTAATAAATTTTTCCTGCCCGAATAATACAGTTCCTTTCTTTATCACATCAATAAGCGCATTGTTTGGCTTTTCAAGCTCTTGCCTGAATTCTGCTGGCATGAAGTTTATAGCATGAATTTTTTTCATTTGGGTTTTTTGTATATTCTTTACAGATTCTTCGATTTCTATAAACCTATTTTTGTTAGAGACTACCCCTAAAATATCAATATCATTAGCTTCCTGTGGTGAGATGATTATGCTCCCATAGAGCAAAAGAAAATCTACTTTGTTTTCAAGTTCTGCAAAATTGCTCATCCATCTCTGGTTTTTTAAGGCATCTTCAGTTAAGGATAATTCAAGATTTTTTTCCACAAGCGGATTATCCCAGTTTAAGCTTATGCTATAAATGCTCGTCTTCCCACCACCAATTTTAGAAAGAATAATAAGCTTTTCAGACTGCATTTTTTTAAGAATTTTCCATGTTCCTACTCTGCTTAATCCAATTTCTTTTGCCAAAGATGTTATAGTCGGCTTTATTGTAAAGTATTTCAATAAAATTTTCAAGATTTTTGAGCTCGATTTGTTCTGCTCCATTTTAACTGTTTCCTCTTTGTTAATAGTTATTAACTTATTATTAATAGTTATATATAAAGATTTTGGTTTTGGCTCGATTCTTGAGTTTGGCGCTTTACTAAGACTGAGTATAAAATATATATCAAAACTAAGCTTCTGACTATAGTAAATATATTTGAAACCATCCAAAAAACCTGCTCTTTTGAAGCAAAAATCCAATAACTGGTTGAAAAAAATACCACAAGATTAGCAGTTTCAAGCGAATAAAACACCTTTCTTGTCATAGTTTGTGATAATGCAAAAAATGGAAGAAGCCATAGTATGTACTGTGGAGAGAATATCTTGTTAACTATCAAGAATAAGGCTATAGATGCTAAACTTAAACTAATCAAGTCGTATTTTCTATGAAAGAAAATTAAAACTAGGTATGGGGCCAAAAATAAAACTACAGACAGCATGTTTACTGTGCCTGTGTTTAAATTGGTTAATGACCAGATGGAATCAATGTTTGGCTCCCTTAGCCCATGAAATAAGTATGTAATCTTCCATACATCGAAACCGTATATGATAAAATAAAGATTCAAAATTAAGGAGGTGATTAAGAATATCGAGAACATCTTAACCCCCTGCTTGATGTTTGTTTTCAGCAGCATGAACGGCAGTATAAGGACAGGAAACAATTTTGCATTAAGGCCCAAGCTGAGGAATATTGCGCTATGCCAATGCTTGTTATTATAAAAAAAGTATACTGCCAAAACTGTAAGCATGACAGCAATGACATCCCAATTATAGACGCCAAAAACAATTAAAGAGGGTGCAAAAATGTAAAACCAAAAAATCCTTTCTTTTCCAATTTTCAATAATCCGCACAATTTATACAATGTAATAGCTGCTATAATGGCAAATATTGTCAAAAAAATCCAAGTAAAAATTGCATAGCCAAGAAGGCTTTTGCCCAAATACCACATCAAGTAAATAAAAAATCCCGTTATTAAAGGGTATTCAATAGGCCTTTCCAAATATGGCAGCTGTTTCGCCAATTCTTCATTTATCCTATCTTCATTAAAAACATCGCTGTAGCCGTAATGCCATGGTATATCTCCAATCAGCCCAAGAAAACTGCGGGTGAAGCTTAGTGTAGAGACAATCAAAACTAAAACAACAATCAGCAATTTCTTCCCCATGCCTGTTAAATGTTGAAAAGGTTATTTAAAATTATTGAAAATTTCAAGAAGCAATATTTAAATATAAAACAACAAACCCCAAAAACTATGGCAAAACCAACAATCTCATTATGCATGATAACAAAGAATGAAGAGAAATATCTGAAACAATGCATAAAAAGTGTTAAGGACATTGTGGACGAAATTATTGTTGTCGACACAGGAAGCACAGATAAAACAAAGGAAATTGCAAAAAAATATAATGCCAAAATCTTCAATTTTAAATGGATTGATGATTTCAGCGCAGCAAGAGATGAAAGCATAAAGCATGCTGCAAAGGAATGGATTTTGGTGATGGATGCTGATGAAGTTTTAGATGATGAAGGGATAAAGACAATAAAAGAATTGGTTAATGACAAAGAGAATGACGCGTTCCTGTTTATACAAAAAAATTATACTAATGAAACTTCTATTGCAGGATTTGTTAATGATGAGCACAAGCACAACGGCAAAACTTATGCCGGATGGTACGGCTCTTTTATTGCAAGGCTTTTCAGGAACAAAAAGGATTACAGATTTGAAGGAACTGTCCATGAGCTTGTTGAGCTGTCGATAGAAAGCAAAAATGGAAAGATTGCAGCAACGAATATTGCTTTGCACCATTATGGAAACACCGAACCAGGCATCGTAAGGAAAAAAAGGCAATTTTACCTTGAGCTTTGCAAGAAAAAGGCAAAACAAAATCCAAACTACTCTTCTTACTATGAATTAGGAATTTTATACAAAGAAAACAACAATATTGACGATGCTGTTAAATCATTCAAAAAAGCCATTGAACTGAATCCACAACATGCTAATGCTTTATACGAGCTAGGCATTGTTTATGAGCAGCAAAAAAATTATGACGAGGCAATAAAAAACTATAATGAGTCGTTAAAAATAAAAGAAAGCAGCGAAGCTTTTCAGAATCTTGGGGTATGCTATCTGAAAAAAGGCATGCTTAAAGAAGCATACAACAAGCTTGTCAAGGCTATGCTGCTGAACCCAAACAAATACACTATATATAATAACCTGGGAGCTGTTTTGGAGAGGAGCGGAAATTACAAATCTGCTGCGCAAATGCTTGAAATCGCTGTAAAATTAAACCCCAAAAACACTATTGGGTTCTATAACTTGGGCATTGTTCTTGACAAAAAAAGAGACTTTGGAAATGCAATTGCAAATTATGAAAAGGCTGTTGAGCTAAAACACCCAAAAAGTGAAGAGATTAAGAAAAGGATTAAGCAGTTGAAGGTTATAATTGCAAACACGCCTAAATATAGTTATGGGTTTAAGGTTGGTGGGTGATTTAACCTTCCAAAATTTTATAAAACGTATACTCACTATCGTTCGTGACTTTCTACAAAATTACAAGTGAAACAGTCTCCAAAGTTACTTTAGCCCTCTAAGATTTTATAGAAAGTGTCAAATATCGGCGTGTCTGTTATTGCAAGGTCGTATTTGACATTCAGCTTGTTGCACACCTCCTCTATTTTTGCGCAGTGCTCGTCAAGCTGGTGCTGGTAATCCATTCTCAAGCGTGGGCTTATGAAAGTACGCAACAATCCTCTTGTTTCGCTGTCTATGAGCTTCATGTCGCCTTCCATCTTTAATTCTTTCTCGACCCTGTCAAGAACCTGTATTATTTTTATCTCGTGGTCGCCCAATAAGTAAAATGCCTCTCTTATCTCTTCTATATTAACCAAAAAATCTGATGCAACCACAAGCATTGACTTGCTTCCAATCACTTTCTTGTACTGTTTTATGGTATCAAGAAGCTTTGAGTAACCTTTTGGCTTTATGGAATTTAAATGCTGGACCATTGCTGCCAGATGGGACATGCCCCTTCTGGGCTGGAAAATCTCAAGGGTATCTGCAAAAGTGGAGAACTGGAACCTTTCATTATCCCTCAAAGCAAGATACGCAAATCCCACCCCAATCATTGAAGCATAATCAAACTTGCTTATAGGCTTGCCAAAACCCATTGAAGCGCTGCCATCTATGATAATATGCACGGTAAGATTTCTTTCCTCCTCATAAGCCTTGATGTACAAGTCATCTGTCCTTGCAAAAACTTTCCAGTCTATCAGCCTTATGTCATCACCAGGCGCATAAATCCGGTAGTCCTTGAAAGTCAATCCTCTTCCAGTGGCAATTGATTTTCTAGGGCCAGAAAGATTAGATGTGACCTTTTTGTTGATTACAAGGTTGAACCTTGTCAGCTGGTCGAGAAACGAAGTGTCAATCATTTTTATTTGATGTATCTATTAACTATTTTAAAAATCAATCCGCGACTTCGTCGCATGTTCTTGTGCTCGGCGTTGCTTTTTATCCATATCGCAACGCCCTCGCCTATACATTAAAATTTTCGTGCCATCGAGGATGGCACAATTTTTGATAAAACTTTTTTTTGAAAAAGTTTTCCGTCGTCAACTGACGGGACGGTTGTTTTATTTCACTTTATCCAAAATATTTTTTATTGCATCGTCTTTTGACATTCCCTTTCTTTCTGCCTCAAAATTGAGGATTATGCGGTGCCTCAAGATAGGATATGCGAGCAGATTTAAGTCATCATTGCTTACATGGTTCCTTCCTTGTACCAATGCCCTTGCCTTTGATGCCAAAATCAAGCCTATTGAAGCTCTTGGGGATGCGCCATACTGTATCATTTCCTTGTTTTGCCTTGTTGCCATAACAATTTTTACCGCCCTTTGCTTGATGTCGTTTGCAATAGGAACCTGTCTTGTTAACTGTTGCAATGTAAGAAGATGGTTTTTGTTTAGCATAACCTTTAGTTTTTGGTCTTGAGTTTCAGCTGCATACTTGTCAACAATCTGCAGTTCCTGGTCATAAGTAGGATAAACTACACTAATCTTAAGCAGGAACCTGTCTGCCTGCGCCTCTGGCAACGGGTATGTGCCTTCCTGCTCAATCGGGTTTTGCGTTGCAAGCACGAAAAACGGTAGGTCAAGCTTGAATGTTTGCGTGCCAACAGTCACTTGCTTTTCCTGCATTGCCTCGAGCAAAGCTGACTGCGTTTTTGGAGTAGCCCTGTTGATTTCGTCTGCAAGCACAATATTTGCAAATACAGGCCCAGGCTGGAACTTGAACTGGCGCCTGCCGGACACTTCCTCAATAATATAAGTTCCTGTTATGTCGCTTGGCATCAAATCAGGTGTGTTTTGTATCCTGCTGAACTTTAAGTCCATAAGCTGGGCAAGCGTCCTTACTGTCAAAGTTTTTGCCAGCCCGGGGTATCCTTCAAGCAGCGCATTGCCGTCGCACAAAATTGCTATGATAATCTGCTCGATAACATTTTGCTGCCCGACAATAACCTTGCCGGCTTCTTTCATGACCTCGTCAAAAACCTGCTTGTAATTTTTAGTTATTACACCCAATTTAATCACCTCAAACTGCAAAGTCAGTTTACACCAACTTCAAAGTAAGTTGACACCTTAATCAAGTTGGGCATAAAGCCCAACGGATTTGCCCTGACATGCGAGTGAGCTTCGTTCAGTCGAATGCGAGAGCTCGCCTCTCGCTCGCTCAGCTACCCGAACTCGCTCACAACTCACTGCAAATCCTAATCTGTCAACGTAATTTGACGTTGGCTCACTTCGTTCGCAAATTTCTTATTTTTACATATTTTTGTTGGTATTCTTATTTTTATTGTTTTTGTAATGTAATTAAAATTGTTTTGTTTTTAATGAATGATAAAGATATTTCAACTTTCTGCCAATCTCTTGAAATAGTTCTTGACCAATTCCTGCTGCTCCTGCGGGATGTTCTCTTCATAGGCAACTGTTTCCTTTACAATCAGCTCTTGCGGAAATGTCGTTTCAAATTCTTGCTTCTGGAATTCGCCTTCTTCCTTGACGTTAATCTTGAAGTTAACGGGCTTTATCCTTATGTTTAATTCCTTGTCTCCGAGCTTTGCAACATCCTCCCTGCCGTAAATGTCATCGCTTGTATTTAGCTTTACTGCCTGGAAATTGCCTATCCCTTTCAGATTTTTTGTGTCAAATATGTTAGGGACTTTGTATTTGGCGAATTCTAAGAGCTTCAGGTTCATTGTTGTCACAAATATTATCAGGAACGAAAGCATCATGACTGCGAATATTTTATAAGACAATGTTTTTGGATTTATAAACATAGACAAGCCGACATTTTTCATTTCGCTTGTAACTTCATATTCAAGCTCTTCAGCAATCGGGTTGTCCATATTCACATTGTCCGCTGCCGTCCTTAATTTCTCCCTTAAGGGAGCGTATTTGCTTTCTACAATAAGCGGCTTGTAGGCTTTGAATCTCATGTAAGAGTAAAATCCAAGATAAAGCAATGCAGGTATCAGCGCAAGCAATGCTGGAAAATCAAAAACTGACAAAACGAGATAGAACACCAAAAAAACCAAAGTTGTGTTCACTAAATTCTCAAATAATATCAGCTCATTCAAAGTTCTGTTCATCTCCCTGACTACATTTGAAAATTGTTTCATTTTTCAACAAGGATTTCCACTAGCGTCTACTTTATTTGCTACGCACTCGTATTTATCCTTATAAGACTTAAATCTCGTCACATCTGACAATGCATTAGCCAAGTCAGCAGTTTTCTTTGCCAAATCAGCCAGCGTTTGCGATAATGTATTTTTCGTGCTTGTTAGTTCTGCTGAAGCTGCAGCCAATTGGCTTTTTGTGTTTACCAATTCAGCCGTAAGCTTATTTTTATCATCCTCGAGCTGGTCTCTTTCCGACTTTGTGTCAACAAATTTTTTGCTCAAGTCTTCTTCCTTTTGCTGTTTCAATTGAAGCTGAACGCTTGTTTCATTAAGCTGTCCTCTTTTGGCTTCAAGGTCTTTTGTTACCTTCCCCAGCTCCTGCAACTGGTTTGTGTAAGTTTTTGATAAATTCTTGAAAGAAGTCTGGTAATAGACTGTAAAGCCGCTGAACGTCAGTATGGCTGCGACTATCAAAAGAAGCAATCCCAAGTTCACATCTTTTTTCATGAATGCCATTTTATTTTTTGATTTTAGTTATTTTATTTTTTCATTATTATTTTAATTAATGTTTTTATTGATGCTTTTTGTTATTGTATTTTTATTGAATTCTTTTTATTGTTGTTTTTATTTAATTAATTTATCTTTTTAGATTGTTTTTATCTGTTTTGTATGTTTTCCCTGTACCTCCTTATGCCAATTTCAGCCAAAAACAATATCAATGCAATAATGGCAAAAGGCCACCTGTAGTCTGTTGAGTCGATTTTTATTCTTTTCGATTTTGCCTTGATAAATTCTATGATTCCTTTTATGTCATTAGAGTCAAAAATTTTGCCGCCAGTTTTCTCCACCAAGTTTGTAAACTCGGGGTTAACCCCAAGGTTTGCGTACTCGTCATTGTAGTTGACAGCAAATGTGGCTCCCAAGATCTCTTTGTAGCCAATTTCTTTTGGGTTATAAACTGCGGAATATAAGTTTGTATCTATTTTGGCAAAAGCAAGCTCTTCTGCGTTTGGCATATCCCTTGATATGACATTGACACTTGTCGATTTGCCTAAGACTGCGTCTCTAATTGCGACATCATACGATTTTTTCCTTCCTAAATCGCCAATAGCCCAGTTAATGCTTTTTGTTATCAGCTTTGAATTTTCCTTGTTTAATAAATCACCAGCCCATCTCGAGCCGTCATCCGTCATCAGGGTCACAACCCTCCCCAAGCCAAAACGCCAGACAACAAGCACCGGAATGTTTTTGTGAGTTGTGATAAGCAGCCTTGCAGCCGGCTTCGGCACAGCATAGTTATATCCCGATAGAACAGCATGCAGGTCTTCCATTCCAAGCGTTATGAAGTGAGTTGTGTCTATTGGCACAAGTGTATTGTAAAATTCCTCTCCTTTTGTTTCATCCCTGTCTCCAAACTGCACTTTAAGCCTATTGGAAGCGTCTGTTTTATAGTAAATTCCTTCTCCAAGAGCAGCCATGTTGCCTAAAAACAGGTTGTTTTCAGTCGAGAGCGCGTCACTGTCTGTTCCAACACCGACTGTAAAAACCTTTGTGCCAAGCGAATTAGCCCTTCTTACGGTTTCCAATGTGTCCTCCCTTAATTTTTGATAAGTTGTTTTTCCGTCGCTGATAAAGATGATATTTTTGCTGCCGCCTACTTTGCTTAGCATTTGAAAGCCGCCTTGAACTCCAATATCAAAGCACGATTGTCCATCGAATGTTACTGTTGATATGGCTTTTTTTAACAGCTCTTTATTTTCTTTCAGCGGTTTAACGCCTATCTCAACACCATTTATGCTGGCTGTGTAGGACTGGCAAGGAGCGCCGCCAAAAAAGGAAACGCCTACATTGTTTTTTTCACTTAAGCTATCTAAAACACTCAAAGCAAGAGCCTTTTCATAACTGATATAATCTTCTGTTCCTTGAGACCTGTCAATGACAACAACAATGTTTATGTCGCTTTTATCCTGCTCCTCGCTTGCGCCGATTTTTATCGGCAATAGTGTTTCAAGCAAAGTGCCTTTGTAGCCTCCCCCTTCAAATGAGCTTTCCCCGCCTACAAATATCAAGCCATTGCCATCAGAAACATAGTTGCTCAGCATGTCCATGTGCGGATTTATCTTAGAAGCTCTTACATCATTGAATATGACAGCCATGTAGTCACTCAAATCGCTTGGCAGGGAATCTCTTATGTCTACCAGGTAAATTTCATTCAATTTGCTTGCCAAAGGGGAATTTTTTTCTGTAACATAAAGTACTTTCGGTCTTGGAACAACTTTTATGCTTTTATAGAAAACATTGTTGTTTTTGAAATAATCATCACTTCCAATATCAAGCAGTTTTGCTGTGATCTTGTGGTATTCCCCCTCAGAAAACTTCCTTGAAAAGGAAAATGTTCTCGACTTTGAGTCCTGCTCCTCAAATATAAGACTTGTGTCGTCAGCTGCAACCTGTAGTGTGTAAGGTATGTTTTTGCCGACAACAGAAACCCTCACAACAAAATCCCCTTCTGTATCTTTTATCAGCTCAGGAGGGCCGTCAATTGTAATGCCAACATCGCTTTTTGCAGACTCCATTTTTAAAGTGCTGACAGACGAATTTATGTTGGACGCAAACAGCATTATATCCCCCAGCAACTTGCCTTCATTATTGACGCCATCTGTTACAACCATGACATTATCTCCTCCTTCTATATTGTTCAGAATGCCGTTGCCGATGGCTGAGTGCTCTCCATTTGCGATTGTCCTGATGTTGACAGGCACTGCACCCTCGAGTTTTTTGTGAAGGTCGTAAGCAATTTCTGGATTGTATAACGCCATTGAGCTTGAGTTGTCGACAAGAATTGTAAGCCTTGGATCGCCTTGTACGGTCTTGCTTTCAAGCACAAAAGGAGAGGCAATCGCCATCAGCAGAAAAACAAAAGCAACGCTTCTCAAAGCAAGCACTATCTTTCTGTCGGTCTTTTTCAGCTTTAAGTAAGACTCGAGCTCAAGCCTGTTGCCGAATTTCACAAAAGTTTTTCTACCAAACCAGAAAAGAAACAAAAGGAACGGGACAATTGCTATCAGCACATAGGAGTACTTTACACAATACTTTGATATGCAAAAAATCTTTGAGTAGTCCGGTATTATTAAAGCCATTTTATTTTTTATTATTCTTTAGTTTTCATTATTTAGTTTTGTTATGTATTAAATTAATGTGAATTTTATGTTTTTAGTTATGTTTTTATTTTTTCACACGACGCATTAAACGTTTTTGCCATTAAACTTTTTTTAAAAAATAAAATATTTTTATTGATATTTTATTGGATTTTTAGTTAATGGATTTTTGTTATTGGATCATTTTTGTTATTGTAATCATTATTGGATTTTTTATTATTGTTTTATCTTTTTAAATTGTTTTTATTGATTTAGAGTTTATTTGGTTTTTTATTCAATGGATTTTTATTGCCTTATATGTCACCTCTTCTTTTTATGTATAAAAATTCAGTAAGCATGAACAAAAACACCAATGCAAGTATTGTCAATTCAAGATTAAAATCGTGTTCCCTACTCTCTCTATCAAGAAGCATCTTCCGTTCTTCCTGTTTTTCAATTTTGGACGGCAATCCTATTTCGGACTCTTTTTCGCTGAGAAGGTTGACTGCAATTTTTTTGTTGTCGAACTCGTAAATCCCGACATCATCCATCAAAAGCTTTGAAGTTGTCAATGTCGATGAAGGGGTTTTGACTTTTTGGTTGTTTATTGTCACGATTTTCCCGGTTTTGTAATTGAACTCCTTGATGTCTTCCGCCCCGATCATGAAATTTATCAGCGAGTCCCAGAATATCGGGTATGAAGGCAATGTCTTGAAGTCGCTTGTCTCGTCAAAAATCCCGTAATATGCGATTTTTCCTTTGCCCTTTTCGCCGTAAACAATGATTGGGCTTTTATCGTCTGCAGACGCAAATGTTATCGTTCCCTTTTTTGCCTCAGCCCCGAAATAGGAGCTTGTTGCTGTAAAGCACCTGTCTTTCTCAAACTGCTTTGTTATCTGGTTTATCGTCTCAATGCAAACTTTGGTTGCCTTGTTGATTTTGCTTTTTAATTCAACCACAGGCAGGCCTTTCATGTTTATTTCTTTCAGGTCATCTTGCGCAGCTATTACCAGATTCCCTCCATTATCGACATAATCTTCTATGTCGTCAAATGTTCCCGGCACTATGCCTTCTCTTTTGTCGACATTGTTGATTTTGTAAACTATAATTACGTCATGCTTGTACGGTTCTATCTTTTGTTTTTCTGTGTTGATTGTGATAACTGGAGGATTCACGACATTCAGCTCAATGCCCTTTGCCGATCTCAGCGCCAACTCCAGATTGCTTGTTTTTTCATTTGTTATCAGCAAAACAGAGTTCTTCATTTTTGGGGGAGTTGCAATATAGGCAACATCGTCCGCTTCCAAGCCGTCTCTTGGGTTGAGCTCAACTTTTGAGATTCCTGAAGGGGTGTCAAAGATGAAATTTTCAATTGAGTTTGGGGCTATATTTACTTTTGTTTCAGTTATTGTTTTGCCGTCCTTTACGATTTTTATCGTCCTTTGCATTGCCTCATTGTTGAAATTTTTCACATAAATCTTCGTATTGTACTTTGTCACCTCAAGCTTAATAATGCCGACATTTTTTGCTTCATTGGAAACGTCAACAAAATCAACTATTTTGTCTTCAGATGCTAATGCGGACCTCACAACCTCAATGTCAGGTCCCTCTGTCGCGATAAAATCGCTTAATGCGATAATCCTGCCTGGCTTTTCTCCTAATATATCCTTGGCAAGTAGCAAAGCATCTCCAAGATTTGTTGTTGTTGCCCTGGGATTTATTTTTGAAAGCACATCAAGAGCCACATTAGAATTTTCATTTTCCAAAACAATCAAAGGCGTGTTTTCAGCCATTATTATGCTGTTTCTTCCGCTCACAACCCTTTTTGCTTCTTCAATAGCAGTGTCGAATCTTGAAACTCCTTTTTCTTTCGCCTGCATTGAAGCGCTTACATCCAAAATTATTGCAGTATTCTCTAGGGTTGTGTCATATTTCAATTTTGCAAAAGGAGCTGCAATAACCAAAGACAGACCCAAAATGGAAAGCAGCTGCAGCAGAAACAGCAAATTCGTCATTAATTTCTGGAAGAATGAATATTGTTTTGACCTCTTTTTGTCCTGCATAATGAACATCAGCGAGGGAATTACCTTTTCCTGCGGCTTTGGCCTTCTCAGGTAAAGAATAATGAAAACCACAACCGTCACTAATGCCAATAGTCCCAAAGGCCTTTGAAAGGGTAATGTCACCATTTTAAATTATTTTGCTTTTATTTCAATATTTATTTTTTATTATTTTTTTATTAATCTGAATTTTGTGTTATTTTTATTGATGTTTTTTATTTTTATTGGATTTCTAGTCAATGGATTTTTACTTATAAACCTATTTTTTATTTCCGTAGTTAATGGGATGTTAATTATCTTATTAAATCACTCAATCTCGTTTAAATTCAGCTCAATCACATCATTATTTTTCAAAATATCCTCGACCTCTTCTCTTGTTTTTCCCATTAACTTCGCCAATTCGTTTATTTTCATTTTCACCTTTTCTTCTTCCTGCTTAATACAATATCGATTAGCTCCCTCGGACTGACTAAATCCTTAACCAAAACC